>ENA-OQED01000694-OQED01000694.1-human-gut-metagenome-genome-assembly--contig:-NODE-694-length-13169-cov-0.973854_pt1 | contig 13169 bp, 15 predicted proteins | sample MGYA00242790_ERZ504625 | MGnify/ENA primary metagenome ERZ504625 (study PRJEB26092, sample SAMD00036345) | human gut metagenome | host: Homo sapiens | study: EMG produced TPA metagenomics assembly of...
TATAAAGAAAGATAGAGGTACGAAAAACGAATTTCATTTCGTACCTCTATCTTTCTTTATATTTTTATGAATACTTAATACATTTCTGTCATACAATTAAAATTTACACAGTTGCATGTGTAGATCTATTATCTGCTCCTTCATGGCTTTTCTGGAACAGTTTCTTAAAGCAGGAAACTGCAACCATAAGTCCAAGTGCCATCAGAAGTAAAGCGACGATCAACTGTAATCCATCGATCATAAATACGAATCCACCTGTTACAAAGATCTTTGTAAAGATTCCGATCACGGCCTGTACAAGGGCTGTAAATGTTACAACTAACATGATGCACATAGGTGCGTATAACATCCATCCTTTTCTTCCTGTTGTTAATAAGAAGACAGATAATGCGATCAATACCAAAGATGCTAATAACTGGTTTGCGGCTCCGAATAATGGCCAGATGTTGTTGTATCCACCTAAGCATAATAAAAATCCGAAGAATAATGTGATAACAGTTGAGAAATATTTGTTTGTAAATAGTTTTCTTACCCCTGTAAGATCAGAGCCATCAGCAGCTTCTCCCATGAATAATTCCTGGAATGACATACGTCCGATTCTTGCTACAGAGTCAAGGGATGTTAATGCAAGTGCAGAAACACACATTGTCATAAAGCAAGTAGCTACATGTTTAGGGATTCCAAGTAATGTTAAGAATCCAGCTACATTTCCTGAGAAGATCTGGAATGGTGTTCCTTCGGGCATTTTACCACCAACAGCTGCTGCACCGACAACAACTAAGGCGACAACGCCTAATAAAGATTCTACCATCATAGATCCATATCCAACACAAAGCATGTCTTTTTCATTGCTGACTGTCTTAGATGATGTTCCGGAAGATACCAAACTGTGGAATCCTGAAACAGCACCACAGGCGATCGTGATAAATAATGTAGGGAATAAGCTTTTTCCACCAACATTAAATCCACTGAATGCTGGTAAGTTCATTGCTGGATGAGCAACAAATACACCAAGGACAGCACCGATGATCATTCCGACTAATAAGAAGGTACTTAAATAGTCACGAGGTTGCATCATTAGCCACATTGGCATAACAGATGCAAGGAATAAGTAAACCATAACGACTGCGATCCAAGTATTTTTTGTAAAATATAATGGGAAGGCAATACCAACGGCTAACATAACGAGCAGTAATACAAGTCCTGCAACAAATTCTACTTTCTGGTTTGGTTTTACATATTTTGTGAATAATCCGAAAACAACAGCTCCTAAGATAAATAACATGGAGATAGAAGCAGCGGCAGCGTTTGGTGAACTTTTAGCACCTGTTACTGTGAATCCGTTAAATGTTCCTGCAACCATATCTGTGAAAGCTGCGATTACAAGTAAAGTAAATAACCAGGAGAACAGAAGAAATAATTTTCTTCCTGTTTTACCAATGTATTTCTCGATCAGGACACCCATGGATTTTCCTTCGTTCTTTACAGAAGCGTAAAGAGCTGTAAAATCCTGAACGGCTCCGAAGAAGATACCACCGATCAACAGCCAGAGAAGAACTGGCAGCCATCCAAACATTGCGGCGATGATCGGTCCGGTAACAGGACCTGCACCTGCGATGGATGAAAATTGATGGGAAAATACAACGGCTTTTGGTGTCGGGATGTAATCTTCACCATCTTCGTGTGTGTAAGCTGGGGTTTTCGCTTTAGGATCGATTCCCCATGTCTTAGCTAACCAGCGTCCGTAAAGGGCATAACCAGCAACTAATACGACGATTGCGATTGCTACGATTGTTAAGCTATTCATTCTTAATCACTCCTCTTAAAATAAACTCTATCATAAAATAAAATGTATTCAAAACACAGGATACAATAAAAATGAGTAAAAAAATCTCCTGAAATGCCTGCTCAGCATTTCAGAAGACGAATATTCTCCGCGGTACCACTTCTTTTTTATTACTCAAATCGTAATCCCTTAGTCACATCATTTAATGTGCTCCTTGATAACGGAAGGATTCCGGTCGCACTTACTAATGAATCATCATGTTCAGCTGACTGCTCGCAGGGGATATGGACATAAGTTCTTTATTGCCTCACAGCAACCGGCAACTCTCTGAAAAAGAATTCAAATATCAATGTGTCCTGCTCATTGCATTCTGTATTTCGTTGCATTCATAATAGTCCTGTAAAAAAAGAATGTCAAGAGAAAATAATGTTCTATTTTTGATACAATCAAGCCATTAAGGCTTTGCTTACTTCCTTAAGATTCATACCGTTAGAGCCTTTGATCAGTACGACATCGTTCTTCTTTAAGTAAGTTTCAAGGAAAGCGATCAGTTCTCCGTTAGAAGAAAATGCACGGGTATGAAGAGAAGGATTTTCCTTCCATGCTTCCTCAATATAATGTCTGGAAAGTTCACCAGTGATAAAGAGATCTGTCACTTTTGTTGTAGCGATAAAACGTCCCACTTCTTTGTGGTATTCCGGTGAATCTGGTCCAAGTTCTAACATGTCAGATAAGACAGCGATTTTTCTTCCACGTGTCTTAAATTCAGATAAAATACTTAAACTTGCTTTCATGGAATCTGGGCTTGCATTATACGCATCATCGATCAGAATATAGTCGTTAACGTGGATAATATTCTGTCGCTGACCAGAAAATGTGGATAACTGTGCCTTGATCGCACTCATTGGAACATCATAGCGGAGTCCGATCGCAATGGCGGCTAATGCATTGGATACATTATGCTTTCCAAGTACATTTAAAGTGATAGGTTCTTTCATATCACCATAGTGGAATTCAAATAAAGTCTGTCCACCTTTTTCACGGATTTTTTCTGCACGGTAAGTACAATCCTCTGCGAAACCGTAAAATTCATATGGTTTTTTGACATAATCGATATGTTTACGGATCATATCATTATCTCCATTTAAGAATAGGACACCATCTTCAGGCAGACCATTCTGGATATCTAATTTTTCGATACAGATATTGTCTCGTGAACCCATCATCTCAATGTGTGAAACACCAACATTTGTGACAACACCAACGTTTGGATGGATGATATTACCAAGAGTTGTGATCTGTCCCTTTTCACTCATTCCCATCTCAAGAACACCGATCTCATCTTCGGATGTCAGATGATCTAATGTTAATGGAACACCAACCTGACTGTTTTGATTGCCAATCGTTTCAAATACTTTGTATTTGCCCTTTAAAACATGTGCGATCATCTCGCGGGTTGTTGTTTTACCAACACTTCCAGTAACGCCGATGATCGGAAGAGACATTTTATTTCTGTAATAGGCAGCAATCTGCTGCATGGCTGTCAAAGTATCAGGAACTTTGATGTATGGAGCATTTCCTGAAGCTTCTGTATGTTCTTGTGTTAAGCAGGCACCGCCTTCTTTTAATGCATTAGGAATAAAAATATGGGCATCAACACGTTCTCCGATGATCGGTACAAATAAAGTGTTAGGACCGATCTCCATAGAATTCGTACTTAAGTGGTCAATCTTCATGGAAGGATCACCACATAAAAGTGTTCCATCTGTTGATTCTAAAATGTCTTGAATTGTTATATTCTCCATAGAAAACCTCGTTTCTTTCACTGTTAGATTTCAGCATAGGTGTGATTGATGATAAACGGTTTAAAAAATTTATGCTGTTATCTACAGATTATAGCATAAAATGAAGTTGTATGATAAAATGATAGCCAGAAAATACAAAAAACATATTAGAAAAGAGGGTTCATGAGTTTTACACATTTACATGTCCATACAGAATACAGTCTGCTGGATGGTTCCAGTAAGATCAAGGAGCTAGTTCATCAGGCAAAAGAGCTTGGCATGGACAGCATTGCGATCACCGATCATGGAGCGATGTACGGAGTGATCGATTTTTACAGGGCAGCGAAAGCAGAAGGAATCAAACCGATCATTGGATGCGAGATTTATGTAACAACTGGTTCGAGATTCGATAAAGAAGCCAGTCAGGGAGATAAAAGATACTATCACCTGGTACTTCTTGCCCAAAATGACACGGGTTACCATAACTTGATGAAGATCGTTTCCAGGGGGTTTACCGAAGGATTTTATTACAAGCCACGAGTAGATTATGAAGTTCTGGAAGAATACAAGGAAGGTCTGATCGCATTAAGTGCATGTCTTGCTGGGGAAGTTGCAACTTATATCCGTGAAAATAACTACGAAAAAGCAAAGAATACGGCGTTGAGATTACAGGATCTTTTTGGAAAAGACAATTTCTTCCTGGAATTGCAAGATCACGGAATTCCAGACCAGACAAAAGTAAATACGGCACTGCTTAAGATGTCAAAAGAGACAGGAATTGATCTGGTTGCTACAAATGATATTCATTATACATTTAAAGAAGATGCCGAGGCACACGATATCCTGCTTTGTATCCAGACGGGGAAGAAAGTGCAGGATGAAGACCGTATGCGTTATGAAGGAGGTCAGTATTATTTAAAATCTCCGGAAGAAATGCAGAGATTGTTCCCATATGCAAGAGAAGCGATCGAGAATACAGGCAAGATTGCCAAACGTTGTAATGTTGAAATCGTATTTGGAGAACAGAAAGTGCCAGAATATGATGTGCCAGAAGGATACACTGCAGTTACGTATCTGAACCATTTATGCGAAGAAGGCTTAAAACGTCGTTATCCGAATATTACAAAAGAATTAAGAGAGCGGCTGGATTATGAATTGAAAACTATTGAAAATATGGGATATGTTGATTATTTTCTGATCGTATGGGATTTCATTCATTATGCAAAAGAACATGGGATCGCAGTGGGACCTGGTCGTGGTTCCGCAGCCGGAAGTATCGTTTCTTACTGTTTGGAGATCACAGATATCGATCCGATCCGGTATCAACTGCTGTTTGAACGTTTCTTAAATCCAGAACGTGTATCCATGCCCGATATCGACGTGGATTTCTGTTATGAGAGAAGACAGGAAGTCATTGATTATGTTGTAAGAAAATACGGGAAAGATCAAGTGGTACAGATCATCACTTTTGGAACTATGGCTGCAAGGGCTGTGATCCGTGATGTCGGAAGAGTTTGGATATTCCATATGCAAAGTAGATGGAAATATCAAAGATGGTTCCAAATGAATTAAATATTACGATCGATAAAGCATTAAAGATCAGCAAGGACTTGAGAAATGCTTATGAGCAGGACGAAGAAACACATTATCTGATCGATATGTCGAAGAGACTAGAAGGACTTCCAAGACATGCTTCCATGCATGCAGCTGGAGTCGTGATCGGTAAGACAGCGATTGATGAATATGTGCCATTAGCAACAGGTGCAGATAACGCAGCTGTTACTCAGTTTACGATGACAACGATTGAAGAACTTGGTCTGTTGAAGATGGACTTTTTGGGACTTCGTACATTAACAGTCATTCAGGATGCAGAGAAAATGGTGCGAAGAAAAGTGCCGGATTTTGATATCACGAAAATTGATCCGACAGACAAAGAAGTTTATGAGATGATCGGAAATGGTCATACAGAAGGTGTGTTTCAGTTGGAAAGTTCAGGAATGAAGTCATTTATGAAAGAACTAAAACCACAGAATATGGAAGATATCATTGCTGGAATTTCTTTGTATCGACCGGGACCAATGGACTTTATTCCACGATACATTGAGGGAAAGAATCATCAGGAAAGCATCCATTATGAATGTGAACAGATGGAAGAGATTCTGGAGCCAACCTATGGATGTATCGTTTATCAGGAACAGGTTATGCAGATCGTTATGAAATTAGCCGGATATACACTTGGACGAAGTGACCTTGTACGTCGTGCGATGTCCAAGAAAAAAGGCGATGTCATGATCAAAGAACGACAGAATTTCGTTTATGGAAATGAAGAAGAAGGAATTCCAGGGTGTATCAATAATGGCATTGATGAAAAGACAGCGAACCAGATCTGGGATGAGATGTTAGACTTTGCAAAATATGCATTTAACAAATCTCATGCGGCAGCATATGCAGTAGTTGCCTATCGTACAGCCTATTTAAGATGCCATTATCCAGTAGAATTTATGGCAGCATTGTTAACCTCTGTTCTTGGAAATACAAACAAGATTTCAGAATACAGTTATGCCTGCAAGAAGTTAGGAATTAAGATTTTGCCACCAGATATTAACTATGGAGAGGGTGCGTTCTCTGTAGACCATGGAAATATCCGCTATGGACTGACTGCGATCAAGAGTCTGGGACGGCCAGTCATTGAAGCGATCATAAGAGAACGAAATTTAAATGGACCATACAGAGATTTTAAAGATCTCGTGGAACGATTATCAAGCAAAGAGATCAATAAACGAACTGTAGAAAATCTGATCAAATCGGGAGCTTTAGATTGTTTTCATGTAACAAGAAAGCAGCAGATGATCGTCTACGCCAGTGTGATCGATAGTATCCAGAAAGAACGGAAAAATGAGATCGCAGGACAGATGAGTCTGATGGACCTTCTTGGAGAAGAAGACCAGCAGTCTTTTCAGATTTCCTATCCAGATGTTGGGGAATATGAGAAAGAGCAGAAACTTGCCATGGAAAAGGAAGTGCTTGGGATCTACGTCAGTGGACATCCTTTAGAGGATGATATAGAACGCCTTGAACGAAGTGTAACAGCACATACTTCTGATTTTGTGATCGATGAAGAAACAGGAAAGACAAAGATTCACGATCGGGAAAGCTGTATCATTGGCGGTTTGATCAGTGAGATGAGTGTGAAACTTACGAAGAAGAATCAGAATATGGCATTTATCACACTGGAAGACTTAAGAGGAACCGTGGAAGTTGTCGTATTTCCAAGACAGTATGCGACATATCAGTCTCTTTTAAGAGAAGATGCCAAAGTATTTATCAAAGGAACAACACAGATTTCTGAAGAAGAAAGCAAAGTCATCTGTAATCAGATCATCAGTTTTGAGGATAGCAGACAGGAATTATGGATACAATTTGCGGATAAAGAAGCATTTTTTAAAGAAGAGGATGCATTAAAAGGTATTTTAACTTCCTATCCCGGTAAAAATCCAGTGGTGATCTATTGCAAAACAGAACGTGCTGTGAACCGTCTAGGGAGAGATTATATAGTTTCTGGTGACGAGAATTTATTATTTGATCTCGAAAAACGATATGGAAAAGAAAATATTCGGGTTAGATCGTTAGGAATATAACAAAGACTATTGAAAAATTTCTTTAAATGGATTAGAATAAAAGCCAAGTTAAGAATTGTATGGATTAATAATTGGAGGATATTGCAAATGGGAAAACCAAACATTAAAACAATTGGAGTTTTAACAAGTGGTGGAGATGCACCTGCTATGAACGCAGCAGTGCGTGCCGTAGCCAGAATTGGTAAAGAAAGAGGATTAAAAGTCAAGGGAATCCGTAAAGGTTACAATGGACTGTTAAACGAAGACATCATCGATTTAACACCAACAGAAACAGCCGATACGATCTTCCGTGGAGGTACAATCCTTTTCACAGCCAGATGTGAAGAATTTAAGACAGAAGAAGGTTCAGAAACGTGGTGCTGAGATCTGTAAAGCACATGGAATCGACGGACTGGTAGTTATTGGTGGAGACGGTTCTTTCCAGGGAGCTAAGAAGTTAGCAGCGCTTGGAATCAACACGATCGCTGTTCCAGGAACGATCGACTTAGATATCGCATGTACAGAATATACGATCGGATTCGATACAGCTGTTAACACAGCGATGGAAGCGATCGACAAGATCCGTGATACATCAACATCTCATGAAAGATGTAGTATCGTAGAGGTTATGGGACGTGGAGCTGGATATATCGCATTATGGTGTGGTATGGCAACAGGAGCAGAAGATATCCTGATCCCAGAAAGCTTTGATGGAAACCTTCCTAAAGTAGAACAGCAGATCATCGAACATTTACTTCGTAACAGAGCAAAAGGTAAGACACATCATATGGTAATCAATGCCGAGGTGTTGGACATTCTTACAGTATGGCGAAGAGATCGAATCTGCAACAGGTATTGAAACACGTGCTACGATCCTTGGACATATGCAGCGTGGTGGAAGCCCAACAGCAAAAGACCGTGTATACGCTTCTATGATGGGTGCTTACGCAGTTGACTTATTATGTGCAGGAAAGACAAACCGTGTTGTTGGATACCAGAACGGAAGATTCATGGATATGGACATTGATGAAGGACTCGCAATGACAAAAGATATCGATGAATATCAGCTTCAGATCGCACATTTATTAGGAAAATAAATAAAACATGATCTTAGAGGAATCCTGTTTATCTAGGATTCCTCTATTTCTCTATATAGGAGCATTATTTTATGAAAGAGTTACGACCGGTACAGGTCATATTGCTTGGATTTTTAATTACAATATTTGCAGGATCGATACTGCTCGCACTGCCGATCGCAACACAAAGCGGGCAGGCAACGCCTTATATTGATGCATTATTTACAGCAACAACATCTGTGTGTGTGACGGGTTTGATCGTTGAGACAACAATGACACATTGGAGTATATTTGGGCAGGCAGTGATCATATTGCTTGTACAGATCGGAGGACTTGGTGTCATTACGATCACAACCGGAATGTTTTTTATGCTTCGAAAGAGGATCACTCTTGGAAATAGAATGTTGATCCAGGAGTCTATGGGTCTTAATACAATGACAGGTTTAGTTCCATTAGTTAAGAAGATTCTGATCGGGACAGGGATCATAGAAGGAATTGGAGCAGTTCTTTATGCGACTCAGTATGTGCCGGAATTTGGCATTGGATATGGAATATGGGCAGCAATCTTTAATTCAATCTCGGCATTTTGTAATGCAGGAATGGATATTGTAAGAGACGACAGTCTGCGAAGCTATGTGACGAATCCAGTTATGAATTTTACGACAATGGGGCTGATCATCCTGGGAGGTCTTGGATTTGTTGTATGGAAAGATCTTTGGCAGGGATTCAAAAAGATCATAAAAGATAAAGTTCCTGTAAAAAGGATGATACAACAATGGAGACTTCAGACCAAGATCGTGTTATCCATTACGTCATTTTTGATCTTGTTTGGTACAATATTGATCTTTCTGTTTGAATATCATAATCCAGCAACTATGGAGAGTCTGTCATTGCCACAGAAGATACAGGCATCACTGTTTCAGTCTGTGACGACACGTACCGCAGGGTTTGAGACGGTAGCACAGGGCGCATTGACGGATGCATCTTCGCTGGTTTCTATGTTTCTGATGATCATCGGAGGATCACCAACTGGTACTGCAGGCGGTGTCAAGACAGTGACATTTGCAATTCTTGTATTTTGTGTGCTCTCTGTGGCAAAACAAGAAGAATCAATTACGTTATTTAAACGAAGAGTTCCACAGAATCTGTTGTCGAAGGCACTTGCGATCATTGTGATCAACCTGATCGTGCTGATGACATCTGTGTTATTGCTGTTGGTATTTGATCACGGGACTTTTATGGATTCATGCTATGAATGTGTATCAGCACTCGCGACAGTTGGTTTAACCAAAGGATTGACACCGAATTTGACAATCGCAGGGAAAGTGATTATCATCATTACCATGTACTTAGGGCGTGTCGGACCGATTTCTATGGCGATCGGTTTTTCACAGAAGAATAAGAAAAAGATGGTCATGTATCCGGAACAGGATCTGATCTTATAAGTGAAATAGATTCACATTATAACATGATATCGCAACGGAGGTAACGGAGAAGAATGAAGAAGTCAGTTGCAGTTTTAGGACTTGGGAAAGTTTGGAAGCAGTATCGCAAGGTCACTTGCCAAAGGTGGAGCAGAAGTACTGGCAGTTGATAAAGATGAGGATCTTGTAAGAGATATCGCAGATAAAGTAACTTGTGCAGTCTGTGTGGATATATCTGATAAGGAAATGATGAACAACATCGGATTGGAAGGAATGGATGCAGTTGTGATCGCAACTGCAGAGCATTTAGATTCCGGTGTTATGGCATTGATGATCGTCAAAGAGATCGGTGTGCCATATGTTCTTGCGAAGGCAGACGGAACTTTAAAAGGAGAGATATTAAAACGTGTTGGAGCCGATGAGATCGTTTATCCAGAAGAAGAGATGGGAGCAAGGATCGCAAAACAATCTGCTTGGAGGAAGTATGACAGATCTGTTTGACCTTTCCGCAGATACAAGTATCGTTAAAGTACCGGCAAGAAAAGAATGGATCAACAAATCATTAGTAGACATTAATTTCCGTGGAAAATATAACGTTAACGTCATCGCAATCGAGGGAGAAGGTGGTGTTGACGGGGCTCCAGATCCAACGAAACCGATCAAAGATGAGGAAAATCTTGTGCTGATCGGTAAGAAAGACGATCTGGTCAAATTAAGAAAATAATAGATCGGAGGTGGATAAGAATATGATCACAACCACTCAGAATAAGCAGATCAAACAGATCATCAAATTAAAGAAGAGTGCAAGAGAAAGAAGAAAACAAGAATTATTTCTTGTAGAGGGAATTCGTATGTTTACAGAGATCCCAGAAGAATATTTATATAAAGTCTATGCATCTGAAGATTTTTATAACGAACATAGAGTGATTTTTGAACATATGGATGTGGAATTGGTATCACCTCAAGTTATGAAAGAGATTTCCGATACGATGACACCACAGGGAGTTCTTGCACTGGTGAAGATGATGAAATATTCTTTAGAAGATCTTCTAGAACAGGAAAAACCATTATTTCTGGTGCTTGAGAATCTTCAGGATCCGGGGAATCTCGGGACGATCCTTCGAACAGGAGAGGGTGCAGGAATCAATGGTGTTATCATGAGTCATGATACAGTAGATATTTATAATCCAAAGGTTACGCGTTCCACGATGGGATCGATCTTTCGTGTGCCATTTGTCTATGTCGATGATCTTTTAGAAGTTGCAGAAACGATAAAACAAAAGAATATCATCACGTATGCAGCACATCTCAATGGAACAGACTACACGAAGGAAGATTATCAAAAAGGAACCGCATTTTTCATTGGAAATGAGGGAAATGGTCTGACAGATAAGTTGACAGACAAAGCACAAAAGAAGATCAAGATTCCAATGTGTGGTAAAGTAGAATCATTAAATGCAGCTATGGCATCAGGTCTTTTAGTTTATGAGGCAAGACGCCAGAGACAGGGGGTGGATTAAATGTATGCAGTTTATTGGCTGATCGCATCCGCGGTATTTTTACTTGTTGAGATCATGACGCTTGGACTTACAAGTATCTGGTTCGCAGGTGGAGCCGTTGTTGCAGCGATCGCAGCACTATTTGGTGTTCCATTTTGGGTACAGATGTTGATATTTATCGTGGTAACATGTCTGTTGTTTGCACTGACAAGACCAGTTGCCAAACGATATTTAAACAGCAAGGTGCAAAAAACGAATACCGATGCATTGATCGGACAGACAGCACTTGTCAAAGAAACGATCAATAACGTGGAGGGCAAAGGGTTGGTTCAGTTAAATGGCCAGGATTGGACTGCAAGAGCTTGAGGCTGGAGAGATCATTCCAGAAGGCAGCGAAGTAATCGTAAAAGAAATCCGAGGCGTGAAACTGATCGTAGAAAGAGAGGTATAAGATTATGTCAATTATTTTATTTATTATTGTTGTTGCATTGCTTGTGATGATCATTTCGTCTACAGTACGTATCGTGCCGCAGGCGCATGCTTATGTTGTAGAACGATTGGGCGCTTATCAGGGAACATGGTCTGTAGGACTTCATGTCAAAGTTCCATTTATCGACCGTGTTGCAAGAAAAGTCAACTTAAAAGAGCAGGTTGTGGATTTTCCACCACAGCCAGTTATCACAAAAGATAACGTTACGATGCAGATCGATACAGTTGTATATTTTCAGATCACTGATCCAAAATTATACAGTTACGGTGTAGAGAACCCGATCATGGCAATCGAGAATCTGACAGCGACCACCCTTCGTAACATTATCGGTGATCTGGAACTTGACCAGACACTGACATCAAGAGAGACGATCAATACGAAGATGCGCGCATCTCTGGATGTGGCAACGGATCCATGGGGAATCAAAGTTAATCGTGTGGAAACTGAAAAATATCATTCCTCCGGCAGCAATCCAGGATGCAATGGAGAAACAGATGAAAGCAGAACGTGAAAGACGTGAAGCTATTCTCCGTGCAGAAGGTGAAAAGAAATCTACTGTCCTTGTTGCAGAAGGTGAAAAAGAATCTGTGATCCTGAAAGCGGAAGCTGAAAAACAGGCAGCGATCCTCCAGGCAGAAGCAGAAAAAGAAAAGAGGATCAAAGAGGCTGAAGGTGAAGCGGAAGCCATCCTTAAAGTACAGCAGGCAAATGCAGACGGTATCCGTTTCATCCGTGAAGCGGGTGCAGACCAGGCAGTGCTTACGATCAAGAGTCTGGAGGCATTTGAAAAGGCTGCAGACGGCAAGGCAACGAAAATCATCATTCCGTCAGAACTGCAGTCACTTGCGGGGCTTGTAAAGAGCGCTAAAGGGGGAAGTGATTAAGGAAGATTAGATTAAAAAAAGAGAGAGGAAAGGTGACAAATAGATGACGGATGTATTGATCCTGGAAGATGAACTGACTTCGCTGCAGGCATTGTCAGAGATTCTTACCACATATTCAGATGATATCCGTGTCCACAAGGCATCTTCCCTGAAAGAAGCAAAAGACCTGCTGGATCAGGAAATCCGGTATGGTCTTTTCCTTTTGGATGTAAATCTAAGCGGCGAGGACCGGGAGGATATCGGTGGGATTTTGTTCGCAAGAGAGATACGGGAGAGGTTTGAATATACTTTTACCCCAATCGTGATGGTGACTGCATTGGCAATATGGAAATGCAGGCTTACCGGGAGCTGCACTGTTACCAGTACATTATGAAGCCATTTCGCAGGGAGCAGGTGGAAGAGGTTTGTTCAGGAAGGTGCTGGAAAAAGAGAGCAGGGAGAACCACCGGTGATCGTTGTGAAAAAGACGGGATCAATTATCAGCTGAAATGCGAGGATATCCGTTATCTGGAAGCGATACCGAGAGGAACAAGACTGCATCTTGTGACGGAAAACTGGGATGTCCCTTATGTGACTCTCAGACAGATGCTGCTTAAGATGCCAAAAGGG
>ENA-OQED01000695-OQED01000695.1-human-gut-metagenome-genome-assembly--contig:-NODE-695-length-13157-cov-1.176516_pt1 | contig 13157 bp, 11 predicted proteins | sample MGYA00242790_ERZ504625 | MGnify/ENA primary metagenome ERZ504625 (study PRJEB26092, sample SAMD00036345) | human gut metagenome | host: Homo sapiens | study: EMG produced TPA metagenomics assembly of...
GGACAGCCGGCGTCAGCGAGACTGAGACTGCATTCCTGCGCTGTCTCCTGGACGGGACACCCTACGCCGACCTGCTCCGGCAGCGCAATGTGATGCTGTCCGTCCTGGTAGACCACATCAACGAGACTTTGTTCGATGATTTCGGCGACACGGTGATCCTCTTTGACGGTGACACGCCGGAACTGATCGAGGATTACGCCGAAGACGTTGCAGCATTGCTGGAAACGTCTGTCTGAAACCGCATAGAAAGGAACGATCACTATGAAAATACCAAAACGAATCGCATCTGCGGTCATCAATTCGCTGAAAGGCGGCGTAGTTCCCCGCATCGGACTGCCCTATATTACCGTAGGCAGAGAACAGGAGATCAACGCCCTGCTCCACGACGTTGAAATTATCGCAGACGGCGGCGCATCGTTCCGGTTTATCGTGGGCAAATACGGCAGCGGCAAAAGCTTTCTGCTCCAGACCATCCGCAGCTATGTGATGGACCGGAACTTCGTGGTAGTGGATGCCGACCTTTCCCCGGAGCGGCGGCTCCAGGGAACGAAGGGACAGGGACTGGCGACCTATAAGGAACTGATCCGGAATATGTCCACCAAGACCCGTCCGGACGGCGGCGCACTGACGCTGATCCTCGACCGCTGGATCAGCAGCGTACAGAGCGAGACCGCAGCGGAGTCCGGGCTTCCGCAGACGATCCCCTGTTCCGGAAAGCTGTGGAGCGAAAGATCTACGAGGTCATCGGCACGCTCCATGAAATGGTACACGGATTCGACTTTGCCAAGCTGCTGACACTCTATTATAATGCCTACTGGGACGGCGACGACGAAAGCAAGGCAAAGGTCGTCAAGTGGTTCCGGGGCGAATACACCACCAAGACCGAGGCGAAGTCGGAACTGGGCGTGAATATCATTATCAGTGACGACGACTGGTACGAGTATATCAAACTGTTTGCCATGTTCCTGAAAAAGGCGGGCTACAGCGGTATGCTGGTGCTGATCGACGAACTGGTGAACATCTACAAGGTTCCCAACAGCATCACCCGGCAGTATAACTACGAGAAGATCCTCACCATGTACAACGACACGCTCCAGGGCAAGGCGCAGTATCTGGGCATCATCATGGGCGGCACACCCCAGTGCATCGAGGACACACGCCGTGGCGTATACAGCTATGAGGCGCTGCGCTCCCGGCTGGCGGAAGGCCGTTTCGGACGAGAGGGCGTAAAGGATATGCTTGCCCCGGTGATCCATCTGACGGCGCTGACCAACGAGGAACTGCTGGTGCTGACCGAAAAGCTGACGGATATCCATGCCCAGCTGTTCGGCTATACGCCGACGCTGACCCAGGAAGAACGCATCCAGTTCCTGCAGATCGAATTCGGACGCATCGGCGCAGACTCCCACATCACGCCCCGTGAGGTGATCCGGGACTTTATCGAATTGCTGGACATCGTCTATCAGAATCCGCAGCTGAACGTCTCCGAACTGCTCCGGTCCGACAGCTTTTCCTATGCCCAGGCACAGCCGGAGGGCGACAACACAGTCGCACCGGAATTCGCCGAGTTTGACATTTAAGAGGTTTCCCCATGTCCATTTTCGAACGCTATGCCCCATTTATCCAGGACTTTATCTACCAGAACGACTGGGAATCCCTGCGTGCCATCCAGGTCGCAGCAGGCGATGCCATTTTCAACACGGATGAAAACGTCCTGCTCTCCGCCTCCACCGCCTCCGGTAAGACCGAGGCGGCGTTTTTTCCCATCCTCACTCAGTTTTACGAAGACCCGCCCACCTCTGTGGGCGCTATCTACATCGGACCGCTGAAAGCGCTTATCAACGACCAGTTTCTCCGGCTGAACGACCTCTGCGCCGAGGCTGGCATCCCTGTCTGGCACTGGCACGGCGACGTTTCCCAGTCCCACAAGGCAAAGATGCTGAAACATCCCTCTGGCATTTTGCAGATCACGCCGGAGTCTCTGGAGGCGATGCTGCTCCACAAACACGCCGCACTCACCAAGCTGTTTCACGACCTGCGGTACATAGTCATTGACGAGGTGCATTCGCTGATGCGTGGCGACCGTGGCGGTCAGACGATTTGTCTGATGGAACGGCTCTGCCGCATGGCTGGGGTGAATCCACGGCGCATCGGGCTTTCTGCCACCATTGGCGATCTGGAGGCGACCGGCGCATTTCTGGCTGCCGGGACGGGCAGAGGCACGGTGATCCCACGCATCGAAAGCAAGGGCGTGCGCTGGCGGCTGTCCATGGAACATTTCTATGTGCAGGATCAGCAGGCAGCGGCAGAGCATCTGCCGGAACAGGCACTGCCGGAGCTTGCCCCCAAAACGGACACTGCCCCGGCACACGCAGACCCCGGCATCGGCTACATCTTCGAGCATACCCGTGGGAAAAAGTGTCTGGTCTTTGTCAATTCCAGAGAGGAATGCGAGGCGGTCACCACGACCCTGCGGCAGTACTGCGAGGCACGCCACGAACCGGATCGGTTTCTCATCCACCACGGCAACCTGTCTTCTGCCTACCGGGAGACGGCGGAAACTGCCATGAAGGACGACGACCTGTTTCTGACTACAGTCACCACTGCCACCCTGGAACTCGGCATCGACATCGGCAGACTGGAACGGGCATTCCAGGTGGATGCGCCCTTTACGGTCTCCTCATTCTTACAGCGCATGGGACGCACCGGACGGCGTGATCTGCCGCCGGAGATGTGGTTCGTCATACGGGAAGATCCGCCGGAGGCACGGGCGCTTTTGCCCACCACCATCCCGTGGAAACTCTTACAGGGCATTGCCCTGGTACAGGTCTATCTGGAAGAGCGCTGGGTCGAACCGCCACGGCTGGACCGGCTGCCCTACAGCCTGCTCTACCACCAGACCATGTGTACCCTGGCATCCTGCGGCGAAATGACACCGGCGGCGCTGGCATCCCGTGTGCTGACGCTCAGCTATTTCCACCGGGTCTCCCAGGAGGATTTCAAGCTCCTGCTGCGGCATCTGCTGGAGATCGACCACATCCAGCGCACTGAGACCGGCGGTCTCATCGTGGGCATTGCCGGCGAACGGCTCACCAGTTCCTATAAGTTCTACGCCGTGTTCCAGGAAAATGTGGAATACACCGTGCGTTGGAACTCCCAGGAGCTGGGAACGATCGTTCAGCCGCCGCCGGTGGGCGAAAAGATCGCCATTGCCGGTCATGTCTGGGTGGTGGACGAGATCGACCACAAGCGGCACACGGTATACTGCGAACAGATCAAGGGCAAAGTGCCGGCGTACTTCGGCGAATGCCCCGGCGATATCCACACCCACATTCTGGAACGCATGAAACGGGTGCTGCTGGAATCCAGGCAGTATCCCTATCTCATGCAGAATGCGGCAGCACGATTACAGCTGGCACGGCACACGGCGCAGAACTCCGGGCTGACGGAAGAGCCGCTGATCTGTCTGGGCGGCGATATGTGGTGCCTGTTCCCCTGGCTGGGGACGTACGCCTTTCTCGCCATGGAGCGCTTTCTCAAGATACGCTGCGCCGAATCCCTCACCCTCACCGGGCTGTCCCCGTCCAGACCTTATTTCATCCAGTTCAAGATGAAAGCGGACAAGCGTACCTTTTTCCAGGTGCTGCTGGAACAGGAGCGCAAGCCCCTTGATCCCATGGAGCTGGTCTATCCCAAGGAGATTCCCATGTTCGAAAAGTATGACGAATACCTGCCGGATATCCTTATCAAAAAGGGATTTGCCTGCGGCGTGCTGGGCATCGACGAAATGCGGGAGCGCATCCGCAGCTGGGAAAAGTATACATAATCGCCGATGATGCAGTGTATCCGGTAAAGTTTTCAAAAAATACACATTCCCACTGCATTCCTATGCTATAATTTTCTTCATAGAAACAAAACAGAACCGCTACAATAGGAGGAATCCATATGGCAAAAAAGAAATCCAAACCGACAGCAGACGCTGCTCCGGAAAAAAAGGCGAAACCGGCGAAACAACCGTCCCGTGCCGGCGCAGTGTTCGGCTCGATCCTGCTGTTTCTGCTGACACTGCTTTTCAGCATTGCCCTGCTTTGCAGCAGCATCCTGCACAGCCTTTTGCCCCAGCACACCCTTTCCGGCTCCATTTCCCAGATGGACCTGTCTCAGGTACAGCTGAAAGACAACGGCAAAACCGAACAGCTGGGAAAGTGTCTCTATGACTGGTACTTCTGGGATGCGCCGAATCTGACGGAAGAATACGCCGATGTGCTGGTACAGCAGCCGGAGTTCAACGCCCTTTTCTGCAACTATCTGGATGACCTCAGCGATTATCTGACCGGCGACAGTTCCGAACTGCCGAAAGCGAGCGTGGAGGATATCGCCGATCTGATGCAGAACGACCTGGGCAGCACCATGCGGAAAGAGACCGGCGTTGTTTTTGCCGAGGCAGACCGCCAGTCTCTGGAATGGACCATGGGCGATGATATAAACGCCTGGAACGATGCCCTGGACAGCGCCGTCGGCAGCGGTTTCAAGCAGTTCGCCGCACGGATGCTGTGCGGAATGTCCGGCATGATTACCTTTGGCGTTCTGACCATCGGCTGCTTTGTTCTGTGGCTGATCCTTGCAGTGAAAAAGCACTGGCGCAAGGGCAGGATGCTTGCCGGCTACGGCTGGGCTGCGGCGATTCCCGGACTACTGGTACTGGCAGGCTGCGGCGTGACCCTGCTTTTGGTTGAGGCGTTCCATGTGCCGGATGCCCTGCTCTTCACGAAAAAGGGACTCCCGACGCTGGTACAGCCCACAGTTCTGGCAACACTGATCCCCGCCGGATACGGCGTGATCTTTGCGCTCATCGGCATTTTCACCAACGCCGCCGTCAAGAAAAAGCAAAAGAAAGCGGCACTGCAAAAGAGCACCGACAAGCCGGCTGCACCTGTGGAAACACCGGCAGCGGAACAGCCGGAATTCCACTACACAGAAATGACCGGCGACAGCAAGAAAGACAACACAGATGCCTCTGCAACTGCAAAGTTCTGTCCGCACTGCGGCGCACCCAATGCGCTGAACAGCCAGTTCTGCGGTTCCTGCGGTCAGAAAATGAAGTAAACCGGAATCTTCAAAAACGAATCCATACAAAAACGCATGGCAGCAATACCATGGCGTTTTCTTGTACAATTAAATTTTCTTTAGCCCTCTTCTGCCTCTACCAGAACTTCATTTTTCGTCTGACAGTAGCTGTCCAGATATGCCAGCATTCCAAAGGCGATCAGCGTCAGAACTGCACCATGAAGGTACAGTATTCCTGCCATCCAGCCGCTGGGCAGCACCCGGAGCGCCTGCGTCAGCAATGCCGCCAATGCCGACAGGAAAAAGACAACGGCATAGAACAGACAAAGGAGTTTTGCTGCCTGTTGAAAGCGAGACGGCACATAGACATATTCTCCGTCGGGCAGTTTCGGATCACCAGCCATCAGAAACGCCCACGGCTCACCGTTCAGTTTCCACGCAAATACAGCATCTGTGATTCCCAGAAGAAGAAAGCAGCCAAATGCGATCCATCCACTCACGTTTCAGCACCTCCTGTGCAGTACGGTCTCTGTCAGTCCACCTTGACCGGCTGGATGTCCCAGATGTTTTCCGCATAGTCCGCAATGGTACGGTCAGAGCTGAACTTTCCGGCATTGCAGATGTTCAGCACTGTTCTTGGCGAATGCCATGCGGTCGGTGTAGTCGACGTTGCAGCGCAGCTTGGCTGCCACATAGGATTCCAGGTCACCCAGCAGATAGTAGTTATCCGGTGTGTGCCAGCTTGCGCCGTCCAGGAGCGAGTAATACAGCTCCCGGAAATCGCCGCTGCCGCCGTCACAGCAGGTGCCGTCGATCAGCGTCTCTACCACACGGCGGATCTTTGCATTCTCAGAGAACAGCTTGCGGCTGTCATAGGTCGGCATGATCTTTTCCAGTTCTTCTACCTTTGCGCCGAAGATATAGTTGTTCTCTTCCCCTGCCTCTTCCACAATCTCAATGTTTGCGCCGTCATAGGTACCCAGGGTAACTGCACCATTGAGCATCAGCTTCATGTTGCCGGTGCCGGATGCCTCTGTGCCGGCAGTGGAGATCTGCTCGGAAACATCAGCCGCAGCCACCAGTTTTTCTGCATAGGAAACATTATAGTTGGAGACAAATACCACCTTGATCTTCTGTGAAACTACCGGGTCTGCCTCTACCAGCTTTGCCACCTCGTGGATAAACTTGATGATTGCCTTGGCACGGCGATAGCCCGGCGCAGACTTTGCACCGAACAGGAAGGTCACCGGTGTGATATCCGCAATGCTGCCGTCCTTGAGTCCGAAGTACAGGTACAGGATGGAGAATGCGTTCAGCAGCTGGCGCTTGTACTCATGCAGGCGCTTGATCTGAATGTCGAAGATGGAATTCGGGTCGATCTGTACGCCCTCTTTTTCTGCGATATATGCGGCAAGCTGTTCCTTTTTGGTCTGCTTGATTGCCAGGAAACGCTCCAGCACAGCGGTGTCATCGGCATAGCGCTCCAGCTTTTTCAGCTCGTCCAGACGAATCTTCCAGTCGTCAGAGCCCAGCAGCTCGGTGAGCAGTCCGGACAGTTCCGGGTTGCACAGTGCCAGCCAGCGGCGCTGGGTGATGCCGTTGGTCTTGTTCTGGAAACGCTCCGGATAAACCTGGTACCAGTCTTTCAGCACGGAGTCTTTCAGAATCTCGGTGTGGATCGCCGCAACGCCGTTGGTGTGCGCAGACGCATACACAGCGATATGTGCCATATGCACCATGCCGTTCTGCACCAGTTTCATGCGGTTTGCCTGCGCCTTGTCCACGCCCTTCTGGTACATCTCGGTCATAAACTGCTCTTCGATGCGCAGAATGATATCATAGACTGCCGGCAGCAGCTGCTGCACCAGATTGCAGTCCCACTTTTCCAGTGCCTCCGGCATAACGGTGTGGTTGGTGTAGTGGAAGATCTTTCTTGCCATGCCGAATGCCTGGTCGAAGGTATAGCCGTTTTCCGGCAGCATCAGCTGGCGCACCAGTTCCGGCACGGAGATGACCGGATGGGTGTCGTTCAGCTGGATGGCAAGCTTGTCTGCCAGGTTGTCCAGCGTGCCGTAAACTGCCTTGTGCTTTTTCAGAATGTCCTGGAGCGATGCGGCGCAGAAGAAATACTGCTGTTTCAGCCGCAGCTTTTTGCCTTCCCAGGTGTCGTCGTTCGGATAGAGAACACGGGAGATATCCTCTGCATAGACGGTCTCAGCGGCAGCCTCCAGGTACTTCTGCTGATTGAACAGGTCGAAGTCGAATGTATGCACCGGCTCTGCCTGCCAGAGGCGGAGATTGCCGATGTGCCTGGTCTTGCAGCCGATCACCGGCATATCATACGGCACGGCACGAACGGTCTGTCCCTCGAATTCCACCAGAACAGCATCCTCGTCCCGGCGCACCGACCAGGCATCGCCGTAGCGCATCCAGTCGTCCGGCACTTCCTTCTGGAATCCGTCCTCGAAGTACTGCTTGAACAGACCGTACTTGTAGCGGATGCCATAGCCATCCAGCGGCAGATCCAGCGTTGCTGCGCTGTCCAGGAAGCAGGCAGCCAGTCTGCCCAGACCGCCGTTGCCCAGAGCGGCATCTTCGATAACTTCCAGGTCTGCCAGCGAAACGCCCAGTTCTGCAAAAGCGGCCTCAGCCTCTTTCATCACATCCAGCACCAGCAGGTTGTTGTAAACGGCACGACCCACCAGGAACTCCATGGAGAAGTAGCAGGCACGGCGGCTGCGCTCGTGTGCGTCCATGCTCTTGTTCCAGTCCGGTGCGATTGCCTCCATAATGGTTTCACCCAGCGCCTGGTGCAGCTGCTGCGGAGTTGCCGTCTTGGGGTCGATTCCGTGCAGGGCGTTCAGAATTCCGCTTTTCAGTTCTTCCTTATTCATCATGACTTCTTCTCCTTCTTCAGTTTCATGGATTCGTTTACCGCAGCAGCTTTCTCTGCTGCCTTTTCTGCTGCTTTCTGCCGTTTTTTCGACAGCGGCTTGGGCGCTGTCTCCTCCGGCAGGCGGTTGTACAGTTCATTCAGCTGGTAGATCCGCTTTGCCAGTCTGGGGTTAAAGTCGCTGGTCAGTGTGCGGTACTGCCAGTTGCCGCCGGTAGTGGACGGTGTGTTCATTCTGCCCTCCGGTCCGGCATCCAGGAAATCCTGCATCTGTGCCACCGCAAGCTTTGCCGTGCTGCTCCAGGTGAGCCGCAGGATGGCTGCCGGCAGATCGTTTGCGCTCCGGCAGTGGAGATAGCGCTTGGCGAAAGCGATGGTCTTTGACGGCGAACCGTGGATCCAGCCACGGAGCGTCATATTATCATGTGTTCCCGTATAGGCGATACAGTTGGAAGTCTCAAAGTTCTGGGGCAGATAGGTACTCTTGGGGTCGTCGTCAAAGGCGAACTGGAGTACTTTCATGCCCGGATAGCCGGAGTCTTTCAGCAGCTTGCGCACTTCCGGCGTCACAAAGCCCAGGTCTCGGCGATGATGGACAGATCGCCCAGCGATGCCTTGACCGCATCGAACAGCGCCATGCCCGGACCCTTTCGCCACTCGCCGATCTCTGCGGTCTTGTTGCCGTAGGGGATGGCATAATAGCTTTCGAATCCACGGAAATGGTCGATGCGCACGGTGTTGTACAGCGTGGATGCGCTCTTCAGGCGGTCGATCCACCAGGCAAAGCCGGTCTCCTTGTGATATGCCCAGTCATACAGCGGATTGCCCCACAGCTGACCGGTGGGCGAAAAGACATCCGGCGGACAGCCGGCAACGTCGATGGGCTTTCGCTCTTTGTCCAGGAGGAAAAGCTCCGGATTTGCCCAGACATCCACACTGTCATATGCCACATAAATGGGAATATCTCCCACAATGGAAATGCCGTTCAGATTGCAGTAGGTCTTGAGTTCGCCCCACTGCTGGTAGAACCAGTATTGCAGCACGCTGTAGAAGTCGATCTGGTCGGAATAGGTCTCCTTCGCCTTTCCCAGTGCTTTAGGATCACGCTGCGCCAGTTCCGGTTCCCACTGATGCCAGGGCTTTCCCTCATGGGCATCTTTCAGCGCCATAAACAGGGCGTATTCCGGCAGCCATGCCTTTTGTGCCTCGCAGAAGGTCAGATAGCCCGGATCGTCCTTCCGGAAACGGCTGTATGCGGTCCGGAGTACGTGGAAACAGTAGTTATACACTCTGGCGTAGTCGACCCGGCGGGGATCATCGCCCCAGTTAATATCCGCATAGTCCGGCGGCGCAAGATAGCCCTTTTTCTCCAGGCGCTGGAAGTCGATAAAGTAGGGGTTTCCGGCGTGGACGGAGAAGGACTGGTACGGAGAATCGCCGTAGCTGGTAGGCGAAAGCGGCAGGATCTGCCACACCTGGACACCGCAGTCCCGCAGGAAGTTGGCAAACATATAAGCCGAATCGCCCAGCTTGCCGATGCCGAACTCAGACGGCAGACTGGAAATGTGCATCAAAATACCACTTTTTCGCATTGTGATACCTCCTCAGATAGTTACAGCATCGTTTTTTCGGTTGCAGGCGATGCCGCTTTGTATATTTTTTGGTTTTCAGCGCAGACTACAGACAGCATCAAAACAAAGAGGTGATCCCTTGAAACTGCATCACAAGCCCTATGAACTCTGCTGGTTCTTTCTGCTGGGGGCTTTTACCTATAGTCTGCTGGAAATTGTATGCCGTGGATATACCCACTGGACCATGACCCTCACCGGCGGTGCCGCCGCCGTGGGACTCTATCTGATCCGTGCCGCTGCGCCGCCAAAGACCCGGCTGCTCCAGTGTCTCTGCGGCGCTCTGCTCATCACGGCGCTGGAATTCACCGTGGGCGTTGCGGACAATCTTGTCATGGGATGGAACGTGTGGGACTACAGCGATATGCCGCTAAACCTCTATGGGCAGATCTGTCTGCCGTTCACCGGACTGTGGTTTCTGCTGTGTATTCCGGCGTTCGGCATCTGCCGCATCGCCGAAAGGCGGTTCCATCCGGCAGGGTGACCTCTGCCGTTCCACAGGAAGTTTCTACCCTTTTAGTATAGCACAAACCAAATTTTTGTGCAAGGGGAATCACAGAAAATAAACCGGATTCGTGAAGAATTTGTACAATTCAATCATGAAACAGCCATATATTTGTGCAAAAAAAGCATCGTTCCCCGACTGCCGCACGCCAGTCCAATCGTGTATGCAGTCGGGAAATGATGCTTTTCGCTTATTCAGAAATTCAGTGTTCCATCAGCAGGCGCTCGTTGCAGAACTCGCATTCCAGCAGAGAATTGCCCAGCGGAATAAAGCTTTTCGGGAGATATGTCTCTGTACAGGTGATGCAGTTGGGGTTCTTGCAGGCTGCGCCGGGGAAGGTCTTGCCGTGCAGCAGTGTGGTGTGGGTGTCCAGGTTCAGCATAGTGATGATAAGCGCCATGCGGACGTACATACCATACTTTGCCTGCTTGAAGTACATGGCACGAGGATCATCGTCCAGAGCCACTTCAATTTCGTCTACACGGGGCAGCGGATGCAGTACGATCAGATCCTTTTTCGCTGCCTGCATCTTCTTGACGGTGAGGATATAGGTGTCCTTCTGTGCCAGATATTCCTCACGGCTGGCAAAGCGCTCCTGCTGGATCCGGGTCATGTACAGCACATCCAGCTGCGGCAGTGCCTCTTCCAGAGAAGAGATCTCCTCATACTCGCAGTTGCTGGCGTTGAGAATATCCTTGACATAGGACGGCAGACCCAGTTCCGGTGTGGAGATCAGAATGAAACGGTTGCCCTCAAAGCAGGACATTGCTTTCAGCAGAGAGTGTACCGTTCTGCCGTTGATGAGATCGCCGCAGAGACCGATGGTCAGATGATCCAGTCTGCCCTTTTCGCATTTCAGGGTCAGCAGGTCGGTCAGCGTCTGGGTCGGGTGGAGGTGACCGCTGTCACCGGCGTTGATGACCGGACAGTCTGCGGACAGCGCCGCAGCCTTTGCCGCACCGGCAACCGGATGGCGCATGACCAGGATATCCGCATAGCCGCTGACGATCTTTGTGGTGTCCTTCAAGGTCTCTCCCTTGGAGACGGACGAGTTTGCCGGGTTATCGAAACCGATCAGTCTGCCGCCCAGACGCAGCATTGCAGTCTGGAACGACATCTGGGTACGGGTGGACGGCTCATAGAATAGGGTCGCCATGATCTTGTTGCTGCAGGCGCCTGCGTAGATCTCCGGGTGATTCTTGATCTGCTCTCCCAGGTCTACCACCTGTTTCCACCAGGAAACAGGATAATCGTTCAGGTCGATCAAATGCAGATACGGTGAAATCATGATATTGTACCTCCGTTGTTTTCTCCGAAACCGTACATTGATTCCGGGAATCTATGGCAATGCCGCCGGTTTTCGGCGGTCTTGTCGTCTTATAAAATATTGCTGCCGTTAATGTACATCTTGAATTTCTTGTCAAAGAACAGCGCTGCACGCTTGGACAGCAGCATTCGCTCCATGAAGATCTCGAAATATTCCAGCACGGAAGAAATCTCGGTGTCAATGGTCAGATCCAGTACGATGGACTTCTGGTCATCGCTGAAATGCAGGTTGGAATATTCCACCGCATAGTTGACACGGTCATGGATATCGAACGTCATGAAATCGGTATTGCGCACACGGCTGCGGCGCACATCGGTTTTATCGGCGATAATCAGCGCTGCCGAAATGGCATCCACCGGCTGTGCCGTTCCCTCATCGTGGTTGCCGATGGCGGAAATGATGGAACAGATCTCATCCACCGGCATTTCCAGACGGTCCAGGAGACGAAACGCCATGACTGCGCCGCTCTGGGCGTGGTCGTTCCGGTTGATGACGTTGCCGATATCGTGGAGAAATCCGGCGATCTTTGCCAGTTCCACCTGGCGTGCCGGATATTGCAGCGTCTCCAGGATCATGGCAGCATTATGCGCTGCCTTTTCCACATGGGCAAAGGAATGCTCCGTATAGCCGATCGCTGCCAGGGACATATCGGCACGGCGGATATACTCCCGGATATCGGGATTCTGCCGGATATAGGCATAGGTTACATGGCTTGGCATAGGTCTATCCCTCCTTTATCCAGCGCTTATGCGCCGCAAGCCTCCGGGAAGTAGATCTGATACCATACCAGGAACATATACAGCGTCCAGATCTTCCGGCTGTTGTCTGCCTTTCCGGCACGGTGATCGTCCAGCAGGCGCACCAGCTTTTCCGTGTGGAAAAAGCGGTTTGCCTCGTCGCTCTCAAAGCGTTCCCGGACGATGCTGTAGTACTTGTCTTCCTTTAGCCATACACGGATCGGCACCGGGAATCCCAGCTTTTTCTTGGCTGCGGTCTTGGCAGTCTGCGGCGGTGTATCCTTCTTGGCAGCCAGACGCATGGCATACTTGGTGATATACGGGGTCTTTTCGTCGGTGACAGCCTCCCGTGTCACACGATAGCGTGTGGGAATCTGTTCTGCCAGTTCCATGACTTTTTTATCCAGGAACGGCACACGCAGCTCCAGGGAATTCGCCATGCTCATCTTGTCGGCTTTCAGCAGGATGTCGCCCGCCATCCACATATGGAGATCCAGGTACTGCATCTTGGTCACGTCGTCCTGATCCTGCACCTTGTCGTAGAACGGCTTGGTGATCGCCATGGGATCCGGCGCATTAGTGCGAATCTTCAGCAGTGCCTTGCGCTCTTCCGGGGTGAACATATAGGCGTTGCCGATAAAGCGCTCTTCCAGATCCTTGCCCTTGCGTACCAGGAAGTTTCTGCCACGGTGCGCCGGCATTTTCTCTGCAATGTGACCGATGCCACGGCGCAGTCCACGGGGCAGCTTGTCATAGGCAGACCCGCCCGGTTCGCTGTAGACATTATAGCCGCCGAAGATCTCGTCTGCGCCCTCGCCGGACAGCACGACTTTCAGCGACTGGGATGCCAGATTGCACACGAAGTACAGGGCAATGGCTGCCGGGTCTGCCAGCGGTTCATCCATGTGGTACTGGATCATGGGCAGCTTTTCCCAGTATTCCTCCGGGGAAATGACCTTGTTGTAATTCTTCTTGCCGATCGCCTCAGAAAAGCCCTTTG
>ENA-OQED01000697-OQED01000697.1-human-gut-metagenome-genome-assembly--contig:-NODE-697-length-13136-cov-1.242217_pt1 | contig 13136 bp, 12 predicted proteins | sample MGYA00242790_ERZ504625 | MGnify/ENA primary metagenome ERZ504625 (study PRJEB26092, sample SAMD00036345) | human gut metagenome | host: Homo sapiens | study: EMG produced TPA metagenomics assembly of...
CAGCAATAAGAAAGACAAAAATCAAGATGAAGGCAGGCAAGCCAGCAGACCACCGCGGAGCGGTACGGTGAGCCGGATTGATGTCCATGGCATATTCCGGATTGTCGACGGGACGGAAATGGGAATAAACGACGATGAGAGCCATGATGACGATAGAAGCCCCCATGACAGCCAGTTCCGGACCGACGAAGGCCGAAACGATGAGTTCCGGTACAGCCAGGCCCAGGGCCGAGAGCAGGGTAATCATGAAAACGCCTTTGAGGGCTTTCAGCGAGCCGCCGACAATGGCGACGATGATGAACGGGCAAATAATATTGAGCGGCAGGAGCTGCAAGCTAATATACGTCGACAGCTGGACCGGGTCGAGGCCCGTCAGGTTAGCCAGGGTGCTGGCAGGGATACCGATGGAACCATACGTTGTCGGAACGGAGTTAGCAACCAGGCAGACCAGGATAGCCTTGATGGGGTCGAAGCCCAGGGCAACCAGCATCGACGCCGGGATAGCGATAGCCGTACCGAAGCCGGCCATGCCTTCCATGAAGGCGCCGAAACCCCAGCCGATGAGCAGGGCCAGGACGCGGCGGTCCTTACTGACCGTCGTCAACATGTGCTTGACGATATCCATGCTCTTGGTGTACAGCGTCAAATTATACGTGAAGATAGCGGCAATGATGACCAGTAAGATAGGCCAGCATGCCAGGGCCACGCCTTCCAGGGCGGCCGTAGCGGCATCCATGCCCGGCATATGATACCAGGCCAGGGCGACGGCAAAAGAAATGATCAAGGCAATGGGACATGCCTTGAAGCTCTGCATCTTCAGGAACCCCAAAGAAACGATGAGCCACAAAATAGGTGACAACGCCAATAAAAATACCATAATACAAATACCCTCTTTCTTTGTTCACTTTTGAACTTATTATATGCTCAAAAACTATTAATAATTAAATAATTAATTCCTTAACAATATGATACTATTATATAATAGAAAAAGGGCATAAATCAACCGCTTAACAATGCTATTAAAGTATAGCTCAAGCCTTAGTTAGACGAAAAACGCAAGATTATTTTTCGATTTTGGCGAATATTCTTATTTCCCGTCTTTATTCTTTTTTTCACATACTATGGATAGGGTACAAAAAAATCAGCTATTTCCTAAGAAATAGCTGAAAAACATGTTCAAAAAGTAACGTTTTATTGTTCATTTTTTTGTATATAAATTACGCGCTGCGGATAAGGTATATCAATACCGTTGGCATCGAAGGTATCCTTTACCTTGGACATAGTGTCGTAATAGACGGGGTAATAATTTTCCTTGGCGACCTTGGGAAAAGCGGCGATGCGCACGGAGCTTTCGGCAAATTCGCGGATGCCGATTTCCATCGTGTCGGCATTGAGGACCCGCCTGTCTTCCCGGAATATCTGCTTCAGCAGGGCAATGGCCTTATGATGGTCGTTCTGATAACCGATGTCGAAGAAAAAAGTAATGTACCTTTCCTGCTGGTAAGAGCTGTTGGTCACCTGGGACGAGGTGATACTGGAATTGGGGATGAAAATCGTCTTGTTGTCTTTCGTCGTAATAGCCGTATTCATCATCTGAATCCCTTTGACACTGCCTTCTACACCGCCGACGGCGATCCAATCTCCGGCTTTGAAAGGCTTGAAGATCAGGATCAAAAGGCCGGAAGCGAAATTCGACAGATTGCTCTGCAAGGCCAGGCCGACAGCCAAGCCAAAGGCGCCGAACGCGGCCAGGAAGGAATTCGTCGGGATACCGGCCTTATTCAGGGCCGACAACAGGACCAAGGCCATGATGGCATAATAAATCAGCTGGCTGACAAAGGTGATGACCGTATGGTCGTAATTGGCATGGGTCATCATGCGGACAGCCAGGTTCTTGAAAACCCGGGCCACGTAGCGGCCGACGATGAAGATGATAATGGCATAGATGACATCGGGACCGTGGTTGAGCAGAAAATCCTTTAAATGGTCCAGCGTCGTGACGCTCTGCGTGACCTGGTTCTGGACATCGGCCTGGACGACGTTAGCCGCCTGCTGCGCTGTATCGGCCGTATTTTCAGCAATGTTCATATTTCGCACCCTCCTCTTGTGTGTAGTTCTATTATACCCGGGATTTTGGGTAGTGGCTAGGGGCTAGGGGTTAGGGGCTGACTGCTGACTGCTAATCCCTAACTGCTAAAACGTCTTACCTAATCATTTAACGTTTAACCTGTTTTATTTTTAAAAATTTGTTGAAATATGTCTTGACATCGGTCTCCAAATTGCGTACAATGTGTTCAAGCTTCAAGGAATAAGCCGTGAAGCGAAATATTTGTAAATCTAATGATGAGAGAAAGTAGTCTGGACCATTGCTTTCCAGAGAGCTGGCGGCCGGTGCGAGCCAGTACGGTGATACAGATGAAGCTCCTCTCCGAAGATCGACGCTGAACTTTATTAGGCGCCGACGGCATTTCACCGTTACCAGAAACGCGTATGTTGGTACGTTGTAGAGAGTCCGGCTGCAGTAATGCACCGGGAATCAGGGTGGTATCGCGGAATTATACTCCGTCCCTTACAGAAGGGGCGGAGTTTTTTTGTTGGCCTCTTTTGACAAATCTCTAAATCCCAACGATAAAATTTTTATTTTATTCCAAAGGAGATATGTTATCATGGCAAAAGTATTTTATGATCAGGATGTAAACTGGGATGTAATGAAAGGCAAAAAAGTCGCAATCATCGGTTATGGCAGCCAGGGTCATGCCCATGCGTTGAACCTCAAAGACAGCGGCATCGACGTCGTCGTCGGCTTGTATGAAGGCAGCAAATCCATCGCTAAAGCCAAAGAAGCCGGCCTTGAAGTTAAATCCGTTCCTGAAGCTGTAAAAGACGCAGATATCACGATGATCTTGATTCCGGACGAAAAACAGGCTGACGTCTATGCAAATGAAATCGCTCCGAACTTGAAAGACGGCAGCGCTCTTGCTTTTGCTCACGGCTTCAACGTCCACTTCAAACAGATCGTTCCTCCTTCCACAGTCGACGTCTTCATGGTCGCTCCGAAAGGCCCGGGCCACCTCGTTCGCCGTACTTTCACAGAAGGCGGCGGTGTTCCTGACGTATTCGCTGTCGAACAGGACGCTACGGGCAAAGCTTTCGACATCGCTTTGGCTTACGCCCGCGGCATCGGCGCACGCGTGCCGGCGTCATCCAGACGACCTTCCAGGAAGAAACGGAAACAGACCTCTTCGGTGAACAGGCAGTCCTCTGCGGCGGCATTTGCCAGTTAATTACCAACGGTTTCGAAACCCTCTGCGAAGCTGGTTACCAGCCGGAAATCGCTTACTTCGAAACCTTCCATGAAATGAAATTAATCGTCGACCTCATGTATGAAGGCGGCATGGCCAAGATGCGTAAATCCATCAGCGACACGGCTGAATACGGCGACTACACCGCTGGTCCGCGCGTCATCACCCAGGATTCCAAGAAAGCCATGAAAGACGTCTTGACCGACATCCAGACCGGTGCTTTCGCTAAAGATTGGCTCCTGGAAAACAAAGCCGGCGGCCGCGCTCACTTCCTCGCTATGCGCCGTCAGCACGCTGAACATCCGATTGAAAAAGTCGGCGCTAAACTCCGCGACATGATGCCGTGGCTCCACAACAACGACCAGAACGACTAAGACATAGTTTGAAGTTTGATGTTTGATGTTTGGAGTTTGAAGTAAGTTTCAACATCAAACTTCAAGCATCAAACTCAAGAATACAATTGATAGTAATTAACTTTTCTGCAAGTATGAGTAAGGCTAGAGGTGAATGATGATGAAAATGACAGGGGCAAGGGCTGTGCTGGAATGTTTGAAGCGGGAAGCGTCGACGTCGTCTTCGGCTATCCCGGAGGGGCTATCCTGCCGCTATACGAAGAAATGTATAAAGACAACTTCCGGCACATCCTTACCGGTCATGAACAAGGTGCGGTCCACGCTGCCGACGGTTACGCCCGCGTTACCGGCCGGCCCGGCGTCTGCATCGCCACCTCCGGGCCTGGGATCTGCAACATGGTTACAGGCATTGCCACAGCCAATATGGATTCTATCCCCATGGTCATCATCAGCGGCCAGGTCCCGACGAACCTAATCGGGCGCGACTCCTTCCAGGAAGCCGATATTTCCGGGATCACGTCGCCCATTACCAAGCACAACTACTTGGTCAAGAACGCCGCGTCTATCCCGCGGGTCCTGAAAGAAGCCTTTTACATTGCGTCGACAGGCCGTCCCGGACCTGTCCTCATCGACATCGCCAAGGATGCCCTGGAAGCAGAAATCGACTTCGAGTATCCCGATACGGTCCACCTGCCCGGATACAGAGTAGAAAGCAAAGGGCAGACCTATGACATAGACCGGGCCGTCGCCATGATTCGCAACAGCCAGAAACCGGTCTTCCTCGTCGGCGGCGGCGTCATCTTGTCGGAAACGACGAAGTATCTCGAAGACATCGTCGATACGACAAAGATTCCCGTCGTCACGACCCTCATGGGCAAAGGAGCCCTGCCAGACTCCCATCCGCTCCACTTGGGGATGGGCGGTATGCACGGCGCTTACGCATCGAACAAAGCCATTTCCGGCTGCGACCTGCTCATCGCTTTAGGCGCCCGCTTTGACGAACGCCTGACCAGCCGGGCCGATACGTTCGCCCCCAATGCCCAGATCATCCATTTTGAAATCGATGATGTCGAAATCGACAAGATCATCGACATCGACTTAGGCGTCAAAGGCGACCTCCGCTGGTCCCTGCCTATTTTCGCTCAGAAATTGAAAGAAGGCTCCTTCGATTACGAAACGGCCTTCTCTGAATGGCGTCAGCACGTCCTGACCCTGAAGAAAGACCACCCCTTCGCGACGCCGCCGCGTCCAGGCTGCATTTCACCCCAGTCAATTTTCGCCGCCGTCCGGGCCATTACCCGCGATGACGACACCGTAGCCATTACCGACGTCGGTCAGCATCAGATGTGGGCGGCCCAGTTCTTCACGACGGATGAGCCAAAACACTTCATTTCTTCCGGTGGTCTGGGTACGATGGGCTTCGGCCTGCCGGCTGCCATCGGTGCCAAAGTCGCCTGTCCTGAAAAAATAGTCGTCGTCTTTTCCGGTGACGGCAGTATCCTCATGAACTGCCAAGAATTCGCGACCTTGTCGCAATACGGCATCGACGTGAAAGTCATCGTCTTACACAACGATACGCTGGGCATGATCGTCCAGCTCCAGGATTTCTTTTATAACCACCATTATTCACAATGTACCCTGAATAAACGCAAGAACTTGCCCATGTTGGCTGAATCCCTGGGCGTTCAAGGGTACCATATTGAAAAACAGAATGAGTTAATGCCAGTCTTGGAAGAGGCTTTCGCCCATAAAGGGCCGGCCCTGATCGATATCCGCATCTCGCCGGAAGAACGGGTATACCCAACGGTTCCCGGCGGCAAAGCATTGAGTGACATGATTTTAGGAGGTGACGCCTGATGAGGAAACAGCATCTGGCTATTTTGTCCGATAATAAGCCGGGCGTATTGACACACATTGCCGGCCTGATCAGCCGCAAGGCCATCAACATCGAATCATTGACAGTCGGTTATACGGAAGAACCGGATGTGTCGCGCTTCAATATCGTCATCAGCATCGAAGACGATAAAGAATTGAAACAGACCATCAGCCAGCTGGCCAAGCTCATCGACGTTATTAAAATCATCAACCTCGATGAAGCGCCTTTCATCAGCTACGAACTGGCCATGATCAAGGTCCGCTACGACACGCCGCAAGTCCGCGACGAATTGGCCAGCCTGGCCAGTTTGTTCCACGCCAAAGTCGTTGACGTAAACTTGAATTCACTCATTCTCCGCGTCACGGGACGCGAAGACCACGTCAATGCCCTCATCAAGGTATTGTCGCCATATGAAATCTTAGAAATCGCCCGAACCGGGACGATATCCCTCTCACGAGGCCTCGTACCGGTTAAGGCGATGTGAAAAAGCTGCCGCTTCTGCGGCAGCTTTTTTTGTGAATACTATCACCTATCTTGATGCCTATATGGTATAATTATCGTATATCATTATAACTCCAAGAGGTGTCTGTCTATGGATTTCGCTGCGGCAATAGTACTCGCTGGAATGATATCCTTTGTACCGCCTACGATTGTGCTTTATCTGGTTTTGAGCCCGGCCCTGTCAAAGCAGGAACGCCGCTATACGGCTGGTCCTTCGCTATTATTTTGATACTCGAAACGATTCTTTATCTCTATTTCTTTCATATCGGCATTTTCAAAATGGAGTGGCTCTCTTTCAAGAAGATGCTGCTTACCTACTGGCCGCCGCTTCTTTTGGCGACTTTTATCATTTCTCAGCCTTATTTCTACCAGAATCTCTTTGTCGCCGGCATGGAGGGCATGTATATTTCCTTTCTCCACACGACATGTATGAGCGTGACCATGGTTTTCATCACGAAAGGCGAATTCCTGGACTACTGCGTCCTCTATTTATTCGCCTATTCCCTCGTCTACGTGATTTCGGCACCGCTGCTGCTGAAGTTCTTCCGGGACCTCTTCTTTAAATATCGGACTTTCTCGATGCTGGCCTTCTGGAAATACGCCGCCTGGATACCGATTTTGATCAGCACCTATTCCGCCGTCCTCGCCCTGCGCCCGGGCCCCCTGCCGGAAGACAACATGATTTCCCGTGTCTTCCAGGCCCTTTCGGGTATCTTCATGGCCGTCATCATGTATACCGGCACGCGCCAGATGTCCCATCAGGTCCATACCCAGCAGAAATCGCATCTCCTGGGCGCCCAGATGGAAGCCCTCAGCGACTACACGGACCTTTTACAGGAAATGCAGAAGCGCATGTCCATCTTCCGCCACGACAGCCGCCATCAGCTGCGCCTCCTTTCGGAACTGATCCAGCAGGGCGACGACGAGGCAGCCCTGACCTTCCTCGATACGCTGCATACGGAGCTCCAGGAAACACAGCTGCAGAAGTGGACGAAGAATAAATTCATCAATACTGCCGTCTCGCCGGGACTGGAACGGATGCGCCGCGCAGGCTTTGACGTCACGGTCAGCCTGCCCTTACCGCAAAGCCTGCCTTTTGAAATCGATTTGGGCAGCCTCATGGCCAAAGCCATCCAGATTTCAGAACAGGCCCTGGAAAAGCAGCCCGAAGATTACCGCATTTTCTTTATGGGCAGCCACCGAACGCACGACAGCCTGATTATCATCGTCAAACACTGGATTGCCGAAGACGATGCTGCCGAGGATACCGACTTCCTGCGGTACGAGCCGTATGGCCAGATTGTCCCGGCCCTCAATGCTTTTTCTACAGCTTACGACGCATCCTTCCGCTACGACCTGAAAGAACACATGGTCAGCCTGTACTTGACCATTCCTTATTCTGACTGAGAGGAGGTGCCCGACGCCCATGCCTTTATGATATTATGACGGTCATTATCATTACCTTGTCGATTATGCCGCCGGCCATGCTGCAGTACTATGCCTTCGAACCGCTGCTGACAGAACGGAAAAAGCGCCTCGTCCTGGGCGGCTATGCCGTTATTTTACTCGCAGAGCTTTTCTTTTTGCTCTATATGATTCCCTTCGGCCCGTGGAGCCACAGCTACAGCTTTTATAAAAAGCTCTTCGCCGTCATCTGGATTCCCCACTTCATCTGGGCCGTCGCCATCATCCGGCCCTTTCTCTTCCATCATCTCTACGTCTTTTCCGTGCGCGCGACGCTGACGATTTTCATCCATACCGTACTGGCCGTCCTCTTGCTGGCCTTTTTCCAGGACGAAAGCCGCCCTGTCCTCTCACGTATCATCTATCCGGCACAGTTCTTTTTCTATACCCTCTGCTTCACGGCGGCCATCCCCTGCTGCGCCGCTATTTTAATGAAATCTTCGTCAAATACTATGAGATCAGCACGCATACATATTGGAAATACGTTTCTCTCCTGCCCCTTTTCCTGATTCTCGACATGTACCTCACCATGGCGACGTCGGACATCCTGATGATGGACAAAATGCTCCTGCCCCGTACCTTCCTGATGCTAGCCCTGATTCTCCTCGCCTTCAGCATCCGCGCCGGCTTCCGCCAGGCAGACATCCTCATCAAAAACTACGAACGCAGCAACACGATGACCGCCCAGATTCAGACCAGCCGTGCCTATACGCGTTCTCTCCTCCAGTCGCAGGAAAGAAATGAAAGAAATCCATAAAAAGCGCAATGGTCTCCTGGAAGAGCTGCGGGTCCTCATCGCTTCCCATGAACGCCAAAAAGCGCTGCACCTGATTGAAGAGATCGGTACCGCGCTCAATAAGACGAAACGCCGCCAGTACTGCCAGAACACGCTGGTCAATGCCGCCCTGGCAACGTATCTTACCAGAGCCGAGGAGCTGAAGATTCCCGTCACGGCCCGCATCGTCGTGCCTCAGGAAAGAGCCGGCCTCAGCTCGGACATGGCCATCGTCCTTTCAAACCTCATCGAAAATGCCATTCACGCCAGTGAAAAACAGCCGAAAGGCCAGCAGGCCATTTCCCTGCTCACCCTTTACCGGGGCGACATCCTCAGCGTCCTCGTCAAGAACCGCTACGACGGCCAAGTCATCCTCGACGACCAGGGCCTGCCCGTAACCAAAGCGAAAGGCCGCGGCATCGGCATGAAATCCCTCGACCGCTTCCGTCAGATCTACGACGCCAGCGTCCTCTGCACCTACGAAGACGGCTGGTTCTCAACCTACATCCGCGTGCCCTGGGGCGGCGCAGCATGAAAAATTTCTCTGCCATCGGGCAATCCATTTTATCATGTCGTTTGTCGTGAAGGTTTGATTTTTGTAGGGGCGACCGTGTGGGGCGCCCGCGCGAATCTCGTGAATAGCCTCATCCTGTATTTGCGCGAAATTTCGACGAACGACGAACGCCAAACGAACTACGAAACGCCTACACCCCCGTCCCGTCGAAGGCGGGGATGAAGGCATCGCTGGCACTGCCTTTTTCCTGGACGAAGCCGTCTTCGATGCCGCTGTCGAAGAGGTACTGTTCGGCTTCATCGTACTCTTCGTCCGACAAGGGCCGATCGATTTCGGGGTATTCCCCGGCCCGGCCGCAGGGTACATACTGGCGCATCAAACTGAATAAAACCTGGCCGTCATCGAAGTGGTCCCGCACCCAGTCGATGACGGCTTTTGTATTGTCCAAGCAGCCCGGCAAAATGAGGTGACGGATGACGACGCCTTTCTTCAGGAGGCCGTCAGCGTCCAGTTCGTAAGGGCCAACCTGGTCGTACATATGAAGGATGGCTTCCGCTGCGACCTGGGGATAATCTTCAGCCGCACTGTAGCGCTTAGCCAGGGCTGGATCGAGGTATTTCAAATCGGGCAGATAAATCTGGACCTTGCCCTTGAAAGCGTCGATGGTCGCCGTCGTTTCATAGCCGCCGCAGTTGTAGACAACAGGCACGGGCAGGGGCTCTGCCAGACTTTCGAGGATGGCCTTCTTGTACGGCGTCGGCGTGACGAGGTTGATGTTATGGGCGCCCTTTTCGATGAGCTCGCCGTAGATATCCCGCAGACGCGCCGCCGTAATCGGCACGCCTGTCCCGCCCATGGAAATGGTGGCATTCTGGCAGAAACAGCAGCGCAGGTTGCAGCCCGTGAAAAAGACGGCGCCAGAGCCGTGGCTGCCGCTGATACAAGGTTCTTCCCACTGGTGCAGGGCCGCCCGGGCTACGACGGGCTGGAGCGGACTGTGGCAAAAGCCGGGCATCTTTTTTTCATCCCAAAAGGCCGCGCGGACGACGCCGCAGCGGCGGGGACAGTCATTACAATAGGTTTCCATAGTTTTCTATACCTCAGTCAAAAATTTTTCCGGGATTCAGGATATTCTTCGGGTCCCAGGCCTGCTTCACAGCCTTCATCAAGGCCAGTTCCACCGGATCCGTATACTTGGCGAACAGGGCCTTGCGGGCCTGACCGATACCGTGTTCCCCGGAAATGGCACCACCCAGCTCATAAGCTGCCTGGCAGGCCTTATCTTCAAAGGCGGCGACTTTCTGCTTTTCATCCCCTTCATCGGCGAAGCCCTTGCGCAGGACATCGAGATGGATATTGCCGTCGCCGGCGTGGCTGACACCGCGGAAGACGACGCCCAGCGCCTGTCCCAAATCCCGTAAGCGTTCCATGAAGGGCAGGAGCCGGTCCGGCGGGACGACGAAGTCTTCCATGGCCGCCACGGGGCAGTCCGCAGCCGACGCTTCCGTAAAGGCCTTGCGGGCCTTCCAGACTTTATCGGCGTCAGCCATGAAGACAGCGACAGCTCCCAGGCGGCGGCAGACTTCATCGACAGTGACGCAGTCGTCATCGAGCGTTTCGTCCCGCGAGCTGTCAAGCTGGATGATCATATAGGCGCCGCCGGCTGGGCAGGGCTGTTTTTCTTTGAGCCAGTCCTGGACGACGGAAATGACGTCATAGTCCATGAATTCCAGGCACGTCGGCGTAATACCTGCCTTGGGCAGGGCCGTGACCAGGGCCAGGGCCGTTTCCGGCGACGGAAAGACGGCCAGGACGTGGGCCGTCGCCCTGGGCAGGGATACGAGCTTCAAAGTCAGCTCCGTAATGATGCCCAGCGTCCCTTCGGAACCGATGACGATTTTTTCCAGGGGATAACCGGCCGTCATCTTGTGCAGGCGCTTGCCGAGATGGGCGATCTGCCCGGTCGGCGTGACGACTTCGATGGCGTAGATCTGATCCCGCGTCGTCCCGTACTTGACGGCCCGGTTGCCGCCGGCATTGGTCGCGCCATTGCCGCCGATACAGCAGCAGTCGCCGCTGCAGGGGTCGCCGGCATAGAGGAGGCCGCGCTTGCGGGCTTCTTCCTGTATCCGCGCCGTAATGACGCCGGCCTGGACGACCATGTACATGGCGTCTTCATTGATTTCTACGATACGGTCCATCCGTTCCGTACTGACTACGATGCCGCCGCGGCTGTCGGCCACGGCTCCGCCTTCCAGGCCGGTCCCGGTCCCCCTGGGGATGACCGGGATGACGGCGTCATTGGCCAGGCGGACGACAGCCGCCAATTCTTCGGCCGACGCCGGCAGGACGACGACGTCGGGCAGACAGGCTGGCCCGGTCCCTTCGTCTTGTCCATAGGGAATCTTTTTATCCCAGTCCGTCCAGACATATTTAGCGCCGACGATGGCTTCGAGGTCCGCGACGACGGCCGGGGTTACGTGATGATACTCCATGACACACTTCTTTCTCAGGCATCCTGCCCGAAAATAAATTTTAAATAACTTTCCTGAAACTGGCGATATTTCCGCTTGGCCAGGGGAATCTTATGACCCTGTATCTCGATATAATCGCTCTTGATGACGCGGATAGCCGACTGGTTGACGATATAGCCTTTCCCAGGCGATACGAACTGGCCCGGCGCAATGGCATCCAGCGTATCCAAGAGACTGGCCAGGGACTGCCGCGTTTCCAGCAGCGAGTGGTCTGCCGTATAGACCGACTGGATGTGCCCATTGCTTTCGACGCAGAGGATGGCGTTGACTTCTTCGACCTGGATACCGCCGCCGACGAGGCGGAAGATCATCTTACCGCTGTGGCGCTGGCGGATGCTTTCCATGACGCGGTCCATGGCCTGGTCGAACTCCTTCTGCGTAAAAGGCTTGACCAGGTAATGGGCAGCCCGGACGGCAAAGGCTTCGACGGCAAATTCTTCGCTCGTCGACAAGAAGACGATTTCCGCCCGGCTCTTCTGCTTGCGCATCTCTGCGGCAATATCCGTCCCCAGCAGGCCGGGCATACAGATATCCAGCAGGACGATGTCGAAATTCCCTTCCTTTTCAAAAGCATCGACGAAATCCATGGCATTGTTATAGGTAAAGACTTCGGTCGGTTCCTTTTTATCGTGGAAATACTGTTGGACTGCCTTTTGAATGATGTCCAACTGTTCCTGTAAATCATCACAAATCGCAATTCGTACCATCGTGACGCCTCCTTTCAATAAACAAGTATTTTACAAGTTTATTATATCACCAGATTCGTCTCAAGCCGTCCGATGTGTCACGAAATGGCGCATTTTTGACGCGTAGCGGCGTTCAGAAGAAGGTATTTACCATCATGCATGGTCCCTTTTTCTCTATAGTAGGGGCGCCCACGTGGCGCCCGTCAGCATATGCAAGAATCCCGTTATCACTGATTTGCCTGAACGGGCTCGCCACGTGCGAGCCCCTACAGAAAAGGGACTGTCGCACATGCAACAGCCCCTTTTCCCCCACTACAGTACGATGCCCCGCAGGAGCGGTACGATGGTGAACTGATATAATTTCAAAAAGCCGAAGACGCAGATGCCGATGGATGCGCCGACGATGGCCCCGTTGATACGGATCCAGGCCAGGTCTTCGCCGACTTTGCTTTCCAGGAACTGGTTGAACCGCTTCTTGTCGAAGCCCGACAGGACGTCGCGGACGGCGACGGCGATGAGCGAGTGTTCATGTTCCAGGATGACGTTGCAGGCCCAGCGTATCTGTTCATCGAGCCAGTCTTTGATTTCCGGATAGGACCGGCAGTATTCCAGGTAATGGATGAACTGTTCTTCCAATAAATCCTTCAGTTCTTCCTTGCCCTGGTCGCCTTTGGTGAAATAGTCCTTGGCCGAATTCTGGGTCGCCGTCAGCCACTGCTCGATGGGCAGGGAGTCGACGAACTGGTCCTGCCAGTTCTGGACGCCAAAGGCCAGCTGGCCGTTCATGGAATAGAGGAAGAGTTCCAGTTTGCGGCACAGCCATTCGCGCTGTTCCCCTTCGGCATGTTCCCACTGGTCGAGCCATTCGACGATGCCCATCTTGATATCCTTGGCAATCTTACGGGTATCGACGATGCCCAGGACTTTGGTCAGGGTGAGGCTGGACATGGACGAATGCTGCGATTCTTCACGCCACTGGAGGATGAGTTTTTCCAGGAGGCTGTCGAAGTCGTCGCTGTTGACCAGTTCCCGCACGAGGCCGATGGCATCGTTGAACATGTTGCTGTTCGGGTCTTCCAAAAGGGGAAATGAGGCGGTCCTGGAAGAAACTGACCAGGGGCTGCTGTTTCA
>ENA-OQED01000699-OQED01000699.1-human-gut-metagenome-genome-assembly--contig:-NODE-699-length-13130-cov-2.072060_pt1 | contig 13130 bp, 11 predicted proteins | sample MGYA00242790_ERZ504625 | MGnify/ENA primary metagenome ERZ504625 (study PRJEB26092, sample SAMD00036345) | human gut metagenome | host: Homo sapiens | study: EMG produced TPA metagenomics assembly of...
AAAGGTTCCACTCATCGGAGTGGAACCTTTTTTGATGGGATTACGGCTTCTGTATCTTGTACATCGCAGCGTACATCGTCGGCAGCACGAGCAGTGTCAAGACCGTGGCGACGAGCAGGCCGCTGGCGATGGCGACGGCCATCGGCCCCCAGAAGGCGCTCGTCATCAGGGGCAGCATGCCGAGGATGGCGGCTGCAGCCGTCAGCATGATGGGGCGGAAGCGCAGCACAGCGGAGTCGACGACGGCATCCCACGGCGTTTCGCCCGCCTCCAGATGCTTCTGGATCTGGTCGATGAGGATGACCGAGTTGCGGATGATCATGCCGAAGAGCGCGAGCACGCCGAGGATGGCGACGAAGCCCATGGCCTTGTCGAGCACGAGCATGCCGATGGCCACGCCGATGATGCCGAGCGGCGCCGTCAGGACGGTCAGGACCATGTCCTTGAAGCTGCGCAGCTGGAACATCAGGAGCGTCATGATCAGGAATACCATGACTGGTATCGGCTTGACGAGGAAGCCGACTGACTTGTCGCTGTCCTCGAGCGTGCCGGCAGCTTCGATGGAACAGCCGAGCGGCAGATCATCGCGCAGGTCCTTCGTCGCCTCATACGCTTTCTTCGTCGCATCGTTGGCCGTGCCCGTCTTGACATCGGCGCTGACCGTGACGGTCGGCATGAGGTCGTAGCGCTTGATGAGGCCGTCCTCACCTTCGTACGAGATCTTCGCGATCTGGTCGAGCGTCACATAGCCGGCCTGGCGAGGTAGATTGGCAGATTCTTGAGCTCGGCGATGTTCTGGCGGTCAACAGCCGCGAGCCGCAGGTCGATGTCGATCGTGCGGTCTCCCGTGTAGAATTCCGCCGCCTTGGCGCCCGTGATCTCCGTGTAGAGCATCTGCGAGACGGCCTGCGTCGTCACGCCCATGCTGCGCAGCTTGTCCTGATCGAGCTCGAGGTGGACGACCTTGCTCTTCTGGCCCCAGTCCGTCTGGATATTCGTGTTGTTGGGATCCTCGGCGAGGATGTCCGCGACCTCGGCCGCCGTCGCCTTCGCCTGTTCGACTGTGTAGCCAGAGACGCGCAGCATGACAGGATGATCGGCCGGCGGGCCCGTCTGGATGAACTGGATGTTGCCGCTGACGTCGGAGAACTCACCGGCAAAGGCATCCTGGAGATCCTTGGCCAGCGCCTCGCGGGCCTTCGTGTCCTTCGCGACGATGACGAACTGCGAACAGTTGTCAGCTGCGGCCTTCGGGTCGACCGTCAGCACGAAGCGCGGCGCGTACTGGCCGACGTAATACGAGTAGTTCTCGAGCTTGTCACTGCGCTCCTGCAAAAAGTCCGACATGCGGTCGCAGACGGCCTGCGAGGCCTCCATCGAGGAGCCCTCCGGCAGCTTGAGCTCTACGAGGATCTCCGGGCGCAGCGACGGCGGGAAGAACTCCTGCTTGATGAACGTCATCATGAAGAGCGAGAGGAAGAATACGCCGGCCGTCGCGATGAGCACGACCTTGCGATGCGTCAGGAAGATGGTGAGCACCTTGCGGAACCACGTGTAGAAGCGGCTCTGGTACGGGTCGATATGCCCCTCAGCATCCTTCTTGACCTCGACGCGGATCAGGTAGTAGCCGTAGAGCGGCGCGACCATGACAGAGACGATCCACGAGAGCAAGAGCGCCGTCGCGATGACCGGGAAGAGCGCACTGCAGAACTCGCTGGCCATGCCCTTCGCAAAGGCGACGGGGATGAAGCCGCAGCAGGTAATGAGCGTGCCCGTCAGCATCGGCTTAGCCGTCGCGCGGAAGGCGTAGCAGGCCGCGTCGAAGCGGCTGTTGCCCATCTCGAGCTTGACGCTCATCATCTCGACGGCGATGATGGCATCATCGACGAGCAGGCCGAGCGCGATGATCAGCGAGCCGAGCGAGACTTTGTGCAGGTCGATGCCCACAGCGTACATGACGACGAAGGTACCGCAGAGCACGAGCGGGATGCAGCCCGCGACGACGAGGCCCGTGCGGAAGCCAAGCGACAGGAAGCTGACGGCCAGCACGATGACGATGGCCTCGACGAGCGTCTTGACGAAGTCGTGGATGGACTCTGCGACGACGCTCGGCTGGTCAGATACCTGGTGGATCTCGAGGCCGACGGGCATGTCCTGCTGGATCTTGCCGATCTCCGCCTTGAGATCATCGCCGAGCTTCAGGATATTGCCGCCGTCCTCCATCGAGACGGCGATGCCGATGGCCGGCTCGCCGTTGTAGTACATCTTCGGCGCAGCCGGCTCCTCAAAGCGGCGCTCGACCTTGGCGATATCGCCGAGCCGCAGCACCTTGCCGCCCGCATTCACGGGCATCTGACGGATGGCCTCGACATCGTCGAACTGGCCCGACACGCGCACGTAGACGTTGTCGGAGTCCGTCTCGACCATGCCGCCTGGCGTCATGTCATTCTGCTGTGCGAGCGCGTTCATGATGACCTGCGGGCTGATGCCGAGCTCGGAGAGCTTGGCGCGGTCCATCTCGATGTAGACCTTCTCCTCCTGTTCGCCGACGAGTTCGACTTTCTGGACGCTCGGCACATTGAGGAGCAGTCGCCGCGTCTTCTCGGCCTGCTGGCGCATCTCCTCATACGAGTAGCCGTCGCCTGTCACGGCGTAGATCGAGCCGTAGACATCGTCGAAGCGGTCGTTGTAGTACGGGCCGTAGACGCCCTGCGGCAGTTCGCGCTTGACGTCCTCGCAGAGATTGCGCACATCCTTCCAGGTGTCGCGCACCTTTTCCTTCGCGACCTCATCGGAGAGCTCGACGTAGATGATGGTCTGGCCCGCGCGCGTCTCACTCTTGATGTTGTCGAGTCCCTGCGTGTCCTGGAGCTTCTTCTCGAGCTTGTCCGTGACCTGCTCCTGCATCTCCTGCGCCGTCGCGCCCGGCCAGGCGGCCGAGACGACCATCTGGCGTATCGTGAACTGCGGGTCCTCCATGCGGCCGAGCTTGTTGTAGGCAAAGATGCCGCCGATAGCCGTCACGATGATGAAGTACCAGACGAGCACCTTGTTCTTCAGGGAGACTTCTGTCAGATTTCTCATTTGTCCGCCTCCGTCCGCACGGCCTGGCCCTCACGGAGTTTATGGACGCCGGCCGTCACGACGACATCCGTCGGCGCGAGGCCGTGCACGAGGACCGTGTTGTCGCCGAAGTTCTCGACCTCGACGCTCTTCAGGGCAACGGTGTTGTCGTCCGTGACGACCCATACCTCGGGCGCGTCATCCGTCTGGTAGATGGCCGAGAGCGGCAGGACGGCACCTGAAGAGGCGTTGCCGTCCGACTGCCGGACAGCCACACTGGCCGTCATGCCGAGCTGCATGCCCTCCGGCGGGTTCGGAACGGAGACGCGCACTTTGTAGGTACGCGAAGTGCTGTCCGCCATCGGCGCAACTTCGCGCACCGTGCCGTCCACTTCCTGAGAGAGCGCCCAGAACGAAACTTTGACCGGCGTGCCGACTGCCACATCATCGATGTGGTTCTCCGGGACGGCGATCTCCACCTCAAGCTCATCCGTCTGCACGAGCGTCATGACGGTCTGGCCGGCCGCGACCACCTGCCCCTCCTCTGCCGTGATCTTCGAGATGACGCCGTCAGCGCCAGCCGTCAGATTCGTGTAGCCGAGGGCATTGTGGCCCTGCGCGGCCGTGGCGAGCGCCTGCTGGTACGTCGCAAAGGCCGCATCGTAATTGGCCTGGTACTGGTCGAGCACAGAGGCCGCGACAGCATCCTCTTGGTAGAGCTCACTGTAGCGCGCGAGGTTGCGCTGTGCCAGGTCGAGCTGCGCGCGGGCCTGCGCGACCTGCGCGTCACCGGCATTCGACTGCTGCACGACGTCCTTGGCGTTGATGACCATCAGCGTGTCGCCCGCCCTGACGCGGCTGCCCTCCTGCACATTGCGCGCGAGGATCTGGCCGCCGACCTGGAAGGCGAGGTTCGTCTCATAGCGGCCGCGCACCGTACCAGCGTACGTGCCGTGTCAGCCTCCATGCCGCTGCCGGCCTGCTGCGTCTTGACGAGCGGCGCCTTCTCTGCAGGCGCCGCCTTCTGGCCGCAGCCGGCGGCCGAGAGTGCGACAACGAACGCGAGTACGAGCGCCAGTCCCTTACGATTCTGCATGACCGTTCCCCCTTGTCATTTCTACCTCCGGTATATCGCGCGCCAGCTTGCGGATGTCGGCGCGGCAGGCCCGGTCGACGAGATGGTCGAAGCCCTTGACGATGACCTCGACTTCCGCGGGCTCCATGTCCTCCACGAGGTAGTCAACCCAGCGCTGGATGACATTGCGCAGGTAAGCGTGCTGCTCCTTGCCGTAGTCCGTCAGGTAGACGTGCTTAGCGCGCTTGTCGCGCGCATCCTGCTCGCGGTAGACGAGCCCCTTCTTCTCGAGCATCGTCATCGTGCGTGTCACGACGGCCTTGTCGAGGTAGAGCATCGCGGCGAGCTCATCCTGCCGCGCACCCTCGTGGTCGTAGATGCGCAGCAGCATGACGTACTCCGAGTACGTCAGATGCAGCTTCTCGCACGCCTCGACAACAAAGATCTGTGAGCGGCGATGAAGCACCGAAAACCAGCGTCCTATGTTGATATACTCATCCATGAGCGATCCCTCCCATTATCTGCCTATCCCTTGGCAGATATGTATCAGCAAATGTCCAGTTGATGAAATCAACTATAATCACGATAATTGTAACATATTGGGCTAGCAGGTTCAAGACAGCAGACATCATCCCCGAAAAATACCGTATACATGAGAAATCCATATATTTTCGCAGAAGCAGCGTGTATAATGAAAGAGACCATGAAACAAGAAAGGGGATATTCTATGACCTGTCCAAGGATTGGACACATCAACTTCCTGAACGTCCTGCCGCTGACCTGGAGCTATGCGCACGGCGCAGCGGACGGCCTCCAGCTCACGCGCGGCGTACCGGCGGAGCTCAACAGCGACATCGTCAACCACCGCCTCGACGTCAGCAATGTCTCGTCCATCGTCTACGCCCGCCACAGTGAGGAACTCGTCGTCGTACCGGATGTCTGTGTCTCGACGGACGGCGATGTCGAGAGCATCCTGCTCGCCTCGCGCAAGCCCATCGAGTCCCTGAAGGACGACAAGATCATCCTGACGGCCAAGTCGGCGACATCGCACTGCCTCTTGAAGATCATCCTGCGCCTCGCCTACGGCGCCATCCCGAACTACTACGTACGTCACATCACGCCGGAAGACCCGATTCCTGACGACGCGACAGCCTCTCTGCTCATCGGCGACGACGCGCTCTGGCTCTACCACCACCCGCGCGAGGGCTACTATTACTACGACCTCGGCCTCGAGTGGAAGAAGATGACGGGCAAGAAGATGGTCTACGCGCTCTGGGTCGCCAGCCGCCGCTTCGCCGAGAGCCATCCAGAAGCATTGCAGCTCGTCTACGACCGCATCCACACGGCCTTCCAGACAGCAGAAGCGCACAAGGACGCGGCCATCCGCGAGATCCTGCCGAAGAAACCCGCCTTCACCTACGAGCAGCTCGAGGAGTATCTCGGCCCGATCATCCGCTGGGACCTCGCCGACGACTACCTCGACGGCCTCAGGACCTTCTACAAGCTCGCCCACGAGATGAACCTCATCGACCACGTGCCTGCGATCGAGTTCGCCCCCGTGCGGCGCAGCTGAGCGGCACGATAAGAGAATACGGCGCAAAAAAGACGCTCTGACCTGAAATGTCAGAGCGTCTTTTATCATCGGATGTTGGATTGTCTCATCGCTCAAGACTGCGCGTGCAGCAGCTTTGCCTTGACGATGCGGCGCACCGACTCGTCGACACGCTCCATCGGGATCGTGCCGTCCTCAACGGCGTCCAAGAGGCCGAGGTAGACGTCCGTCTCATGCGGGTACTCGTGGCAGACGAGCACGATATCTGAGCCGGCTTCGACAGCCTTGACGCCGAGTTCGCGGAAGCTGTAGTGCTTCGCGAGTGCGCCCATCTCGACGTCATCCGTGATGATGAGGCCGCGGTAGCCTAGCTCACCGCGCAGGAAGTCCGTCTGGATGGCCTTCGAGAGGCTCGCGGGGTTCTCTCCGTCGAGCGCCGGATAGCGCAGGTGCGAGACGAGCACGAAGTAGTCCTCGCTCTGGCGCTCATCGATGACCTTCTGGAACGGCACGATATCGCGCTTCAGGAGCTCCGCCTTCGTGGCCGTGATGGAAGAGATGTCCTCGTGCGAATCGACCGTGCCGCGGCCGATGCCCGGGAAGTGCTTGAGCGCGTACATCATGTGCTGCTGTTCGTAGCCCTGTGCGGCAGCCTCGACGAACTTGGCCGCCTGCTCGGGATCCGCACTGAACGAGCGCGCGTATTCGCCGACATCGGCGACCGGCGCGAAGTTGACGTTAAAGCCGAGCTTCTTGAGCTTCTCCGCCGTCTGGCGGGCCGACTCCTCCGCGCGCGTTACCTCACCGCTCCTGCCGATCTCCTGCTCCGACGGCGGCGGCGTCAGGAACGACTTGCCGCGCACGACCTGGCCGCCCTCCTCATCGACGCCGATGAAGAGCGGCACCTTCTGGTCCGCCTTCGCCTGCAGGTCCGCGATGAGCTTCTTCGTCTGGTCGGCCGACTCCATGTTGCGGTCAAATAGGATGACGCCACCCATGTGGTACTGGTGCAGCATGTAGAGGCTGTCATCCGTGACATCCGTCCCCTGGACGCCGATCATGACCATCTGGCCGACCTTCTCCGTCGTCGTCATCGAGTCGACAATCGCATCGACCTTCTCGTCGAGCGTCTGCTCCTTCGCTGTCTGACCTGCGCCATCGCCGCTCTGCGCCTTGCCGCAGCCCGCCACGATTGCGGCAGTCGACAGAGCAAATAGCAGCAGAACGAGCAGCCAAAAGCGGCTCATGTTCTTTCGCATCATCCCATCCCTTTCCATTCTCACAGATTCACACCCAAATCTCATCCCGCTTACTTGAAGAACATCGCGTAGTAGCCCGCTACAAAGATGTAGAGGACAATCAGCGGCAGGATCCAGGTCGCGTAGAAACGGATCCACTTTGGGAAGGCCATGCCCTTGCCGGTGTCGGCCTCCTTGATGAAGTTATTCCAGCCCCAGCCGTAGCGGCTCGTGCAGAAGGCCAGGTAGACGAGGCTGCCGAGCGGCAGCAGGTTGTTGCTGACGATGAAGTCCTCGAGGCTCAGGACATTCGACCCCGGGCCGAACGGCGTGAAGCCGCTCCAGAGGTTGAAGCCCAGGACGCAGGGCATCGAGAGCAGGATGATGACGAGCATGCCCCAGCGGATGATGATCTTGCGGTCCTTGCGCAAAAGCTCGAGGAAACAGCAGATGAGATTCTCGAACACGGCGATGACCGTCGACATCGAGCAAAGGCCATGAACAGGAAAAACATCGCGCCCCAGAAGTGGCCGAACGGCATGTGGTTGAATACGTTCGGCAAGGTGACGAACAGCAGGTTCGGGCCGCTGCCCGGATTGACGCCGTAGCTGAAGCAGGCGGGAAGATGATGAGGCCGGCCATGATGGCGACGAAGGTGTCGAGCACGATGACCCAGACAGCCTCGCCCGTCAGCCGCTTCGACTTGCCGATGTAGCTGCCGAAGATGGCGAGCGCGCCGATGCCGAGGCTCAGCGTGAAGAAGGCCTGCCCCATCGCCGCGAAGACGACCTCCTGCACGCCGTACTCCACGACCTTGCTGAAGTCCGGATAGAGGTAGTACTTGAGGCCGATCTCGCTGTTCGGCAGCATGATGGAGTTGATGGCCAGCACGACCATCAGGACGAGCAGGGCCGCCATCATCAACTTCGTGATGCGCTCGACGCCGGCCTCGACACCGAGGTAACAGACGCCACCGCAGAGCACGACGACGAGGATCATGCAGCCGGCCATCGTCACGGGGTCGGCGAGCAGGCCGCCGAAGACGGTGCCGACAGCCTCTGCATCCATGCCGTCAAAGGCGCCTGTCGCCATCTTGTAGAGATAGTAGAACATCCAGCCCGAGACGGTCGTGTAGAACATCATGAGCAGCAGGTTGCCCGCGATGGCACCGTACTTGTAGAGATGCCACTTCGTTCCCTTCGGCTCGAGCACGTCGAACGACATGGCTGCACTGCGGACGCTCGCGCGTCCGACGGCAAACTCTGCGACCATGATGGGCAGGCCGAGGATGGCCAGGAAGACGAGATAGATGAGCACGAACGAGGCGCCGCCATACTGGCCTGTGATGTACGGGAAGCGCCAGACATTGCCGAGTCCGATGGCACAGCCCGCCGAGACCAGGATGAAGCCCAGGCGCGTCGAAAAACTTCCTCTTTTTTCCAAAAATTATCCCTCCTATTCCCTTTTACAGGGATACAATTCCTTGTGGTTCACACTACACCAGTTTACTCTACAGCATCTTTTTTGTCCAGCCACGAGCAACAAAAGGGCCTCCCGCAAGGGAGGCCCTTTTATTGCACGACTGCTTCAAGTGAATCAGCCGAGAATCTTCTGGAGGTAGTTGCGGATGTCGTCGCCGTCTTCCATCGTCATGACATCAGCCAGGATCTCCTTGGCCTTGACGGAGCTGATGGAGCGGATCTTCTCCTTGACGCGCGGGATTGACGGTGCACTCATCGAGAGCTCGTTGATGCCCATAGCCATGAGCAGGACAGCGGCGTTCGGATCCGACGCCATCTCGCCGCACATGCCGGCCCAGATGCCGTTCTCACGAGCGCTCGTGATCGTGCGCTGTACAAGGCGCAGCACAGCCGGGTTGAAGTGGTTGTAGAGATAGGAAATATTCGCATTGCCGCGGTCGACTGCCAGCGTGTACTGGACAAGATCGTTCGTGCCGATGGAGAAGAAGTCAACGTACCTGGCAAGTACCGGCGTCATGATGGCTGCTGCCGGCGTCTCGACCATGATGCCGACCTGGACATCGTCAGAGTACGCCTTGCCCTCATGCGCGAGCTCGAGTTTTGCTTCCTCGATGAACTCCTTGACCTTCTTGAACTCCGCCACGTTGATGATCATCGGGATCATGATGGCTGCCTTGCCGTAGACGCCGGCGCGCAGGATGGCCTTGAGCTGCGGCAGGAAGAGGTCACGGCGCTGCAGGCTGATGCGGACGGCACGATAGCCGAGGAACGGATTCTCCTCCTCCGGGATGTTGAGGTACGGCAGCGGCTTGTCACCGCCGATATCCATCGTGCGGATGACGCAGAGCTTGCCCTTGCACTTCTCGATGGCCTCTTTGTAGGCCTTGAACTGGTCTTCCTCCGTCGGGATGTCCTGACGGCCCATGAAGACGAACTCGGAGCGGAACAGGCCAACGCCCTCTGCACCGTAGTTCAGCGCGTTGTCGACGTCCATGTGCGTGCCGATGTTGGCCATGAGGTCGACCTTGACACCATCCGTCGTGACAGCCGGCAGGTCCTTGAGAGCAGCGTAGTGCTCGGCGAGTTCCTTCTGCTTCTTGATCTTCTCGTCGTAGCTGGCGATGTCTTCAGGTGCCGGATTGATGACGATCTCGCCGCGCTCGCCGTCCATGATGACGTGGTCGCCATCCGCGATGCGGTCGATGCGGTCTTCCTTGTTGAGGCCGACGATCGTCGGGATTGCGCGCGCCTTGGCGATGATGACGGCATGGGCCGTCGTGCTGCCCGAGCCGAGCAGGACGCCGGCGATCTTCTCCGTCTCCATGCCGGCGATGACGGACGGCTCAATCTCACGGCCGCAGAGGATGACCTTCTCGTCACCGATCTCCGGCTCCTTGACGCCGAGGATGTACTTGGCGACGCGCTTGCCGACATCGCGCAGGTCAACAGCGCGGGCTGCAAAGTACTCGTCCTCCATCTGCTCGAACATGACGGCCTGCTCTTCCGCAGCCTTGAGGACGCCCTGCGGCGCATTGCCGAGCTCCTCGATCTTAGCCATGATGTTGTCGGCCATCATCGGATCCTGTACCATCATGCGGTGTGCTTCCATGATGGCGGCCTGCTCCTTCATGTCCTTGCTCTTGAGCTTCTCGATGCTCTCGCGCAGGATCTCTGCGACAGCCATCAGGGCATCCTGTGCCTTCTGCTTCTCCGTCGCCTTGTCTTCCGGCTTGTAGTTGACGAGATAGCCGTCAAGGTTCTGGCCTGCGAGCATGATCTTGCCCATGGCGATACCGGAGATGACGCCTTTACCACGAATGATTTCTGCCATTTTACTTTCCCCCTGAAAAATTCCCTGCATTCGCGTGCATTCCCTGCACATACGCAAATGACCTCCCTCCCGCCGGAGCCGGAGGAAGGTCACTCGCCTCTTCTGTTCGCTTATCGCGCTCGAATCCGAAATTATTCCTCGCCGAACTTGGAGTCGATGAGGTCCTTCAGAGCCTTGACTGCCTCTGCTTCATCCGGGCCGTCTGCGATGATCGTGACTTCCGTGCCCTTGACGAGACCCATGCTCATGATCATGAGGATGCTCTTTGCATCGATTGTCTTGCCCTTAGCCTGCAGCTGGATCTTGGACTTGAACTTCGTAGCCGTCTGAACGAAGATAGAAGCCGGGCGAGCGTGGATACCAGTCTTGTTTTCAATCGTAATCGTTTTCTGAGTCATTTGAACCTCTCCAATCTTAAAACCATTAATCTTACTTTCCCTGTCGTTACAGGAACATAATCAGCACTTATAAATAATGCAAGATGCGTGCCAACTTTTCCCTTCAAGCAGGATTTTTTATTTTGACCCATCAGGCCTTGTACACAAGGCTTCCGAGATCATATCCTCTTTTGCTTTCGGATTGTTCCGCCTTCATCCGACGTTCTCCGATATGGGTTTGGGTAAATTTTACCAAAACTGCGATTTTGCTTGGTAATTTTTACCAATACTTGGTAAATTATACCAAGCCGTATTTCCGCGCCTTGGCCGCCACGGTCTTGTGACTGATGCGCAGCAGTTTGGCCGCGCCGTTGAAGCTCGTTCCTTGGCGAAGGGCGTTTGCAATGATTTGCTTCTCGTACTCTTCCCACGGGAGGACGGTGTCATCGGCGAGGCTCTGCACCTCGCGTCCGGCGATGTCGCCCTTTATATAAGAAGGCAGCATGGCTGCCGTGATGAGGTCCGTATCCATCAGCGTGATCACGCGCTCGATGACATTCTCGAGCTCGCGGACATTGCCGGGCCAGCGGTAGTGCATGAACATCTGCATGGCGTCCGGCGTGATGCCGCGCACCGCCTTCTTGTTCTCCTTGCTGATCTTCTCGATGAAGTGCTCAACGAGCAAGGGGATATCGTCGGGGCGGTCGCGCAGCGGCGGCAGGATGATGGGGATGACGTTGAGGCGGTAGTAGAGGTCATCGCGGAAAGTGCCCTCGCGGACCATCGCCTCGAGGTCGCGGTTCGTCGCCGCGATGATGCGCACATCGACGTGAATGGTTTCCTCACCGCCGACGCGGTCGAATTCCTTCTGCTGCAAGACGCGCAGGAGCTTGACCTGCAGGTTCTTGTCGAGCTCCCCGATCTCGTCGAGGAAGATCGTGCCGCGGTTAGCGAGCTCGAACTTGCCGAGCTTGCGGCGCACGGCACCGGTGAAAGCACCCTTCTCGTGGCCAAAGAGCTCTGACTCGAGCAGGGCACCGGGGATGGCGCCGCAGTTGACGCGGATGAAGGGGCCGCGACGTCGTCCGCTCGCATAGTGGATGCCCTCCGCGATGACCTCTTTGCCCGTGCCGCTCTCGCCGCGAATCAGGACATTGGCCGAGGAGTCCGCCGCCTTCGAGGCCAGCGCCAGCACGTCGACGACCTTGCCGCTCTTGCCGATGTAGTTGGCAAAAGCCTGCGCCGTCTTCTTGGTGCGCAGGAGCTCCTGCTCGAGGTACTCCGCCTTGGCCGAGACTTGCGACAGGCGCTCCATCAACGTCTGGATTTCCGTGATGTCCTTGATGACCGAGACGACGCCGGCAATCTCGCCATCGACGAAAATTGGGTTGACATTGGCGACGATCGTCGTGCCGTCCTTCTTGTGGCGGATGCTGCCAATGCGCGCAATGCCAGAGCGCAGCACGGCGCAGCGGTTGCCGTCAGCAGCCGTCTCGAAGACGTTCTGACCGATGACCATCTCCGGCGTCTTGTGGACAATGCGCAGATACGACGGATTGACGTAGGTGATCTCGCCGCTGCGGTCAACGACGCAGATGCCGTCCTGCACCGCCTCGAGGATCATCTGCAGGCGTTCCTGCATCAGGGCATTCTCGTGCAGCAGCTTGTCGACGCCGTGGATCTCCGAAGCCTTGTTCATGATGAAGTCGCTCTCGAGGAAGCGCACCATCTCGATGACGGCCTGCCGCCCGTTGTCTCCCTCCGCCGACACGAAGACCGAATCGCCCTGTGCGACCTTGAGGGCCACGAGCTTCATGAGACTGTGCATCTCACAGCGCTCGCTGCGCGCACTGCGCAGATAGAGGTGGCAGTCGTAGCGTTTGCAGAGTTCCTGTGCGCGCTGCACGATCATCGCCGCGACGCGCGCATGGATACCGCCCTCGTCGTGGATGACGGCTTCCCGTTCAAAAATCATGTCCATCGTTCCTTTCTGCTTGTTATTATTATACTATAAAACACGGCCAAAATCCTCTCTCATCGCGTAAAAACCGAACCTTTCAGGCAAATATTTTCTAAGAGCGCCATCATCCAGGCGCCATCATCCGAGCGCCATCATCCGCCAGCACACCCGCCAGCTGCCCGAAAAAATCTGTAATTTTTTCCGAAGCAGCTATTGACAACATTACACGCGAGCGTTATGATAGTACCCGTAATCAAAACAACAGTTCACATAACGAATACAGCTGAAGACAGGAAAGAGTAGACTTCTGTTGCTGATGCATAGCGAGCCGGGCATGGTGAAAGCCGGTGATGAGCAGGAAGCCGAAAATCATCCTCGAGGCATGGCGCTGAACCAGAGTAAGCGACCACGACTGCTCCCCGTTACAGGAGCCGCGTATGATGGTACGTCGTGAACCTTACGAATGCCTGAGTATGTCAGAGCGTCGTGCTTTGGCACGGAACTTGGGTGGTAACGCGGAAATCAATCCGTCCCTCTAAAAGGGACGGATTGA
>ENA-OQED01000700-OQED01000700.1-human-gut-metagenome-genome-assembly--contig:-NODE-700-length-13129-cov-1.312490_pt1 | contig 13129 bp, 10 predicted proteins | sample MGYA00242790_ERZ504625 | MGnify/ENA primary metagenome ERZ504625 (study PRJEB26092, sample SAMD00036345) | human gut metagenome | host: Homo sapiens | study: EMG produced TPA metagenomics assembly of...
AATGAAAACAACAATCAGCATGGCCGCAACGACTGTACCGCGTGTGGTCCACCCGTATAAGACACGGAACGGCGGCGCTACCGTCACAGTTTTCGTGCCCTATAATTGTCACAACCATTGCCCGTTCTGCATCAACAAGGCGGAATATGAAGATATGACGGGTTTTTCTGAAGAAGCCATCTGCCAGAGCATCCGCCTGATGGACAGCTTGACGCCGTTCTGTGATTTCGTATTCACTGGCGGTGAACCTTTTGCTAATATGGAATCGCTGCAGCGCATGCTGGACTGTATTCCTGTGACACACAAGGTATATATCAACACGACGCTGCCCGTCTTTGAGAATCAGTCAGAAGACGACATCGTCGCTTTTACGGAACGCAACCGTCATAAGATTACCTGCATCAACGTATCGCGCCATATGCAGCACTATGTACAGGAATCGAATGATGGCCTCCTGAGCCGCCTGGCTGTTCCGTTCCGCATCAATTGCGTATTGTACAAGAAATATCCGGCAGACCAGCTCAAACCGTATCTGGAACGGTTCCGCAAGATCGATGGGGCATCGATCCAGTTCCGTTTCGACTATACGGAAACGACGCCGGATAATTTATATGAAGAAGGCCATGACCATATCCTTCATGACCTGAAGAAAATCGCTGATTATACAGGCCTCGATGGCTGCCGTATGCGCTGCGGTTTCCATTTCGATTACAAAGGCATGGAACTGACCTATCATAAGACCCTGCCGTACAGTACGGTCATCGAACGGGATGAACGGGACGATAAGGAATACGATATCCTCTATGATATCCTCATCAAGCAGACCGGGGGCATCCATTCCGATTGGGACGGGACGCCCTTGGACATCGAAGCCTACCGCAACGTCGTCTTTGAACCGTATGACCTCAAATGGATTCAGCGGTCGCGGACGGGCCTGAGCAAACGCCTGCCCTTCCTCAAGACGGCCTGCGCCATCTTCCATTGAGCTGGATTGACAGGAAGCCTGAGCATGATCTAATAAATGTAGAAATGGAAAAATTTCTGTGGCATGATGACACAGAGCAACAAGAAAGCCCCCGGAAATGCCGTTCCGGGGGCTTTCTTTATGGGGCACGTCTTTGTCATAGACTTTATGGGTTGCCGTTTGGAGAACTCTCCGAGGTGTCTCACGTCTGTAGGGGCTTGCACGTGGCAATCCATACGGTGTCAAAAAGGAACTGGCGCACGATGATCTTTAAATTTAAAACCATCCGCTAACCACTAACTGCTAGCCACTAACAACTAAAAATGAGCTGTCGCGATGTGACAGCTCATTTTTTTACTGTTCTTTTCCAGTGGAAATCGGGTATAATAGAAATAATCGATTTTTTATGTAAGGAGGTACGTTCATGGCCGTTACAGTATTATTGGGCAAGGCGGGAAGCGGCAAATCGACGCAGTGTTATCGGGAGATACAGGCCTGCGCGGCTGCCGGTGGCAAGGCCCTGCTCCTTGTCCCGGACCAGGCGACATATGGTGCCGAACGCCATCTCGCCGAAAGTTCCGATGGACAGGGCTTTTTAGGGACGCAAGTCCTCGGCTTTTCCCGGCTGGCTTATAAAGTCTTCCAGGAACGGGGTCTGGAACACGCGTCGCTGTCGGAGTTAGCCCGCAAAATCATTTTGCAGCGCCTGCTGCACAAAGGGGAGAAAGAATTTTCCGTCTTGCAGACGGCGGCCAGGCAGCCGAATTTTGCCGATACGGCAGGCCGCTTCTTATGGGAATGCCGGTCTTTCTGCGTTACGCCGGAAGCCCTGCGCCAGGCGGCTGAAGCCGTCCCCAGCCCGACCCTGTCGCACAAGCTGGAAGATATTTCCCGGCTCTATGAAGCGTATCAGGCCTTTCTGGCAGACCACTTCGGCTCGGCAGATGATACGATGACTCTGCTGGCCCGGGAAATCGGGCATTATTCCTTCCTCCAGGGCGCCCATGTCTGGGTCGATGGCTTCCAGTGGTTCACACCACAGCAGATGGAAATCCTGCGGCAGATAGAGCGCGCAGCCTCAAAGGTGACGATTACCCTGACCATCGATAAAGCGCACCTGGCACAGCAGTGGCGGGAAACGGTCTTGTTCCACCGAGCTTACGAAGTCTATCGCGATATAAAGACACTCTTTCCCCATATGGAAACGGCTGTTGTCGAAAAGCGGCTGGCCGGCCCGCTGACGGCCTTTCGCGATGCTTTTTCCAGACTGTCCCGGCCAGCATGGACCGGCCCGTATCGGCCCTGGAAATCTGGGAATGTCCCGACAGGGATGGCGAAATCGACAGCGTTGCCCGGAAAATCGCAGTGCTCTGCCGTCAGGGCTATCGCTATCGCGACTTCCTGGTCCTGGCCCGGACGAGTGACTTGTACCACGACCGGGTCGAACGCATTTTCCGGCGCTATGGGATTCCCTGCTTCAGCGACTATCGCCGGCCTATGACCAGCCATCCCGCCGCCGAGGCCATTTCCGCCCTGTTCGGCGTCTTCCGCAGCCGCTGGTCTCATGAGTCGCTCTTCCGCCTGCTCAAGACGGACCTCTTTCCCGTCAGCCGCCATGACGTCGACGATTTGGAAAACTATTGCCTCGCTTACGGCATCCAGGGGCGTCACTGGCTGAGGGATGCTGAGTGGACTTACGGCCGCCGGCAGGAACAGCCCCAGGTCATCGACGAACGGGAAGAAGCGCACCTCCAGCGCATGAATGCCATACGCCAGCGCGTGCGGGACATTTTGTTCCCCTGCTGGGAAGAAGCCCAGGAAGAACATAGCCTGCGCGACTGGTGTACCTTGTTGTATCACTGGCTGTGCCGGCTGGACATCCCGTCAGTACTGCGCCAGTGGCAGGAAGAAGATGAGCAGTCGGGCCTTGCCGAAGAAGGCAAGGAGCACGAGCAGGTCTGGAAGCGTATCGGGACGTTCCTCAATGAAATCGTCAGTCTTTGCGGTGACGATGAAACGGACCTCGATGAATTTTCCCAAATCGTCGAAGATGGCCTGGCCAATTTGAAGTTCAGCCTTATCCCGCCGACGCTGGATCACGTCACTTTGACGGCTGTCGAACGAGGCTATACGATGCAGGCCAAGGTCGTCTTTCTCTGCGGTGTCAATGACGGCGTCTTCCCTCAGCATAGCCAGGAAGAAGGGCTGTTCAGCGATAAAGAACGGCACCGCCTGGCTGATCTGGGCATCGTCCTCGGACCGGGGAGCCGCTTCCGCTCTTTCCAGGAACGCTTCTTGTTCTATTTAGGGGCGACCCGGGCTGCGGAACGGTTCATCATATCCTACGTCGTCGCTGATGATGACGGCAGTGCCATGGAAAAAGCGTCGTGGATTCATCAGCTCCGGGATAAAGGCTATGTAGCCGGCATCATCCGCCAAGAGGCCAAGGTACAGCCCGGCCGGGAAGGGGATTACCTGCTGGCCCTGCCGGCGGCTCTCGATTACCTTCCCGGTCACTTGCGGCCGGCTGCCAATGGCGAAGCTGTCGGGGATATATGGTGGGCCCTCTATGACTGGGCCTGGCAGCATGGCTGGCGCCATCAGGCCGTGCGCGCCGTCCAGGGCCTGTTCCATACGAACCTGCCTGTCACCCTGCCGGAATCGTTGGTGCGCCGCCTCTTTGCGCCGGACGGGACGCTGCGCGGGTCGGTCACTAAGTTCGAACAGTACCGCAGCTGTCCTTTTGCTTATTTTTCCCGCTATGGCCTTGGCCTGGAAGAACGGCCGCGCTATCAGTTCGCTGCACCGGACCTGGGCATGCTGGTCCACGGCGCCCTGCGCATCATCGGGGAACGGCTGCTGCGGGAACAGAAACAGTGGCATGATATCCCCGACGCAGACGTCCCGGCCATCTGCCGCCAGGCGACGGATGAACTGGCGCCGCAGGTCCAGCACGATATCCTAATGTCCAACGCCTATTTCGCCCAGATAAAGGAACGGCTCATCCAGACCCTGACCCGGACGGTACGACGCCTCAGCGCTTTCAGTGCCGTTTCCGATTTCCATATGGAAGGGCTGGAAAAATCCTTCGGCCGTCCGGGCAGTCCCTGGGAAGCCCTGCGCTTTACCTTGAAGAATGGCCTGCAAGTCGTCGTCACCGGCCAGATCGACCGCATCGATACTTTGCGCCAGGGGGACCATAAATACGTCGTCATCATCGACTATAAGTCCTGCCGGAAACAGCTCGATATCAGCCAGATTTTCACGGGCCTGGAACTGCAGCTTTTGACGTATATGTTCGTGGCTTTGCTGAATATTGGCGGCGATGCCATTCCGGCTGCCGTCCTATACTGTTACGTCCGCAATGATAAAGTATCCCTGGAATACCGCGTCAGTGAGGAAGACAAGAAGAAACTCTACGATGCCAAAGGGAAGCTGACCGGTTTCTACCTCGACGACGGCCAGGTCATGCAGCAGCTGGATACGTCGATGCAGGGCTTTTCCGATTTCCTCAACTTGCGGCTGAAAAAAGACGGGACCCTGAGCGATTCGTCCCACACGCTCTATAATGAAGCGGGCTGGAGCCACCTGCTCGACTGGGCGGCCCGGCAGATACGCGATATTGCCGGCCATATCGGCGACGGCGATATTTCCATCCATCCCATCCTCATGGGCCAGCAGGCGCCGTGCAGCTATTGCCCTTACCGGCCGGTCTGCCGGTTCGATGTCGCCGTTGCCGGCAATACGTATGACGCGGCGGGACGGGAAGATACAGACGAGATGATTCAAAAGATATTTGATAAAGGAGATGACGAACATGGCCTGGACGAATGAGCAGCAGGCAGCCATCGACAGCCGGGGGCAGACGCTGCTCCTGTCGGCGGCGGCCGGTTCCGGGAAGACGGCTGTCCTGGTGGAACGCATCATCCGCCGCCTCCTGGACAAGGAATATCCCATTGATATTACGGAATTACTGGTCGTCACCTTTACCAAGGCCGCCGCGGCCGAAATGCGCGACCGCATCGGGACGGCCTGATGAAGGCCTTGTCGGAAACGAAGGATCCCCGCGTCGAACGCCAGCTGGCCTTATTGCCATCGGCCCAGATTTCGACGCTCCATGCTTTTTGTCAGCATGTCATCCGTAAGTATTTCTATACCATCGACCTGGATCCGGCTTTTTCCATTGCCGGTGAAGAAGAATTGAACCTCTTGCGCCGCCAGGTCCTGGAAGACGTCTTCTTGTCTTACTATGAAGACGATGAGAAAGCGTCCATCCTCTATCCGCTGGCCGATATGTTTGGCAGCGACCGCGGCGATGACATCCTCATGGATACAGTGAGCCGCATGTATATCTATGCCCGCAGCCTGGCCTGGCCGGAACATTGGCTGAAAGAGGCGGCCCGGTCTTATGACGTGGCGCCGGACGCCGTCATCGACGATATGGTCTGGGCCGGCCCCATCAAGGATGCCGTTCGCCGTATCCTTGAAGAAGATGCCCGCCTCTATGACGGCGTGCTCTATCACCTGCGCCAGCGCGAAGCCTTTGCGCCGGCCTGCGATACCTTCGTGGCCGAACAGGCAGCTCTCCGGCAGGCCGCCCAGGCCCGGTCCTGGAATGATTTGAGCCGCTTTGTCCGGGCTATCGACTTCCCGCGCCTGAAGTCACTGCGGAAATTATCGGATGACGATAAAGCCGTCTGGGAACGGTGCAAGAAAGTGCGCGACGATGTCAAGAAAGACGTGATCAAGACCTTGCAGGCCGTCTATTTCTCGGCGACGCCGGAAGAATGGCTCGACGGCATGCGGGCCATGAAACCCATCATGGATGGCCTGGTGACGCTGACCCTGGATTTTGCCAAAGCCTATGGGGCGGCGAAGAAGGAAAAGGGCTGGATCGATTTCAGCGACTTGGAACATTTCTGCCTGCAGATCCTCCTCGCCCCCGATGCCTCGCCGGAACATCCCGTGCCGTCGGCGGCAGCCGAAGAGCTGCGCAGCCAGTATGAAGAGGTCTTCATCGACGAATACCAGGATACGAACGGCGTCCAGGAACTCATTACCCGCCTCGTTTCCGGTGAGGACAACCGTTTCATGGTCGGCGATATCAAGCAGAGCATCTATCGCTTCCGCCTGGCCGACCCGACGCTGTTTCTGGAGAAATACCATTCTTTCAGCCGCGATGAAAAAGCCGTGCAGCGTTGCATCGACCTGGGGCGGAATTTCCGCAGCGTTCCGGTCGTCCTCGACGCCGTGAACGCTGTCTTCTCGCGGGCCATGACGGCAGAAGCGGCCGGCATGGATTATGGGGAACGGGAAAAACTCTACGCCGGCCGTCAGGCTCCGGACGATGAACGCTGGATCGGCGGGCCTGTCGAAGTCGACATCGTGCCGACGCCGAGTGACGAGGAAGACGACGACGGCAGCACGGCCTTTGAAAAGGAATGCCGCTTCATTGCCGGCCGCATCGGCGAGCTCCTGGCCAGCGGCCGCATGGCAGCCCGCAAAGACGGCACGCTGGAGCCCTTGTCTTATCGCCATATCGTCGTCCTCCTGCGCTCTATGGCCGGCAAGGCCGACGTCCTCATCCAGGCCCTGCAGGAAGGAGGCATCCCGTCATATGCCGAACAGAGTGGCGGTTATTTTGCCGCCGTCGAAGTCCAGGTCATGCTGGCCCTCCTGCGCTGTATCGATAATCCCGAACAGGACCTGGCCATGGCGGCTGTCCTGCGGTCGCCTTTGGTCGGCCTGGATGAGACGGCTCTGGCCGGTGTCCGCCTGGCCGGTGACGGGACGCTGTGGCAGAACCTGCCGGCCTTTGTTGCTTCGCTGCCCGACGGCGTAGATGAAAAAGAGGACCTGCAACAGTTCATGGCCGCCTTTGATTCGTGGCGCACGTACAGCCGCCGCCACGGCGTGGCAGAACTCTTGCAGCGCCTGTATGATGATACGGCCTATGTCGACTTCGTCGGGGCCATGCCTGGCGGCGATGTGCGCCAGGCCAATCTGAAAGCCCTGTACGACCGGGCCCGGCAGTACGAAGAAGCCGGCTTCCGCGGCCTCTTCCGCTACCTGCAGCTCATGGATAAGATGAAAGAAGACGGCCTGGACCTGGCGCCGGCTAAAGTCGTCAGTGAAAAGGAAGACGTCGTGCGCATCATGAGTATCCATAAGAGCAAAGGCCTGGAATTCCCCGTCGTCTTCGTCGCCGATATGGGCAAGGCCTTTAACCGCCGCGACACGCAGGACCAGATACTCTTTCACAATCGCCTGGGCATCGGTCTCAAGCAGTACGACCCGGAATGGCGCATGTCCTATCCGACGCTCATCTGGAGTGGTATCGCCGCCCAGCTGCGCTGGGAAGGGACGGCCGAAGAAGAGCGCATACTCTATGTCGCCATGACCCGCGCCAGGGACCAGCTCATCCTGACAGGCCACAGCAGCCACATCGACCGTGACTGGCAGCGCTGGACGAGCCGCCTCAATCCGGCTCAGGCCAAATCGTATTTCGACTGGGTCATGCCGGCCGCCCTGGCCCCCTTCGGGGCCAAGGCCGATGCTGATTATGCCCGTCCCGGTGCGGCCTGGCAGGATGCAATCTGGCAGGTGCGCATCGCCAGGGCCGTCCCGGCAGGGACTGTTGAAGAAGGCGCCTATGATGGGGAACCGCGGCTGGAAGCCCTGCGGCGCGGCGACTTGACCGGCACGCCTGTCCCGTCCTGGCTGGACGAACAGTTATCCTGGCAGTATGCCTATCCCCAGGCTGTCCGGACAGCGGCCAAGTTTTCCGTATCCGAAGTCAAGCGGCGATATCAGGAACTGCACAGCGATGAACTGCAAGACGAAGCCGCCCTGTCTGTCCCGGCTGCGGCCGTCATCCCGACGGCGCCCGGTGAGGACGATGCCTTTGCCGCCCTGCCGCCCTGGCTGGCCGGAGAAGAAGCGGCTGTCAGCGGAGCTCAGCGCGGGACGGCCCTGCACAAGGCCTTGCAGTATATCACGCCGGCTGCCGATCAGACGACGGCGACTTTGCGTCGTGAAATCGACGCCTTTGTCCGCCAGGGCCTGTTGAGCCGGGAAGAGGCCAAGCTGGTCTATGTGCCGGTACTGGCAGCTTTCTGTCAGTCCGATATAGGCCGGCGCATGGCCGAATCGCCGGAGCTGCATCGCGAATATCCCTTCACTGTCCTGTTAGCTGGCGGCGATCCTCTGCCTGAGACAGAAACGGGCGAACAGATTTTGATCCAAGGGGTCATCGACTGCCTTTTCCGCGAAGATGATGCCTGGATCCTCGTCGATTATAAGTCGGACCGGCTGGAGACGGCAGACGCCTTCCGCAGCCGCTATGCCGTCCAGCTGGCGTTATATAAGCGGGCTGTCGAACAGATTACGCACCGGCCCGTCGAAGAAACGTACATTTATAGCTTACATCTACAACAAGAAATCAGACTATAAAAACTGTAAGGAGGTTTTCTCATGGGAGTTTTTGATGTGGTCGGCCCTGTCATGATCGGGCCGTCCAGTTCCCACACGGCAGGTGCCGCCCGGATTGGCCTCATGGCCCGGGAAATCCTGAAAGATGAACCGAAAAAGGCGGTCATCACTGTCTATGGTTCTTTTGCCAAGACCTATAAGGGTCACGGTACGGACCGGGCCCTCGTCGCCGGCCTGCTCGGCTTTTCTGCCGACGATGTCCGCCTGCGCACGTCCTTTGCCATTGCCGCAGACCAGGGCCTGGCTATTGAATTCCACCGGTCCGATGAAGAAGTGGACCATCCCAACACGGTACGCATCGCCATGACCGGCGCGTCTGGCCGGAAGATGGAAGTCCTCGGCGTCTCCCTGGGTGGCGGTAAAATCGAAATCCGCGAAATCAACGGAGCAGAAGTGGCCCTGAATGGGGAAGAACATACACTGATTACGGTCCACAGGGACCAGCCGGGCATCATCGCCCAGGCGACGACGGTCCTGGCCATCGGTCATATCAATGTATCGAATATGCGCGTCTTCCGCAGTGCCAAGAACGAAACAGCCGTCATGATCGTCTGCACGGACAGCCCTGTTCCCAATGAAATCGTCCACATGATACAGAATATTACAGCCATTGAAAGCGTCGTCACGCTGCTGCCGCTCTAGGAGGAATAAGATGTATAAATATGAATATAAGACCCTTCATGACTTATTGGCCCTGGCAGAAAAAGAAAAGACGACTCTGTCAGACATCGTCGTGCGTCATGAAGTAGAGTCGTCAGAAGAACTGGAAGAAAAAGTACGGGCCATCATGGTCAGCCGTCTCGATGTGTTCCAGGAATCCATCGATGCCGGCATGAAGGACCCGGGGAAATCGGTCAGCGGCCTCGTCGGCGGCGATGCCCATAAACTGGCTGAAAAGGCGCCGAATTTACTGGGCCCCTTGGCGCATAAGGCGGCTGTCTATGCCCTGGCCGTCAGTGAAGCCAATGCCAAGATGTTCAAAATCGTCGCCTGCCCGACAGCCGGTTCCTGCGGCATCGTGCCGGCCGTCATGATGGCCGCTGCCGAAGAAATGCAGACGCCCCGTCCCGTATTGGTCGATGCTTTGTTCACGGCAGCAGGTATCGGCGCCGTCGTTTCCCGCAATGCCTCTGTCGCCGGTGCCGTCGGCGGCTGCCAGGCCGAATGTGGGACGGCTGCGGCTATGGCGGCAGCGGCCGTGGCCGAAATGGCCGGCGGCGATAACGATACGATCCTCCAGGCCTTTGCCCTGTGCATGAAAATACGCTGGGCCTGGCCTGCGATCCCGTAGCGGGCCTGGTCGAAGTGCCCTGTGTCAAGCGCAATGCCGTCTTTGCCGTTGAAGCCCTGGCGGCTGCTGAAATGGCCCTGGCCGGCATCAAGAGCGTTATCCCGCCAGATGAAGTCATTGCGGCCATGGCGGAAATCGGCCGCCTCATGCCAGTCGCCCTGAAAGAAACCTCCGATGGCGGCCTGGCCCGGACCGAAACGGGGAAGGCCATCGCCGCTCGATTAGAAAAAGCGATGGAAGAGTGAGGCTGCCTTTTACGCCTCCCCGTCCTGGAGTCCCGGCTGGTTCTGTGCCAGTGCCGGCTGGCCTTCGAGACGGCGGTATATCATACGGCACAGGCTGGCAGAAACGGGAGCATCCTTGGGCTGGCAGGCGAATTCGAGGATCAGTTCAGCTTCAAAACGGTTTAATTCTACCAGCGTACCTTCAATGTAGTCATCCCCTTTGCGGTTAATATAGTGCGTTCCATTCTCCTTTATTCTACTATACCGTCCTGCCTTTTACAAGGCGCGCCGAAGGCGCTGTGATTTGACAATTTCCCTATTTATTGATATGATATATCCCGTCAATTGAACAGGCGATGAGATTCAGTGAATCCCTCCGGCACGAACCCTGAGGGCTAAAAAGTCTATCGTCATGATAGTGGAGAGGGGCTTCGCGTTCGCGGCGCCCCTTTTTGGTTGCCCAGAGCTGGCTCATTTATGTTATAATTAAGCTGAATATAACGAAAAGGGGGGATTCGATGAGTACCTTACCGATTACGTCCTATCGATGGCCTCGCTTTTTTTCCTTGATGGACACCTTGAAGATACAGCGGCCTCACGAGGAATATGGCCGCGCCGTCCAGGCTTATTTCCACAGCCTCTTTCCTCATCGGCAGTGGAGTGTCTTCCAGGACCCGGACGGGACGCCGCTGGCAGTGGACGTAGAGCTCTTATATCCTACGGTAGAAGAACCCTTCTATCTCCTTCATACCATCGGCATGAGTGCCGCGCCCATGCATTACCCGGCTGGCGAATTTGTGACCGGGAAAGAAGGCTACGGCGAACTCTGCCTCATCCTGCCGGCTGATTGGCCCTTCCGCAAGGACCGGGATATTTCCCTAAACGACGAAGAAGCCTGGCCCATCTGGCTGCTCATGGAGCTGGGGCGGTTCCCGCACGTCCATGATGTGTGGATGTCCTATGGCTTTCTCCTGCCCAACTCGGAAAGCCATGAGCCTTTTGCCAGGGATACGGCCCTGTCCGGCCTGGTCATCGTCCAGTTTGAAGGTCAGCTGGGCGGCGTTTCCATGGCCGATGGTACGACGGTGGAACTTCTCATGCCCATCCTTTTATATAAAGAAGAAATGGATTTGTGCAGCGACATCGGTGTCGACGCCCTTGTCGATGCTGTCGTCGATGAATGTGGCGGGTCTTTCCTGCTCAACAAGGACCGGCCGAACGTGGCCCTGGAAGACTGGTTCTTCGACGACATCCCTTAACTAGGCAGAAAGGAGATTTTCAGTATCGTGATTACCAGTACGACGACCCTGGTCCCGGATAATCCGGCCGCAGCCTACGCTGCTTATCGGCAGGCTGCGTCGGCTGTTTTCCTGGCGGGAACGCAGGGCTTGAAATATAAAAAAGACCATTATGACCTGGCTGTCGATTTGTCGAAAGCGGGATGCAGTATATCGAAGAACGGGAAGACGACATCGTCATCGGCGCCATGACACCGCTTTGGCAGATCAAGATTTCCCCGGTCATCCAGGAGTTTGCCGGCGGAGCCATCAGCAAGGCCATCAGTGACGTAGCCGATAAAAATGTCCAGCGCTACGGTACGCTGGGCGGCGTCATTTCGGGGAAAGCGCCTTTTTCCGTCCTCCTGCCGATCCTCCTGTCCCTCCACGTCGATGTACAGCTGCAGGATAAAGGCTGCATGAGCTGGATGACTATTTGCACTGCCCGCCCATGGGCGAACTGGTAACGGGCATTTCCATTGCCAAAGAAGCCGTCTATACGGCCTATAAAGCCTATCGCAAGCTGCCGGCAGATGAACCGTATCTGGTCGGTGCCGTCGCCATGCGGGAAGATTCGTGGTGCATCGTCGTCGGCGGCCGTCCCGGCCTGGCTGCCATTGCCCGCTCGGCCAGTGAAGAACTGACGGAAAAGGGCATGGCCGTCAAAGAAAATGTGGCCCATCTGGCCAGTGAAGAACTCGATTTCGGCAATTTCGGCACCTGCTCCGAAGAAGAACGGCGGGCCCTGACCATTGATATGGTCCGCGGCCTCATCAAATCGGCCTGGAAAGGCTATAATCGTTATGTTGTGAAGAAGTGAATTCCAGAAGGGGGTACTTTCATGTTTGAAGATAATCGTTGGCGACGTATGTTGAAACCCGGCATTACGGCTATTGTCGGTGCCGGTGGCAAGACGACCGTATTGGAACGGCTGGGGACTTACGGCCACGGCGGTCATCTGCCGATTATGGTCAGCAGCATCGTTCCCATGGACAGCACGCGTGTCGATAATGTCGAACCCTTTGACGTCATCTGCACGGAAGATATGGAAAAGGGCGAAGCCTTCTGCGCCGAACGCATTGCCGCCGGCCACGTCCCGGCGTGGTTCGCCGGCCTCGACGACCAGGACCGCTATATCGGCCTCGACCCCAAGGTCATCGATGACATCAAGATGCGCCACCCGGCTGGTACATCCTCATCGAAGGCGATGCAGCCGGCAATAAGTGGCTCAAGGCCCCGCTGGCAGACGATGTGCCCCTGCCGGCTTCCTGCGATACCGTCATCGGTGTCCTCAATTTACAGATGCTGGGCAACGTCATCAGCGCCGAAAAAATCGAAGGCGTCGAAACGGCAGCGGCCATCATGGGCCGTCCTTGCGGCGCTGTCATCACGCCGGCCATGCTGGCCAAGCTCATCAAGCATCCGCGGGGACTGTTCCGCGGCGTGCGCTGCCCGCGGATCCTCTTCTGCACGGGCTATAATGCCGTCCAGCACCGCATGACCGAAGCCCTCCTCGACGATTTGGAAGACTTCGACCTGACGGCCAGCGTCCTGGCCGATGGCTATCGGGAAACGTGTACGATACGCCAGTATATTCACTATGGTAATGTCAAAAAGAAACGGATGTAAGCAAAAATGAAACAAAAAGGCAGACTGTTTTTGGGATGTATCTTACTTTTCTTCCTGGCTTCGCTGGGGCTTTTCCTGAATTTCGACCGCGACCGCGTCATGGCAGCGGCCGAAGCCCGGCATATCCCGGTGCCGCAGGTTCTGTCCAGCAAGCCTGACGTAGCTCTGATTGGCGATGATTTCTCCCTGCCTCCTGTCGATAATGATAAACCGGTGTACGATAAATATACGACCCGGCAGCGTCAGGAAAAGG
>ENA-OQED01000701-OQED01000701.1-human-gut-metagenome-genome-assembly--contig:-NODE-701-length-13129-cov-1.148669_pt1 | contig 13129 bp, 10 predicted proteins | sample MGYA00242790_ERZ504625 | MGnify/ENA primary metagenome ERZ504625 (study PRJEB26092, sample SAMD00036345) | human gut metagenome | host: Homo sapiens | study: EMG produced TPA metagenomics assembly of...
CTGGCGAGCATGCCAATGTGAAAATACGGAGGCCACCATCCGTGCCTATTTGGATGGCACGGAAACGGTATATGATCAAACGGTTTTGCTCAACGGCAGCCCTGTGAGTATCGATGTAAAAGGCAGCGGAACAGGCCGTAAATTTACCGTTACTTTAAATGGTGAAACGGTGTATGAATCCATCTTTGATTTCACGACGGGTACACAGACCAATGAAAAGTATTCCTATTCCAACTTCAAAGTATCTGTGCCGAATGTGCGCGGCATGACGCAGGCCGCCGCTGAGGAGGAACTAAAGGCATACGGCTTCAAAGTGGAGGTAAAAACCGCCACGAGCCTGAATACGCCTTCCGGCAACGTGTTCATGCAGGATCCTTCCGACGGAAGAACTGCTGCATATGGCTCTACGATAACAATCACAGTGAGTTCCGGCGGCATCATTGGTGGGGAGACAACGCTGCCGGATACGACCCCAGCGGGCTGAGTGCTGCAAGAAATTTAGTATACGAAAAGTGGGATCTGTTTTGCAGATAAACGGATTGATTGTAAAGGGGATCGGCGGCTTCTATTATGTAGAAGCCGCCGATGCGGTATATGAGTGCAAGGCGAGGGGGATTTTTCGCAAACGGAAACAGGCGCCCCTTGTGGGCGATTCTGTGCGTATTACAGCAGGCGTAGCAGAGCAGGAGAATACCATTGACGAAATATTACCCCGTAAAAATCAACTGTGCCGGCCTCCAATTGCCAATTTGGATCAGTTGGTGATTGTGGCGTCTACCTGTGAACCAGCCCCCAACCTGCTCTTGCTGGATAAGCTAACGGCAATCGCCGTCTCTAAGCAGATCAAGCCGGTGATAGTCTTTTACAAAATCGGATTTATGTAAAGCGGATGAGCTTGTCAAAATTTATCATCACGCCGGATTTCCTGCCTTTGCCGTTTCTTGTCCGGGATGGAAAGGGTGTGCTTGGGGTGAAGGAAACATTAAGCGGCAAGCTAAGCGCCTTTACAGGAAATTCGGGCGTAGGAAAATCTTCGTTGCTGAATTGCCTGGATGCTTCTCTTCGCCTGCCCACTGGTGAAATCAGCGGAAAATTGGGGCGTGGGAGGCATACCACTCGGCAATCTGAAATTTTTCACTTGGCGAATGGCCTTGTGGCGGATACGCCGGGTTTCTCTGCGCTGGATTTGGAGAAGAGCGAGGTCATCCGGAAAGAGGAGCTCCCTTTTTGTTTCCCGGAATTTCTGCCCTATCTTGGGCATTGTCAATTTACAAGCTGTACTCATACCAAGGATAAGGGCTGCGCCATTCTACAGGCCCTTGCGGATGGAGAAATTGAGCCGAAGCGCCATGAGAGTTACGTAGCATTCTATGAATCGGTTAAGGATTTAAAGGATTGGGAAACCGGATAATATGCACCGGAAGGGAAGTGGATGACAGGATGGTCAGATGCGTGATTTTAGGGGCGGGACCAATTCAGAATACTCAAATAACCCGTGGCTTTGTACGGCAGGATGATTTCATCCTTTGTGCGGATGGAGGTTATGCGCATGCCCGCAGGATGGGGCTGCGCCCGGATCTTTTGATTGGGGATTTTGATTCCGTAAAGCCACCGGAACATGCCGGTTGTGAAGTTTATTCCTATCCTCCTGAAAAGGATGACACCGATATGCTCCTTGCGCTTAAATGCGGGTTGGAGCGGGGCTTCCGCGATTATTTAATATTGGGCGGGCTGGGAGGCCGGTTGGACCATACCATTGCCAATTTTACGGTGTTGGCCTATGCCATCGATCATGGGGCAAAAGCAGTCTTGCAGGATGAGAAGAATGCGGCGATCTTGCTGCGTGATTCTGCAATTTCAGTGCCCGTGTGCCGGGCTTTAAATTGTCAGTTTTCCCGTATGGTGGGGGAGCAAAGGGCGTTTGTTTGCGCGGTGTGAAATATCCTTTGGAGGATTATGAAATGGACCCATATTGTACGCTGGGGGTCAGCAATGAAATTCTTCCTTCCGGTGGTGAAATATCTGTCAAAAGCGGTACATTGCTGCTTGTTTTTTCGAAAGATTAAGTTTTTAGGAGCTTTTGTTTTTCTCACGAACGCTTTTCCCATCGCGGCATATACTAAAAGTGAGCATCTTGGAAAACAGATGCTTGGCGAGGGGGCGCTCCTCTCTCCATCTTGCGCAGGGACGGTGCTGCCTGTGAGATATCGGGGAAGCAGCAGAGGGATGATTTTGATTGCGTTTGGTGTGGGGCTTTTGGTTGCCCGATTTTTCCCGGCGCAATTTTTGCTGGCCGTTTTGGCTGCTCTGCTGGTGATGTTTGGCGTGGCTCTGTGCAGAAACTTTTGTTAGGGGGACTTAGTATGAAAGTGGTATCTTTCCGCAGTCCTAAACTCTTGAGCGGAATCCTGCGCCTCATTTTCGGAATCAAAAAATCGGATGGTGTGTAACTCTGATCGAGAGATACATACAAAATGCAACGAGCGAAGCTTTTATCGCTTCCGGCTCGTTGGCTATTCTATTTTTACGGCTTTGCATTCGCCTCATGCACTTCGTAGCCGCGCTTTTTCAGGAAACTGTAAATTCTGTCGGATGGGTTAAGTAGTTTGCTGATAGATAGATCATGATTGAGCGTATCGATAATATAGGCGATGTACTTGGACATCTCCACTTCCGTATACCACTCCCTCTTGCGCAATTCGGGGGTGCGATAGATTAAGTTGGTGGTAAATACCCGGTAGAACAGCCCTTCTTCATATGCTTTATCAAACACTTCTAAGCCATTGCAAAAAAGGCCGAACGCCGCACAGATGAAAATCCGATTGGCTTTGAGATCCTTTAGCTTCTTTGCCACCTCAATCATGGATTCGCCGGAGGAAATCATATCGTCAACAATGATAACGTCCTTGCCCTCTACATTATCGCCCAGGAATTCGTGCGCCAAAATCGGGTTGCGGCCATCTACAATGCGGGAAAAATCGCGCCGCTTGTAAAACATGCCGAGATCCAGGCCGAGCACAGTGGCATAATAGATGCAGCGGGACATGCCGCCTTCGTCCGGGGAAATAATCATCAAATGTTCACGGTCGATTTTCAGGTTGTCCACATGGTTGACAAGCGCTTTGATCATTTGATACGCTGGTTGGACGTTTTCAAACCCTTTAAGCGGGATGGCGTTCTGTACGCGCGGGTCGTGTGCATCAAAGGTGATAATATTATCAACATCCATCATATTGCACAGCTCCTGTAAAGCAAGCGCACAATCGAGGGATTCACGAGCGGAGCGTTTATGCTGGCGGCCCTCATAAAGCATCGGCATAATAATCGTGATACGGTGTGCTTTACCGCCAATTGCCGCGATGACACGTTTCAGATTGGCATAGTGCTCATCCGGGCTCATCGGGACAGTCTGGCCATACATTTTGTAGGTGATGCCGTAGTTAAACATGTCGGCTACAATGAAGATATCATAGCCCCGCACGGATTGGGAAATGGATGCTTTGGCCTCTCCCGTCCCAAATCGGGGAAAATTGACCTTCATCAAATAGGTTGGCTTTTGGTAACCGGCAAAGGCAATGGTAGTTTTGTGCTCGCTTTCCCGCTTTTCGCGCCACTCTACGATATAGTGGTCTATCTTTCGGCCGATTTCTTCACAACCCGGCAGCGCAATGATTCCCAGCTTGCCAAAAGGGATTGAACTGAATTCGTCCATATTATCCGGCATGCTTTACAACCTCCTAAATCTTGTACACACAGCTATTCTTATATTTATATTCTACATGATTTTAAGGCCTTTGCAAAGAGATGTATCAAATATGGCGCGAAAAATTATCTTTCGTATCACACAGATGTTTTGTCCAATTCTGACAAAATATCTTTTTGAGGAAGAAAACGTATCCAATTGCTCCGGGAAATTGACGAGCCATTGAATATGCAGTGAGGATTTGTGATTCGCCGTCTACATTTTTCTCCTGCTGAAAAGCAAAGTCGGAATTTTCAAATGGAAAAGGAAAGCAATTTATGATAAAATAGCTTCAAACAAAGTTTGAAGCATTGGAAAAAATGTCTGTCGGCGTGAAGCGCCTCCTGCCGCGAGGCGGCAACGCCATTTTTTGCAGAGAGGCGTTTTGTGCACGATTTCCAACCTATTGATCCCATCATCGGAGGAAGTGGTCTCTTGTCTGGCTTTGTACACCTGCATTTGCATACAGAATACAGTCTGCTCGACGGCGCATGCCGGATTGGGCCTTTGCTCGACCGTGCCAAAGAGCTTGGGCAAACGTCAATGGCCATTACAGACCATGGCGCGATGTATGGAGTTATCGATTTTTATCGTGCCGCGCAGGAGCGGGGTATTAAGCCCGTGATTGGATGTGAGGTCTATGTTGCGGCACGCACGCGCCATGATAAAGTATATGCGCTCGATAGCGAGCGCAGCCATCTCGTGCTCCTGTGCGAAAATAACACCGGCTATCAAAACCTGATCGCCATGGTGAGCGAAGCATGGACGGAAGGCTTTTATACCAAACCGCGCATCGATCATGAACTGCTTGAGCAGCATCATGAGGGGATCATTGCGCTCTCCGCATGCCTTGCAGGCGAAATCCCGCGCGCACTGTCCCGCGGTGATTACGATGGTGCGAAGGAAACTGCCCTCTGGTACGACCAGCTTTTTGGGCGAGGTAATTATTTTTTAGAGTTGCAGGATCATGGCCTGCGTGAGCAAAAGCAGATCAATCCACTCATCATTCGCCTTTCCCGGGAAACGGGGATTCCGCTTGTTGTTACTAATGATACGCATTATATTGATAAAGAGGATGCCCGCGTCCAGCAGGTGCTCATCTGCATCCAAACGAATCACACAGTCGGGGAGGAGACGGGCCTCGAATTTGAAACCCAGGAGTTTTATCTCAAGAGCGAAGAAGAGATGCGTTTGCTTTTCCCCGAGCTGCCTGAGGCGTTTGACAACACCGTGAAAATTGCGCAGCGCTGCAACGTCACCTTTACCTTTGGTGAAACGAAGTTGCCGCATTTTGACGTGCCGGGTGGGGAGGATCATTTTGAATACCTCACGCGGATGTGCGAAGAGGGGCTCCACGCACGCTATGGGGAGCACCCACCGCAGGATTATAGCGACCGCTTGCATTATGAGCTGAATGTGATTCATACAATGGGCTATGTGGATTATTATTTGATTGTCCATGATTTTATCCATTATGCCAAATCACAGGGCATTCCCGTCGGCCCCGGGCGGGGGTCCGGAGCGGGCAGCATCGCGGCTTACTGTATCGGCATCACGGGAATTGACCCGATGAAATATAACCTTCTTTTTGAGCGCTTTCTCAACCCGGAGCGCGTCAGCATGCCGGATTTTGATATCGATTTCTGCTATGAGCGCCGCCCTGAGGTGATCGACTATGTAGTGCGCAAATATGGCGCGGACCACGTTGCGCAAATTGTCACCTTTGGCACGATGGCGGCAAAGGCGGCGATCCGCGATGTCGGCCGGGCGCTGGGCGTGCCGTATGCCACAGCGGATAGCATTGCAAAGCTTGTGCCTTATGAGCTGAATATCACGCTGGACGCGGCGCTTAAAAAGAGCGCGGAGCTGCGCGAGCAATATGACAGCAGCGGGCAGGTGCGTGACTTGATCGATATGGCGCGCAAGGTTGAAGGAATGCCGCGCCATGCCTCCACCCATGCAGCGGGTGTTGTGATCACGCGCGACCCGGTTTCCACCTATGTGCCGCTGGCGCGCAATGATGAATCGATTGTCACGCAGTTTACGATGACAACGCTGGAGGAGCTCGGCCTGCTGAAGATCGATTTTCTGGGGCTGCGTACCTTAACGGTAATCAGCGACGCGGAGAAAATGATCCGCCATCGTGAGCCCGGTTTTGCAGTCAATCAAATTCCCACAAAGGATGAAGCGGTATACGAAATGTTTGCCAGCGGGCAGACGGAAGGCGTTTTCCAGTTTGAATCCGCCGGCATGCGCAACGTCCTTATGGGCCTGAAGCCGGAGAGCTTGGAGGACCTGATCGCCGTAATTTCCCTCTATCGGCCGGGCCTATGGAATCGATCCCAACCTATATTGAAAATCGCCATCACCCGGATCGGGTGCGCTATAAAACGCCTTTGCTGAAGGATATTTTGGATGTCACCTACGGCTGTATGATCTATCAGGAGCAGGTGATGCAGATCTTCCGCAAGCTGGCGGGCTACTCCTATGGCCGCGCGGATATTGTGCGCCGCGCCATGTCCAAAAAGAAGCATAAGGTCATGGAGCAGGAGCGCAAAAATTTCATATATGGATTGGTCCATGAGGATGGCTCTGTGGAGTGTGAGGGAGCAGTCAAGCGGGGCGTGAATGAAAAAATTGCCAACGAGCTCTTTGATGAGATGTCCTCCTTTGCATCTTACGCCTTCAATAAATCGCATGCCGCCGCCTATGCTTATGTTGCTTATCAAACGGCATGGCTGAAATGCCATTACCCATGCGAGTTTATGGCTGCGCTTCTCACGAGCGTGCTCGACAGTGCGGGTAAGGTTTCCGGCTATATTGCAGAGTGCAGCCGGATTCATATTGCCGTCCTGCCGCCGCACGTCAATGAGAGCCTGGAGGGCTTCACCGTGGTGGACGGCCGCATCCGTTTCGGCCTGCTCGCCGTCAAAAATCTCGGCAGGGGCTTTATCAAAGGAATTTTGGAGGAGCGGAAAACCGGTGGGCCCTTTACTTCCTTTTATTCCTTTTGTAAACGCATATATGGGGGGAAGGATGTCAACCGCCGCGCGCTGGAGAGCCTCGTCAAATGCGGTGCTTTGGATGGGCTTGATGCCAACCGGCGGCAAATGCTGCAATCGCTCCCCGTTGTGATGGAAACGCTGGAGGCAGATAAGCGGCGCAATATCGATGGCCAGCTTGGTTTTTTTGATATGTCCGCTACGTTTGGGGAGGATACCGGCCCTGCCCTTCCAGCGGTTGATGAATTCCCCGCCGTGGAAAAGCTTCGCATGGAGAAGGAGAGCACGGGGCTCTATCTCTCCGGCCATCCAATGATGGAATATGCGGATGCGGCGAAAAAGGTGCAGGCAGCCCGGATTTCCGATTTGCTGGAAGCGGCGCAAGAATACTCCACGCGCTATATTGATAATGCGCAGGTGACGCTGCTGGGCATTGTTTCATCGATGAAAAAGAAAATTACGAAGAGCGATGCAACGATGGCCTTTCTCTCGGTGGAGGATATGTATGGGGCGATTGAGGTGATTGTTTTCCCGCGGATTTTCACGGAGAATGCGGTCAAGCTGCAAGAAGGGAACGTTATTCTCCTGAGTGGGCGGCTGAGTTTGCGTGAGGATGAAGATTCGAAGGTGATCTGCGATTTGGTGGAAGCGGTTCCAGACCCGCGGCATGTGCCAGCAGGATTTCAACAAAAGCAGCGAAAAAAAGCGTTTTCCGCGGCAGTTCCAGCCGCACAGCCTGTGCGGATTACGCCCAGCGAAACCAAGGCAAAGCGGCGGGGGCTTTTCCTGCGCTTTGCCTCTAAGGATGCGCCTGAGCGGGTGCGAGCGGAGCGGGTGCTGCGCATTTTTGATGGTACGGCGCCGCTGTATTACTATTATTGTGATACGCAAACGTATGAAACGCGGCCGCCGGCGGAGTTTATCGATCCTAACGAGCCGATGTTCCGAGAGCTGCGGTGGATTTTAGGGCAGGATAATGTTGTGTTTCGGCCATAGGAAGCAGCGTTCGTTCGGCTTTGACAAAAAAATGATATAAATTTATCATGGCATACTTGACATCGCGCTAAAGTAGTGTATGATTAATATAATGCGTTCGTAGGGCCTGGAAGGAGCCAAGCCTTGCCGGCGCATTCTTTCTGACAAAATGAAAACCTACATTTTTAGGGGGAAACGGTTATGAAGACGATTGGTGTATTGACCAGCGGCGGTGACGCGCCCGGCATGAACGCCGCAATCCGTGCGGTCGTGCGTACCGGCTGCGAAAGCGGAATGCGTGTGCTCGGCATCCGCCGGGGTTACAGTGGGCTGATCAACGGCGATATGGTGGAGATGGATTTGAGAAGCGTCTCCGATATTATCCATCGCGGCGGCACTATGTTGTATACTGCCCGTTGCCCTGAATTTAAAACAGAAGAAGGTATCCAGAAGGCGGTTGACGTTTGCCATGAAACCGGCATGGAGGGCATTGTGGTGATTGGCGGAGACGGTTCGTTCCGCGGTGCGCGCGACCTGTCTTTGCACGGGATTCCTTGTGTCGCCATGCCCGGCACAATCGATAACGACGTTGCCTGCTGCGACTACACGGTCGGCTATGATACTGCAATGAATACGATTATGGACATGGTTGACCGCATCCGTGATACGACGGAATCCCACGATCGTTGCAGCGTGGTGGAGGTCATGGGCCGCCGCGCGGGTTATCTGGCACTGAATGCCGGCATTGCCGTGGGCGCGACCTCAATCCTGATCCCCGAAGTCCCCTATGATTTTGAGCGCGATGTCATCGAGCGGATGCGCCGTACACAAAAAACCGGCAAGAAGCATTTTATCATTATCGTGGCCGAGGGCATCGGCGGCGTGGAAGAGATGGCAAAACGGATTGAAGAGGCAACTGGCGTGGAAAGCCGCGCATCAGTGCTCGGCCATGTGCAGCGTGGCGGTTCCCCCACGGTGCGTGATCGTGTGGTTGCAAGCCATATGGGCAATTATTGCGTTCGCCTCCTGGAAAAGGGGATTGGTAACCGCGTGGTTGCAATGCAGAAGGAGGAGGTCATGGATTTTGATATCTATGAAGCCCTGAATATGAAAAAATCAATTGACCTCAATCTGTATCGGATTGCGCACGAGATTTCGATCTAATTGGCGTTTTAAAATGGAAATTTAAAGCCCTTGCGTGGGCAAAGATAAAACGATGGCGGGCGTTTTGTTGCCCGCCATCGTTTTTATGCGTCTATGTGGAACTTTAGCGCCGCAGCAACTGCCGGTGATTTTGGATAAAACGAAAATCCGCCAACCCTGTGCAAAGCGGGATTGGCGGTTAGCTATCTTGAAGGAACTACAGGTTCGCCAGATCATATGGCGTGCGTTGATACACAAAGTAATTTAGCCAGTTGGAAAAAATCATGCTCCCAGCCGTCCGCCAGGTCATGGGAGGGGTGCGCTGCGGGTCATTATCCGGAAAATAGTTGAAGGGCATCTCAATCGCAAGGCCACGGTTTACATCGCGAAAGTATTCGGTCGCGAGCGTTTCGCGGTCATATTCAGAGTGGCCAGTGGAATAAAAATTTCTGCATTCCATATCGGATACGAGATGAACGCCCGCCTGTTCTGAAAAGGAGAGGATCTGCAAATCTTTCACGAATGCGATATCAGAGCGGCGAATCTCCGTATGCCGGGAGTGGGGCACATAGAAAATGTCATCCAAGCCCCGCATGAGCGGATGGTAAGGATCAAGCGCATGGTGGGGGAAGATGCCAAACATCTTTTTTTTCAACGGATATTTTGGGATTCCATAGTGATAGTAAAGCCCCGCTTGAGCGCCCCAGCAAATGTGGAAGGTGGAATACACATTCGTTTTGCTCCACTCCATAATTGTGCAGAGCTCCTCCCAATAATCAACCTCTTCAAAAGCGAGATGTTCCACTGGCGCGCCGGTGATAATCATGCCGTCGAATTTTTCCTCCCGCACGTCGCCAAAGGTCTTATAAAAATTTGAGCATATGTTCTGCTGAGGTGTTTTTTGATTGGTGGGTGGCTGTTTGTAGCAGCTCCACTTCAATTTGCAGCGGAGAATTGCTCAATAAACGCAGGAGCTGCGTTTCCGTTTCAATTTTGGTCGGCATCAGGTTTAGAATCAGGATTTTCAGCGGGCGGATATCCTGGGTCAGCGCGCGGGATTCCGTCATGATAAAAATGTTTTCCAGCTCTAAGCTATGCCGGGCCGGCAGCTGGTTGTCGATTTTAATTGGCATTGCACAGCCCTCTCTTTCCTGCGCGTTATCATCTAATTATGCAGAATTTTAGTATAGCAGAATTTGTTTTTTTCTGCAATACCGGGCAAAGCGCATGGCCATTTTGATAACGAACAGAGAAGGGGAGAAACAAATGAAATCGGATAATTGGCCGATAAAAGGAATGATGCCAGACATCGTGTGTTTGCATACGGGTTTTCATTGGAATTTTTTGTATGTAAATTCAATATAAATATGATACAAGAAGCAAACGCACAATTGGAATAAAATTATGCGGGTTTTATATGGACATACCTTGCTTTAGATATTGATTTTTTGTTACAAGTACGTTAAAATCTATAGCAGTGCGTTGAAATGCGTGAAATAATTTTGTGTGATTTGGAGGACAGGAAATGCAGCTTAAGCAAACGGCCCAAACTTTGCTGACAGATGTGAAGCATTACTGGAAAAGCCGCCGGCGGGAAGGTACATGCCTTTTAAAGAAATTGCCGCATACAGCGTTGGCGGAATTGGCGCTTATTTCATTATAACGGTGGTCCAGGCGTTATCTCTTTCCGTTGGTAATTTTATTATCGGCAACGCGATTGGTATTGAACCAACCAAAATTTATTTACTTTATGTAATTGCGATTTTGTCGAGCTTCCCGATGACAGCTTTGCGTGCAAATATCATTGATAGTGCGCGCAGCAAAAAGGGAAAATATCGCCCCTATCTGCTCTATATGGGTTTGCCAACGGTCATTTTAGCAATTGGCTTTGTTTGGATGCCGTATGAACATATGAGCATGACGTTCAAAATGATTACAGTCCTGCTCTTTAACATTGGATTCCAGTTTTTCTATATGTTCTTTTATGAAGCGTATGAAAACCTGATTCTTGTTCTCTCCCCTAATACACAGGAGCGCACGGATGCGGCAACAGTAAAAGCTGTAATCTATTCTCTTGCGCCATCCATCGTGAATATCGTTATGCCGATGGCAGCGAAATTCCTCACCAATGGCGATATGACTGATCTGAAGCTGTATCGTTACGCATATCCGCCGATGGTAATTCTCGGATTTTTGCTTTCCATTATGGTTTATGCCAATACGCAGGAGAAGATCATCCAGGCAAAAACGCATGTGGTGCAGGTAAAATTTATTGACGCCATCCGTGCGGTAGCAAAAAATAAATATTTCTGGATCATTTCTTTGGCAGGCTGGATTGGCTTTTTGGAGGCATCCTATGGCACCATCCTGCAATGGCTGTATCAGTATCAGCACGCATGCACCGAGGGGCAGTTCGCCTTGATTCAAACCATCAATGGCAATGCGGCCCTTTGGGGAATGCTGATGGCCCCTTGGGCGATCCGCCGTTTTGGCAAAAAAAGGGTGCTTTTGGTTACAAATTTCCTTAATGTTATATTTATTGCTTCGATTTATCCGATCGTTGTGAATGTAGACCACGCATGTGCATTTGGCTGGTGCTCATTTGCTTATTCAGCAATGGTGTTGTCGGCGCGTTTGCGCACGTTCTCAATCCCAGCATCCAAGGCGATATCCGCGACTACCAGCAATATGTAACAGGAGAGCGGATCGATGGCATGTTTTCTACCGTCGGCTTGATTGGGCAGGTTATCACGCTGGCTACAAGCGGTGTTTTGCCGGCGGTTTATGAGGCGCTGGGCATTACAACGGAAAATGCGGCTTCGATGGGTTATACAAATGCTTATGACGTCCTTTATAACCGCAATATTTTTGAGGATACCTTTGCGCTTTTGGTCGGGTTATCCGTATTTGGCGCAATCATGAATGTAATTCCCTATTTCTTTTATGATTTGACGGAAACGAAGCAGCGCGGCATGATTAACGTATTGAAGGTGCGCGCACTGTTTGAAGATTACGGCAATAACGCGCTGTCCGACAAGGGACTTGTGGAAACAATTGATTTAGTCAATGAAGCGCGGTCATATGTTGCGTCAGAGCCGGTGTCTGAGTCCAAGGACGGAATCCGCGAGGCCAAGAAATCGGGGGATAAGCAGGCGGTAAAAGCGGCAAAGAAAGCGCATAAAGATGCGATTGAGCACAACCGCATGATTGAAATCTCCAGGTACGTAATAGACGAGATGAATAAATTTGGCACACTTGAGGTGCAGGAGCAGGTTGCAGTTGCAAAAGAGGTATATGTGGCTGGATTATCCAACCTTGTGAATGTTGATCCTGCCGTGCTGCAAAAGGCCAGAGCGCTTCCGAAGAATACGGAGGCGGAAAAGCTTTATCGCAAGGCCGCTATCGAGGAGGCCAAGCAGCGTCTGGCTTCTAGAAAGGTTATTTTGAAAAATTATCCCAACGGCCTGGTGGAATTTGATTCCTCCATTTTCGACGAACTTTTCGCCAAGGAGGATCAGTTGGAGCTGGAGTTGGAACAGGCTTATAAGACGCTTTTCGCCGCGAAGGAGAGCAAAGATCAGGAGGCTGTGAAGCAGGCCAGGATCGACGTCCAAAAGGCAAAGGTTGCCCGCGCTAAGGTGCGCACGGAGATTAAGGAGGCGACCAACGCTAACTCCATCTATCATCGTGCAGCCAAGCCGTGGTTGGATGCGAAGAAGCTCCTTACGCAGGAAGAAAATTATAAGCACTATGATGAGATTGCCGCGATGTATGAGGATGCCAAAGCCCGCGCTGAGGCTCAGGAAGCGAAAGACGATGCGGAAGAAGCTGCCAAGGCGGCGCAGAAGAAGGCAGATAAAGAGGCTGCCCGCGCAAACCGTAGAAATAAATAGCCGTCAGTTTCCTGTTTTAGGATCATTCGATCCTCCTTTTGCCCGATCAATCCATACGTTATTGCGTCTTATGTTCTGACTCGTTTTATTCCAAAGCAATCATTGCATCAGTGTACAGGGGTACACATCGGTTTTTAGCACTGTGGCCGCGCCCCTGGCTGCGTTATCCTCCTTGCTTTCCGGCAAGGAAAGCTGTGTCGTCTGCCTTGCCAGAAGCACGGTCACAGGCTGAAAACTTCAAAGAACCGTCAAGGCGTTCCAGACACAGTCGGCATGCGTTTGGGGCACGCCTTGACGGCGATGTTCCCCCTGTACACTGATGCATCTCTTTCATAAAACCAACCCGGCTGAACGATGGAAATTATCGTTCAGGG
>ENA-OQED01000702-OQED01000702.1-human-gut-metagenome-genome-assembly--contig:-NODE-702-length-13120-cov-1.316786_pt1 | contig 13120 bp, 8 predicted proteins | sample MGYA00242790_ERZ504625 | MGnify/ENA primary metagenome ERZ504625 (study PRJEB26092, sample SAMD00036345) | human gut metagenome | host: Homo sapiens | study: EMG produced TPA metagenomics assembly of...
ATCGCGGTTGGCATAATGCGGGCGGTCCGCTTAACCACCCCCAGTCGCTACGCCGACAGCCCCTCTGCCAGCGGAGGCGGAACCAGAGCATAAAAAAAGCGGCTCCGGTGTGGCACAACCGACGCCGCTCCCCAGGAGTAGAAAATAGGCAGAAAAGAATTAGATCAGGCAAACACCCCCCGAAGTCAGCTGTTGGAACACGTCGAAGTCGGCATGCCGATCGATGTAACGGGCGTAAGCGATATCGAACGCCTGGCCGAGATCTTCGATCAGATCGTTGGCGTCCTCGATGCCAACGGCGAGACGCACCAATTCATCGGTGATGCCGATCTTCAGACGCTCCTCGCGAGGCAGTTCGAAATGCGTCATACGACACGGCAGCTCGGCAAGAGACTCCACCGCACCCAACGACACAGCAAGACGGAACAGGTGCAGGTTGTTGAGCACGTCAGCCGGATCAACGCCAGGCACGACCTCGAAGCTCAACACGCCACCGGCCCCCTTGAGACCTTTGGCAGCCAGACGCTGGTCGCCTGCGCCGGGCAGACCCGGGTAATGCACCGCCTTAACCAGCGGATGCACCAGCAGGTAGCGGGCGATGGCATTGGCATTCTCCTGCTGACGATCCATGCGAAGGGCCAGCGTCTGAATGCCGCGGCGCACCGCGTCGCACTCAGCAGGAGCCAACACACCACCCAAACGGTTCTGCGCGAAGTACACGCGGCTCGCCAGATCCTCACCGGAAACGACCACCAGACCGGCGTTCACATCAGAATGACCGGCCAGATACTTGGTGGCGGAGTGAATCACCACATCGGCACCCAAAGCAAGCGGCTTCTGCAGATACGGGGTCACGAACGTGTTATCCACAATCGAAAGCGCCCCGAAACGGTGGGCCACCGTGGAGATGGCGCGCACGTCGTTCACCTTGAGTAGAGGATTGGTCAGGGTTTCAAAGTAGACGGCTTGGGCAGGCACGATGCCGTTCGCGCGGCCGCCCTTGACGGCGGCCTCCAATGCTGCGATGTCCTGAGTGTCGACGGCCTCAACGATGATTCCCCAGCGAGTGAAGAACTCATTGAGCTGGGAATACGATCCGCCATAAATATTGTCACCGACCACGATGCGGTCGCCGGGCTTGAAAATGCTCAGCACCGCGTGAATCGCCGCGAGACCGGAGGCGAACGCAAAACCACGCGTTCCCTGCTCGAGCTGGGCGATCTGCTGTTCCAGGAAGTCACGTGTGGGATTGCCGCTGCGCGCATAGTCGTAACGGGGCATCGCGTCAACCTTCTCGAAGGCATATGTCGTTGAGTTGTAGATCGGCGGGTTCACGGCTCCGGTGTTGTTGTCTCCAACCGGCAGTCCGTGGACGAGCTGAGTGTTGAACCTGGTCATTGCGCACCCCCTTAAAGTGTTGCGTCATCTGCGCGAAGCCGTTCCCCGCGCGGCACGATTACGACCTTAACGCAAAACGCCGGCCCGAAGGCCGGCGTTGCTATATGTGTTGGTTATGGACGGGTATAATCAGACCTCTCCGTCCTGCAAGAATGGACGGCCTGACGACCGGCCCAACACACCTCGCCGCTGCCGCGGCTCGGCGTCGCCTACGGACAGTCCACCGGACTGTCCGTCAGACGGCTCCGCCTTCTACCACGATGTCATCGGGGTTGACTTCGTTGCCGTAGACCGGCTCCAGAGTCTCCTGGTAATCCTTGTGGAAGAAGTTGTCTTTGCCGAGCTTGACGATCTCGTCGTTCACGAAGTTCAGCAGTTCGGTGTTGCCCTTCTGCACGGCGGGCGCGATGGTGTCGTCGTCACCAAGGTGGGTGATGCCAACCTTGAAGCCCTTGTTGGACTTGGCCCAGGCGAGCACCTCGGTGTTGTCGGTGGAGAAGGCGTCACCACGGCCGTCCAGCAGCGCGTTGTAGGCATCGGCGTACTGGTCGTACTTCTGCAGCTTGACGTTCGGCGCGTTCTTCTCGAACCAGGTTTCGGCGGTGGTGCCCTTAGCGATGATCAGGGTCTTGCCGTCGAGCTGACTGACATCGGTGATCTGGGCGCTCTCCGGGGAGACCACACCAAGCGCCACCTTCATGTACGGCTTGGCGAAGTCGACCTTCTCCTTGCGCTCATCGGTGACGGTGAAATTGGCGAGCACCAGATCGACCTTGTTGGAGGTGAGCACGTCCACACGGGCAGCCGGGTCAACCGACGTGTATTCCGGCTCCACACCCAGATCCTTGGCCAGCTGTTCGGCGAAGTAGACGTCATAGCCCTGGTACTTGCCGTCCTTGTCCACGTAGCCGAATGGCGCCTTGTCGGAGAAGACGGCAATCTTGATCTTGCCGCTCTTCTTGATCTCGTCGAGGCTGCGGGCCTTGGCATTGGCGCTGGAGCTGGTGCCCGTGTCAGAGGACTTCGCTTCGCTCGGGTGCCTGCCGACGGACCGCATGCGGCCATGGACGCCGCCATTACCAATGCCGCGCCTGCGGCAATCAGTGCTTTGAATGATTTCCCAACCTTGATACTCATTGGGTTCTCCTTCTCTTGTTGTTATTGATATTTCTTCTCAAATACGTCGATATGGCACAATCGAATCACTCGAATTCGAAGGTGTGCAGGAACTGCTGCGCACGTTCGGTTTGCGGGTGTTCGAAGAACGCCTGCGCATCATACGATTCCTCGACGATGCGCCCGCCGTCCAGCAGGATGATGTGGTCGGCGATGGCTCGCGCGAACTGCATTTCGTGGGTGACGATAAGCATCGTCTGCCCGGACTTGGCCAGTTCGAGCACCACGTCGAGCACTTCACGCACCATTTCGGGGTCGAGAGCCGCCGTAATCTCATCGAGCAGCAGTACTTCCGGGTGCAGAATCAGCGCACGACAAATGGCCACACGCTGGCGCTGACCGCCGGACAATTCGTGCGGCCAAGAGTCCTTGCGATCGGCAAGTCCCACGCGGCCAAGCAACCGGATCGCTTCAGCCTCCACCTCGGACTTATCGCGTTTCTGCACGAGCACCGGCGCCATGGTGATGTTGCCGAGCACCGTTTTGTTCGGGAACAAATCGTAGCTTTGGAACACCATGCCGATACGCGTGCGCAGTTCACTGGACCGGTCGGATCGTCCGGCTCGTTCCGTGCCAGGCTTGCCGGCATCGATCACCTGATCGTTGATGGAAATCGTGCCGCCCTGAATCGGTTCCAGACCGGCGATGGTGCGCAGCAGCGTCGACTTGCCCGAGCCGGAAGGACCCAGCACCACGAGCACCGAACCATGCTCCACCTTGAAGGAGATGTCATCCAGCACCGGCTTGTCGGCATTCGCATACTGTTTGACCAGATGATTCACCTCGAAACCCTTGCAGGTCATTTCGGGTTCAGTCATTCGACCACCTCTTTTCCAGTCGGCGGGCCACAATGGACAGCGGCCAGCACACGATGAAGTACATAAAGAAAATCACGCCATAAATCCACAAGGTTCCAGTCGGGAACTGGAATCGGTTCGCGTCGATAATCTGCTGGCCGACCTTGATGACCTCGACCACACCGAGCAGCACGGCCAATGATGTCGTTTTGACGATACGTGTCGCCAAGTTTACGGATGCCGGCAGCATACGGCGAACAGCCTGCGGCAGAATCACCCGGGAGAAGGTCTGCCACGGGCTCAACCCCAGTACGTAGCTCGATTCGTACTGCACTTTGGGAATCGACTGCAATGCGCCACGCACCAGATCGCCCAGCTCGGCGCCTCCCCACAGGATGAACACCAGCACGCAGGCACCGGTGGCATCGAGATCCAATCGAACCATCGAGCAAAACCGTAGTAGGCAAGGAACAGCAACGCCAGCTGAGGCATAATGCGGATGAAGTCGAGGTAGATGCGCATCGCGGCCCGGATCACGGGATTCTTCAGCGTCATCAACCAGCCCACCAACAGGCCGACCGGGATGGACGCGCCTACGGATACGCCGGCTATCCACACGGTGACCCACAGGCCTTGCAACAGACGTGGGAATACGCCCGGCTGGAGCAGTATTTCAGCGCCGCTCATAATCGACCTCCGCTCCAACCATGTGCCGAAGATGGAAATCGGCAGCAGAATCACCAGATAGGCCACGACCAGCATGAACAACGACTCATAGGTGCTGTAATACATGCCGATCAGATCCTTGGCCATGTACATCACGTCGGCGAGCGCAATGGCGGAGACGACGCTCGATTCCTTAAACAGGAAGATCACATTGGCCACTACGCCGGGAATGGCGGTGGACACTGCTTGCGGCAGAATGACTCGGGTGATGGTTTGCGTGGAAGTCAGTCCCAGCACGTACGCGGTTTCGCGCTGCACGTTGGGCACCGCTTCCAATCCGCCGCGCATTGCCTCGGCCATGTAGGAACCGCCCAAGAATCCAAGGCCGACTATCGCGCAGGTTTCGGCGGACCATACTACGCCGAGTTTGGGCAGGCCGAAGTACAGAAAGTACAGCTGTACCAGCAATGGCGTATTGCGGCTGAGTTCGATGTAGATTCTCACGATTTGCCGGGCGACCGGGATACGCGCGATTTCCACGCCAGCGCAGACCAGACCCACCGCGATGGCAAGCAATATGCCAAACACGGATATGAATAAGGTCATCAATGTGCCGTTGACGAAGAAAGGCGCGTAACGCTGCACGAACGACCAATCGAATGTCATTGGGCGCGCTCCTTCCTTTGCTTCTCGTTTCTTCTCCTGCGCATAAACGGTCTTAGCCACCCATGTACGATTTCGGGGGCCGAACATACCTGTCCCCCTGCCGTGTCATCGTAGAGTATCAGAACACGTGGCACGGCCGCTGCGCTATACGCATTACTTATGGGACGTTACTCGATGGGCGAACATCAGGGCATTATTGTCGCCCAGACGGTGGATACACTGAGGCTATGAAGATCACCAAAGCTCTGACCCGTTTGACCGGTCCCGAAACCGCTCCGGTGTTCGTGCTGTTGCACGGCTGGGGTTCCAATGAATACGATTTGCCCGATCTGCTGAACTATTGCGGTGCCGGTTCGGCTGATTATGCCAGTTTGCAGGCACCCATCGCCTATGGCATGGGATATACATGGTTCGGTGCGTGGGCGCATGAAGGTGTGCCGGAGGGCGAATCATTAGACAAGCAGGCGACTGAAGCCGCCCAAGCCATTGATGCATGGGTTGCGGAGCATATTCCCGCCACTCGGCCGGTGGTTGCCATGGGATTCTCGCAGGGCGGCCTCTTGGCCGCGCATCTGCTGCGTTTCAATCCGAAGCGATATGCCGCAGCCGTCTCCTGCTCTGGATGGCTGGCACCGGGGTCCGTTGCGGGCGATGCCGAATTGGCTTCGTTGAAGCCGCCGGTGTTCTATGGGCATGGTGCTGCAGACGACATCTTCCCGAAAGCCGATGTGACGGCGATGGGTGAGTTCTGGCACGAGCACGGCACGTTGACCGAACAAGTGTATCCGGGCATGGCCATTCCATTAATATGCCGGAAATGCGCGATATTCAACGGTTCTTGGAGACCAACGGATTCATTCGGCCGCAGATTTGGTAGTCACCACCTCACATGGCGTAGTCGACGTGGGCGAATTCGGGGACTTTATACCATTTGACGGGGTAGCCGGCACCGTGGGCGCAGAAGACCGAGTCGGGGGTGTTGTCCAGATCTGCTTCGGGATCGTAAGCGGCGGCTGCGATGACCTGTTCGGCGTCATGGCATGGCTTGTAGCCGCTGAAAGTGGCGGAGAAACGGCCATGGCCGTGCGTGTACTGGTTCACATCCATCGCATAGTCGCGCATCTCGGACACCGGCGCCTCGCCTTCGATCACGGCGTATTCGCCATCGGTGACCGGGGATTCGAAGGTGCCGGCCATGCGCTGGATGTCGCTCATGGCACGGCCGATCATGTCTGCTGGCACTTCGAGCCGGAACCGATACCACGGTTCCAGCAGTCGGCAGTTGCCCTCCCCTGCGGTGTCCGGACGGCTCTCGACCGGCGTCTCGGGCCGGCCACTGACTCCAGCTCTGGCTTCCATAAGCCCCTGACGAATCGCACGATAGGTGGCTTGGCGGAAGTCGCCGCCTTCGGTATGCTTCAGATGCGCGCGGCCAGCCACCAAAGTCATCTTGATATCGGTGAGCGGCGCGCCAACGAGCACACCGAGATGCTCACGCTCGGTCAGATGGGTCAGAATCAGCCGTTGCCAATTGCGGTCCAAATCGTTTTCGGACAGGGCCGAGGCCACAGTGACTCCGCTGCCCGGCTCCCCTGGTTCCAGCAGGATATGTGCTTCGGCATAATGACGGAGCGGCTCGAAATGACCTGCGCCTTCGATCGGCGCAGTGATGGTCTCACGGTACAGGATGGAGCCGGGGCCAAACGACACATCCAGACCGAACCGGTCGTGCAGGGTCTGCTGGATGATCTCCAGCTGGACCGCGCCCATCAATTGCACATGAATCTCGGCCAACCGCTCCACCCAGACCACATGCAACAACGGGTCTTCGTCTTCCAGCTCACGCAATGCGGTGATGACCTTATGCAAGGTCAGATCATCGAACTGGGGACGGGCCGGCGAGCTATTGTCCGCCGCGGTCTGGCCGGCGGTGTCGTTCTCCTCATTGCGGCCGGTTCCCGACTTGGCGGCATCATGCTCGGCATCGTCCTGATTCACGTTGTTATGGCCGGCGTCACCGCGTTTGGCCGCTCCCGAGGTGCCGGCCGTATCGGATTCCGCTCCGGCGGGCAACACCGTGTAGGTCAACACGGGTTGCAGCGACGGTGATTCGGCGTCCGGTTCCGCTCCCAGCCCTTCGCCGGGGAAGGTCCGCGTCAGTCCGGTCACCGCACACACCGATCCGGCAGGCACCTCGGTGACCGTCTCGAATTTGGCGCCATTGTAGACGCGCACCTGATCGACTTTCTCGGACCATACCGTGCCATCATCCCCCTGTACCGGCGACGGTGCTGATGACGCCGCAGCGCACGAGGATGAAGAGACGATCTCCTTGGCTTTGAGCGCACCACCGGTGACGCGCAGCCACGTCATACGGTTGTGCTGGCCGTCGTGGGCGATTTTGAACACGCGTGCGGCGAAGGCGGCCGGCCATTCACGTTCGCGGGTGAACGTCTCCAGCCCGTCCAGGAATTCCTCGACCCCTTCGAGTTTCAATGCCGAGCCGAAATATACGGGGAACAGTTCGCGTACGGCGATCATCGCTCGCAATCTGCCCACGGACAGCGCGCCATGTTCCAGATAGTCGTTCATCGCCTCCTCGTCCAGGGTGGCAATGTCTTCGGCGAACGCGTCCAACGGTACCGCGCTGCCCTCAGTGGACTGCTCCATTGCCGGCAGCGGATATATCGCATCGCTCAGGCGTTTGCGCAACTGTGCCAGAATGGCCTCGCGGTCGAATCCGGCGGCGTCGCACTTGTTGACGAAGATGAACGTCGGCACACCGTATCTGGCCAGCAGACGCCATAGTGTCTCGGTATGGCCTTGCACGCCATCCGTGCCGGAGACCACAAGAATCGCGTAATCAAGCACACGCAGCACACGTTCGGTTTCGGCTGCGAAGTCCACGTGCCCCGGCGTATCCAGCAAGGTCAGGCGCAGGTCGCCGTGTTCCACCAATGCCTGGTGCGCGAAAATCGTGATGCCTCGCGCCTTCTCCAAGGAATTGGTGTCCAGAAACGCATCGCCGTGATCCACTCGCCCCAATTTGCGGATCTCACCGGTACGGTAGAGCAGAGCCTCGGACAGCGTGGTCTTGCCCGCGTCCACATGCGCAACGATGCCTGCCACTATCTGTTTCATCAGCTGTGCTCCCTTCCCGATGCGCCGCGCAATTGCCGGCCGCCTAACCAATATATCCGAGAAAATCCGGGAGGGAAAATTGTACCGACAGACCGGGCTGCCGGTACAATAAGTCACCGAACACCGACTGATATGAGGAGCCTCCGTGACCACTTCCGGCATTACCGTTTTCGGCCAACCATCCCAGCCCAATCATGGTGCCGGCGGGCGAATCGCCATGGACGATGCCGTCTTCCCCACCGATTATGTGGCGCTGGATTTGGAGACCACCGGCTTTTACCCGAACAGTTGCGCCATCACGGAAATCGGTGCCGTGCGCGTGCGGGAGGGGCATATCGTCGATCAATTCCAGCAGCTGGTGAATCCCTTGCGGCCGATTCCGCGTCAGATCACCACGCTGACCGGCATCACCGATGCGATGGTGGCCGATCTCGATCCGATTGACGAGGTGCTTCCCCGATTCATCGCATGGCTCGCTACCCCGGCTGCCGGTCCCGCCGTTGAGCCGATTGTCGGCCATAACGTCAGCTTCGATCTGCGATTCCTGGATTACAACACCCGGCATATCGCCGGCTGCGGCTTTGCCTGCGCGGATTATGACACGATGCAGATCAGCCGCGCCCTGTTCCCCGCGCAGCGGCATCACCGTCTGGCCGACCTGATCGTACGCTTCGGCATCGCGGACAATGAGGAGCACCGCGCATTAAGCGATGCCATCCAAACCCAGCAGTGCTTCGAATGGATGCGGCATTACGTCACCGAGCATCACGAAACCGAAGCAATCCGCTGGAAGCAGGCGCCGGCCAAAAACAGCGCCGAAATCCTCCACCAGCAGTTGGTGGTAAAGAGGTAGTTTACAGCCCGTATTCCTTGGCGATGACGGACCAGAGGTCGGCAGCGGCCTGATCGACGGTTTCGTTGACGATGGTGACGTCGAATTCGCTTTCGGCGGCGAGCTCCACCTTGGCGGTCTCCAAGCGACGGGCCTGCTGTTCGGCGGTTTCGGTGCCGCGGCCGATCAGGCGGCGCTCGAGCTCTTCGAAGCTTGGCGGCGCGATGAACACGTACACCACTTCGAGGTCGAGCTCGGCGGCGCGCTGCTTGACGCGGCGGGCACCCTGCAGGTCGATTTCCAGAATCGTGGGCACACCGGCGGCCAGATGTTCCTCCACAGGCTTCAACAAGGTGCCATAATGGGCCATGCCGTGCACCACTGCAGTTTCCAGGAACTCACCGGCCGCCTCACGGGCCAGGAACTCGTCTTCAGTGAGGAACCAATAGTTGACGCCATCAACCTCGCCCGGGCGCGGAGCGCGTGTGGTGGCGGAGACGGACACCCACACTTCGGGGTGGTCGGCGCGCAGCTTGGCTTCCACGGTGCCCTTACCTACTGCGGTGGGGCCAGTCAGGACGATTAGACGGCCAGCATGGGTGTTTTCAGTCATGGGTTCCTCCGGAGATGATGTGGTGTGCAGCGATTATGAATCCAACGTGGTAACGGCTCACCGGCGAGATGACCGGTAACTGCTACAGCCCCGACGAACAGGGAAGAATATGAATCGTGATGCGACGTACGCGATGAGATAGACACGTACGCATGCCGCGACATCTGATTCCGTTCTGATTACTGGTTTTCCGAGCCTTCGACAGTGGCTTCCATCAGCGCCTGACGTACGTCAAGCGCAATCGACTCGGTGGCTTGGCTCAGTGCGGCGATATCCGGCCCATGCGAGGCGATAAAGCGGGACACGGTGACCAGCACGTTGCCGCGCGTACCGCGGAACACGGTTTTCAGATCCTTGGCCTCGGCACCCTGCCAACCGTAACCGGGGGAAAGAATCGGACCGGTGAACTTGGAGGGGTCCACGCCGGAATCCTGCATCCATTGGCCGATGGTGGCACCGATGATCAGACCCACCGAGCCCATGCCTTCGATATCCACGTTATGCTTCTGCGCGGTGGAGGCGATGCCGTAGGCCACGGTACGTCCCTTGTAATCGCCGCTCTGGCGCAACGCGGTCTGCAGACTCATGCCTTCCGGGTTGGAGGTCAGGGAGGCGATGAACACGCCGCGTCCGTTTTCCAGCGCTTCGGTAATCAGGCCGTTCAACGAACGCGCGCCATAGTACGGCAGCAGCGTGATGGCGTCGGCCAGCAACGGTGCACCGGGCTTGAAATAGGCGTCTGCGATGGCGGAAATCGTGGTGGACAGGCCGCCGCGCAGGCAATCGACGATGGTGATGACGCCCATTTGTCGTGCCGCGTAGAGCACGCGCTCGAGCGCTTCGAAACCTTTGGCTCCGTAGCGCTCGAACATCGGCGTCTGGAATTTGACTGCTGCGGCGCGCCCGTTGGCGGCCTGCAGCATACGCATGGAGAAGAGTTCGGCGCCTTCGGCGTCGACGTTGTATCCCCAGTCGGTGAGGAGCTTGCGATGCGGGTCAATGCCCACACACAGCGGCCCGTATTTGGCCATTGAATTGCTTAATCGCAGACCGAAATCCGAACGTTGTGCCTGCAATTCCTCACTGCTGAGTGTAGTCATCAGAACTCCCGTCGCTCCAATTCGAACAGCTGCTTCGAATGCTCCTGAATGCTCATGATCTGATAATCATTATGCTTCACGGCCTCGATAGCGAGCAGTGCGGCCTGGAACTCGGTGATGGTGGTGAACTGCGGCAGATCGGCGGCAATGGCGGCGGCACGGATGGAGTAGCCGTCGGAACGGGAGCCGCGCGAGTTCGGCGTGTTGAGGATCATGTCGATCTTGCCTTCCTCGATAAGCTGAACCACGTTCTTGCCCACGGATCCGGCAGCGTGATGCACCTCGACCGGGGCTTCCGGATCGGTATCCACGCGGGTGCTGATCTTGTCCACGATGTTCGACTCGATGCCGTAACGGCGAAGCACGGAGGCGGTGCCCTCGGTGGCCCAGAGCTTGAATCCAAGCTCCTCGAGACGAACGGCGATCAACGGCAGCTGACGCTTGTCGGTGTCGTTCACGGAGATGAACACGTTGCCGTGGGTCGGCAGGCCACCGTCGTAGGCGGCGAGCTGGCTCTTGGCGAAGGCGTGCGGGAAGTCACGGTCGAAGCCCATGACCTCACCGGTGGAACGCATCTCAGGTCCGAGCAGGATGTCGACGGTCTTGCCCACCGGGGTGCGGAAGCGCTTGAACGGCAGCACGGATTCCTTAACCGCGACCTGCTGGCCGGGGTGGATGTCGCCGCCGTCGCCCTTGGGCAGCAGCAGACCGTTGGCACGCTGATCGGCGATGGTTTCGCCGGCCATGATGCGGGCAGCAGCCTTGGCCAGTGCCACGCCGGTGGCCTTGGAGGCGAATGGCACGGTACGGGAGGCGCGCGGGTTGGCTTCGATCACGTACAGCGTGTTGGCCATGAAGGCGTACTGCACGTTGATCAGGCCCTGCACATGGCAGCCCTTGGCGATGGCGTAGGTGCCTTCACGCAGGCGACGAATCTGGTCGTCGGACAGGGTGGACGGAGGCAGGGTGCAGGCGGCGTCACCGGAGTGGACACCGGCCTCCTCGACGTGCTCCATAATGCCGCCGATGTATAGTTCCTCGCCGTCGAACAGTGCGTCGACATCGATTTCGATGGCGTCTTGCAGGAACTTGTCGATGAGCAGCGGGGAGGGCAGGCGGCCGGAGACCACGGTATCGGCCTTGGCCTCGGCAAGTGCGCGGTCCACGTACTTGTTGAGCTGCTTGTCGTCGTAGACGATTTCCATGCCACGGCCGCCGAGCACGTAGCTCGGGCGCACGAGCACCGGGTAACCGATGCGGTGGGCGGCTTCCTTGGCCTCTTCGAGGCTCAGGGCGGTGCCGTAACGCGGGGCGTTCATCTCCGCCTTCTTGAGCACTTCGCCGAACAGCTCACGGTTCTCGGCCAAGTCGATGGATTCCGGGGTGGTGCCGAGAATCGGCACGCCGGCGGCCTTCAGACGCGCGGCCAAGGACAGCGGGGTCTGGCCGCCGAGCTGGACGATGACGCCCTTGACCGGGCCCATCTTCTTCTCGGCCTCGTAGATCTCGAGCACGTCCTCGAAGGTGAGCGGCTCGAAGTAGAGGCGGTCGGACATGTCGTAATCGGTGGACACGGTCTCCGGGTTGCAGTTGACCATGATGGTGTCATAGTCCTTGCCAAGCTCCTGCACGGCGTGCACGCACGTGTAGTCGAACTCGATGCCCTGACCGATGCGGTTCGGGCCGGAGCCGAGGATGATCACAGCCTCGCGTTCGCGCGGGCGCAGCTCGGTTTCGTCGGCGTAGCAGCTGTAGTAGTACGGCGTGGCGGCGTCGAACTCGGCGGCGCAGGTGTCGACGGTCTTGTAGACCGGGCGCAGACCGTAGGTCCAGCGCAGTTCGCGGATGGTGTTCTCGCCTTCATCGCCCAAACCACGCAGGTGGGCCACCTGCACGTCGGACAGACCGGCGAGCTTGGCCTTCTTGAGCAGCTTCGGGGTGAGGGTTTCAGCCTCGCGCACCGTCATGGCGGTCTCATTGATGAGGAAGATCTGCTTCAGGAACCACGGGTCGATCTTGGTGGCCGCGAACACCTGCTCCAGCGTGGCGCCGCCCCAGATGGCGCGCATGAGCTGCAGGTAACGGTGTTCGGTCGGGGTGTGGATGGTCTCAAGCAGTTCGGCCACTTCTTCGGCGGACGCTTCTCGCCATCCCAATTGAAGCCCATGTGGCGCTTGTCGATGGAGCGCATGGCCTTGCCGAGGGACTCCTGGAAGTTGCCGGCCAGGGCCATGGCCTCGCCCACGGACTTCATGGAGGTGGTCAGGGTGGGGTCGGCGCCCGGGAACTTCTCGAAAGCGAAGCGCGGCACCTTGGTGACCACGTAGTCGATGGTCGGCTCGAAGGAGGCCGGCGTGGACTGGGTGATGTCGTTGCGAATCTCGTCGAGCGTGTAGCCGAGAGCCAGCTTGGTGGCGATCTTGGCGATCGGGAAGCCGGTGGCCTTGGAGGCCAGTGCGGAGGAACGGGAGACGCGCGGGTTCATCTCGATGACGATGATGCGGCCGGTGTCCGGATGAACGGCGAACTGGATGTTGCAGCCGCCGGTGTCGACGCCCACGCCACGGATGATGGCGATGCCGATGTCACGCAGCTTCTGGTATTCGCGGTCGGTCAGGGTGAAGCAGGGGGCCACGGTGATGGAGTCACCGGTGTGCACGCCGACCGGGTCGACGTTCTCGATCGGGGCAGACGACCACGACGTTGTCGTTGCGGTCGCGCATGAGCTCGA
>ENA-OQED01000703-OQED01000703.1-human-gut-metagenome-genome-assembly--contig:-NODE-703-length-13117-cov-1.181832_pt1 | contig 13117 bp, 10 predicted proteins | sample MGYA00242790_ERZ504625 | MGnify/ENA primary metagenome ERZ504625 (study PRJEB26092, sample SAMD00036345) | human gut metagenome | host: Homo sapiens | study: EMG produced TPA metagenomics assembly of...
CCCTGTGCCAGACCGGCTATGGTCTGGTTGACCACAGCCTTATAGATGCCGGCGGCGATATCCTCGGTGCGGGCACCCTGATTGATCAGCGGCTGCACGTCACTTTTTGCAAACACGCCGCAGCGGCTGGCGATGGTATAGGTGCGCTGCGCCTGTTCGGCGGCCTTGTTCATCTCCTCAGCGCTCATCTTCAGCAGAGTGGCCATCTGGTCGATGAAAGCACCGGTGCCGCCGGCACAGCTGCCGTTCATGCGCACCTCGGTGCCGTTGGTCAAAAACAGGATCTTGGCATCCTCGCCGCCCAGCTCAATGACACAATCAGTCTTTGGCATAAAGCGCTTGACCGCCACGCGGGTGGAGAATACCTCCTGCACAAAGGGCACACCGCAGCTGTCGGCCAAGCCCATACCGGCAGAGCCGGAGATGCTGAGCAGCGCCTTGCGGCCATGCAGATGCTCGGCATCAATGCGCCGCAGCAGCTCCTGCGCCTTTTCCAGAATATGACTATAATGTCGTTCGTATGTAGAATACAGCAGTTCATCATGCTCGCCCAGCACCACGCACTTGATGGTGGTGCTACCGATGTCAAGACCTACTCTCACCTTGTTTTTCCTCCTAAGGACAAATAACCGGAACATAACGCCCCGGCTGCTATGGCAAACAAGCCGTTTGCGGCAAAGACCCGCAACGGCAGCTCTCTCTTTTCAGTAGCCCGCATCGCGCAGCTACGCTGTTTTCAAGCGATAAAAAATCATAAAAAAGCAGCAGATGCGTTTTTGCATACACTATTATTATAATCCAATCGCGGGCGGCATTCAATCCGTATTGTCTATTTTACACGAAAAAAATAGTATTTTTTGCTCAAAAGGCTGAACTTTTTGTGAACAAGTGTCGGTTTTTGCCGCAAAAAAGCCGCCGCACAGAGTTTGTGCAGCGGCCTTGTACCGACGGGATATTGAAATAGTTTCCGCATGCGCTTTGGCCATTTCAGCGGTGATCTGCCTCTACGTCTCCACGCATAAAAATGCCTTTTTGGAGCGCTCCGTTTTCCTTACCGGTTCACGAAATTCAGCACCAGAACCAGCAGCAGCATGTGCATGGGGTAAAAGGCGTAGCAGGCATACTGGAAAGGCTTGCTGTGATAGCCCTGCCGACCGCGGTACAGCCAGATGGGCACCAGTGCCAGCAGCGCCAGCCCCCTGCTGGCAAAGCTCAAAGTCCATGCCGAAGAGCTGAATGGGGTACATAAGCCCGCCCAGCAGCTCCACGTTGACCCAGTACAGCGCAGCCAGCTGCCCCAGCAGACACCACCACTTGCGCCCGTGCCCGTGAAAAAAGTAGAAGATGAACACAGTCAGCACCCCTGCGCCGTAGTAGTCCACCATGCCCAGCGTGCCCAGCACCGCGCCCGCCACCACCACAAGGGCGGATACCAGCAGGTATAGTCCTGTTTTCTGCTTTTTGCGCACCGTTTCCATCAGATGGATGCCCAGAATGCCCAAAAGCAGCGTCCAGATGACGTTCTGGTGCACCGGGTAGAACCATGTACCGCCGTACATCAAATCGAAGGGGATCTCCGAAAGCAGGGCAAACAACAGCAGACGCAGGGTGTATTTTTTCAGGTCGTGGGTGTGGAAGTAGCCCTCCACCGCCATAAAGGCAAAGATGGGAAACGCCACCCGCCCGGCACAGGTCAGCCATTCCTGCGCGGGCAGCAACGTCGCCCACAGGTGGTCCATCAGCATCAGCGCCATGGCAAGGATATGAAGCGCCGCTGCGCTCAGGTCAAAGCGGGTCGCGGCAGTGGAATGGATCGGTTTGGTTGACATACACATACCTCGTCTTTGTCGAAATTTGGTCGTTCTGTCTGGAATACGAACGAGCCCTGCAAAGAATTGCAGCCCCGGCCAGATTTTTCCACCGCCGGGGCTGCAGGAATGCTTTATTTTTTCTGATGCGAATACCCCAGACACGAATAGCTGGAGCCAAGGCAGAGCCATACCACCGCCGTAGAGTGATTCTCGCCGGTAACAAGATTCAGCACCGCAACAAGAAAAACAACAGTCCGCTGAGATAAAACAGATTGCATTTTTTCATAGAGCATTCCTCTGGTTTTGGTTTTTTCACCGGCTATTTTGGATACGGCAAGCGCAGGGGCGATTGCCATTTTACTCCGCGTACAAAGGGGCGCAGAGCGCCCACCCGGCACGCAGAAAGTGTGTGCCCGCAGCAGTCTGCGGGGCAAATTCATGAAGGGTGGCTTGCCTGCCTGCCCATGGAGACGTAAGCGCAAAAGCAGGAATGCGGGAAGGAGCAAGGGACGGTTTCGGCGAAAAAGCGTCTGGCGGTGGCGGAAAAGCCGAACGCAAGATTTTTTTCATAATAGCTGGCTCGTAAGGTGAGCCGTACCAAAACTTCCTTGCGGAAATGTGCAGCGTTATAGTTCATCTGCACCCGAACCGGCAGCTGTGCACCCGGCGCTTGCCGCACCCAAAATAGCCGGTGGAACGATCATTTAGTTTTTGGCGTTTTCCAGATAGATCTCAAAGGCTTCGGCAAAGCTGGCGTTCACATCAAAGGGGACAGTGTAGTCTACCTTGGAGGTCACAAGGCAGAGGTCCAGCCGGTTGGAGGTTTCGTCTGCCTGCCGGTTCAGCTTGCTCAGCGCGGCATGGATGACCTTGCGGTCGTAGTTGATGGTGGTCACTCGCTTCACATCGCAGCAGTAGGAGATCTGGTTGCCCTCAGCGTTGAAGCGGTAGCCGGTGCCCCCGCCGGAGAGCAGCTGCTCAGAACTGCGCAGGTCGTTCATCCGTTTGAAGGTGCGGGCAATGCTCTGCCGCGCGGCATTCAGGCTGACCTCGCTGTCCATATCCATGTCCAGCGCATCCTTTGCCTTGCGGATAGCGGCAAACAGGCGGCTCTTCTCCTCCAGCAGATAGATCATGAACCGGGCAACGTCGGTGATCTGCTCTGCATATTCGGTCTGTGCCACGTCCATAACGGTCTCGTCCTCGGCCTCGGGCATCACCTTATGGCGCAGATAGGTGTTGGCCACCTTGGTCACGTTGGCATCGCAATCCAGAATGCCCTGCGCCTCGTCCAGCAGAGACTGGAGCTTGTTCTGGTAGCGGAATGCTTCCTTCAGGTTCATAGTCGTTCCCTCCATCTTGTTTTTTCTGCTTTCAGCTTACCACAGACTGCCCGCCCGCGCAAGCTTTCCGGTAAAATGAGCAAAACGCCCGCCCCGGCATGACCGGGGGCAGGCGTTTTTGCTTTTTGCTGTGACACTTATTGGGATAAGAGATTGGCATTACTCAGCCGGCCACGCGCTCGGTGCGGCCTGCCTCCAGCATATAGCGCAGGAAGCCGGTCACGTCGGCGGGGTCGGTCACGGTGAGGTCAAAGCCCTTCTTGGGGGCAGTGTCCATCATCTGCAGCATGGAGCGTGCGGTAGTGTCCTTTTTCAGGTCGCAGGTCTTGCCGTTGTCCAGATGCAGCAGCACGCTGCCGTGGCTGGCAGAAAGCTGGCGCATGAAACGTTCCTTATCAAAATACTCGATACGAAGCATAGGAATACCTCCTTGATGAAATGGTTTATGTTACACTTGCCGTCCAGTCCTCTTTGGACTGACGGCGGGAGAATGGCAGTTTTGCCCGGCAGTGGAAACGCTTGCACAGCTTGCGTCCCGGCTGCCTTGGTGTTATACTGAGCTTGGAGCTCTGATAGGATAATACCACAAAACAATCGCTAATAATAGAATAAAACCGCATAGTATATGCAACAAAACCGGCATTGACAAAAAACATTCAAAGTATTGCGGAAAGGAATTGGTGAATATGGCATATCAGACAAGCTGTGCCTCTTATACCAGCGGCCGGGTGGGGCTGTCCAGCGCTACTGCCGTGGTGGCCGATGCCGCCGGGCGGAGCAGACCCAGCACGGCAGCCCACTGTTCCCTATCGCCTGTTACGCCGAGGATCTTTCCTGTTTTTCGGTGGCGTGGCACTGGCACGAGGAATTTGAGTTCATTCTGGCGGCACTGGGGCCCATCCATGTAGATGTGAACAAGACCCGGCTGACTTTGCAGACCGGGCAGGGGGTGTTCATCAACTCCGGGGCGCTGCACGCGGTAGAGCCTGCCGAGGGCAGGGCGCTGCTGCACTCCGGCGTGTTCCAGCCCCGGCTTGTCGGCGGCATGGACACCGTATTCTGGCAAAAACTCATCCGGCCGCTTTTGCAGCCGGGCACGCCGCCCTTCTTTTTGCTGGACGAGGCCGTACCATGGCAGCGGCAGGTACTGCTCTGCCTGCGGGAGGCGTGGAAGGGCGTGGCGGACGAGCCCTTTGACTACGAGAACCGGGTGCGCTACCACCTTACCGCTACCCTGCGGCTGCTCATTACCCAATGCGTCAGCGGCAAGGTGAAGGTATCGGAGCAGGAGCAGATCGCCTCGGAGCGGATGAAGCAGATGCTGCGCTATGTAGAGGAGCACTACGCTGAGGAGCTGACCGTGGAAAAACTGGCCGACTGCGTTGCCCTGAGCGAAAGTGCCTGTCTGCGCAGTTTCCGGCAGTTTTTGGGTATCACGCCCATCCAGTACGTCAAGCAGTTCCGGGTGGAAAAAGCCACCGAGCTGCTGCGCTCCACCCGGCTCAAGACCGGCGAGGTGGGGCTGGAATGCGGCTTTTCGGACGCGAGCTACTTTATCAAGACCTTCCGGGAGATCAAGCACTGCACCCCTCGGGAGTACCGTATCCGCTTCTGCTGAGCAAAAAGTAAAAAATGCCGGGCAGCTGCAAGCTGCCCGGCATTGCATTATAAAATTATCTTCTGCCAGCGCTCCGGCGGAATGACAGGCTCGGTGACAAAGGCCTCGGGGTTCGGGGCAAGAACATGGCGGGTGACCCGGAAAAGCCCCTCGGCGTCGCACAAAATGCATCTTGCATCGCCAAATTTTGTGTTCCGGGCTGCGCCGCAGTCCAGATACGCCTGTTCCAGCTTGACGAAATCCTCCGAGATGTGCGGCTGCTGTGCGTTGTAGTGGCGGCGCATATAGACGGTGTGCTGCGCCCCGGCTTCGTCCACCACGGTCATCTGCATGGGCTTGTCGGTCAGGCGGTTCGGCACGTTCAGTACCTCCTCCACGCTATGGATAAAGGTGTTGCGGGCGTGGGTGACCCCCAGCAGCAGCACTTTGCCGTGGGCTGCCCGCAGCCGGTCGTAGCAGCCGCCGGGAGTGCAGGGGGTGTTGGCGTCCAGCTCTCCTTCCAGATACGCAGCCGCCCCCTTGCCGTAAGCCGCCATGCTGTGGGTGGGGTGCAGCGAGCGCACCACCCCGGGGCGCTGCCGGAACAGCTCCGGCAGAATGCCCACACAGCACGGGCTGCGGCGTACATCGAACACTCGGTTTTCCTCGTTGATGAACCGCCATGTGTGGGTGGGCAGCAGCAGCAAGCCCTCCGCAAAAAACTCCATCAATGCGTCCAGAACCGTGTCTGCGCCGCCCTCCACCGGGCCGATGGACTTCATGGAGGAATGGATCAGGATGGTCTCGTTGCCTGTCAGCCCCATTGCTACAAGGTCGTGCTTGAGGTCAGCCTTTGTGTATGCCATGTCGTTTCTCCTTTTCGGGCATTTTGTCTGTACCCAGTTTACCGCCTTTTGTGCGGCAAAGCAAGCACGCACGCAAAAAAGGCAAACACCCTGTTGTATTTGCCGGAGACGAGCCGGTATCTGCGGGGTGTGTGCCCTTGCAGCTTTTTTAGTAAAATCCTGTATACAGCATATCATCTCGCAGCGTTACCGCGAAACAAGCACAGCGCCTTGCAATTATAGCAATTTGACAGTTGTTTCCTGTTTTCTTTGTGCATTTGGTACAACAGTCACTTGATTGCAGCATTTTATCAGCACTTTTCCCGCATTGCAAAGTGGTATATCAGTTTTTCAGTTTCAGGAACAGTTCCGTGCGCGAGTGCGCATTCTTGTATACAAGTATTCAAATCAAGTTCCATTCCAGCATTGACATTCAGTTGCTGTAACGGTACAATGATACTAAGATTACATTTACCGGATAAATGGAGAACAACTATGGCTACATTACAGCACACTGATGAGCTCTATCATATTCTCGAGGACGAGATCTGCGCGTTGAAGATCCTGCCCGGGGAAGCGCTGAGCGAAAACCAGCTGTGCAAGCGGTTCGGCGTTTCCCGCACTCCTATCCGCAGCGTTTTGCAGCGGCTGGAGCAGAACCGCTTTGTGCAGATCATTCCCTGCAAGGGCACCATTGTTACCGCCATCGACACCGGCGTGGTGGACCAGCTCATCTTCCAGCGTGTTGCGGTGGAGGGCATGGTGTTCCGGGATTTTGTGCAGAGCTGCTCGCCCATGGAGATCCTTGCGGTGGAACACCTTTATAATATGCTGCTGGAAGCCGCTGCGGGGCGCAGCGACCCGGAGAACTTTGATTTCAACCACTTCCTCAGCTGCGACCTTGCCATGCACGAGTACTGGTTCCACAAGACCAGCAAGGAGTACCTTTGGGAGCAGATGACCCGTCCGCAGGCAGACTATTCCCGCTTTATCCGTCTGGACATCGTGGGTGCACGCAACGTGTCCAGCGTCGTCAGCGAGCACGCCGAGATGCTGCGCATCCTGCGTGAGAAGGATCTGGACGCCATTGAGCCGCTGATGCGCACCCACCTGTACGGCGGTGTGAGCCGTATGGGCAGCAAGATCTACTCGGACGAATACCGCGGCTACTTCAAGCTACCGGAGAACAAAAAATAAAGAAGGCCGCTGCACAGTTTCCTGTGCAGCGGCCTTCTTCTGGTTGCGCCAGCAGGAGTCGAACCTACGATGGGGGAGTCAAAGTCCCCTGCCTTACCGCTTGGCGATGGCGCATCATGCAAAACAGTATAGCATATTTTCCGCTGTTCCACAAGAGGTGCGCCGCATTTTTGCAGCTTTTTCTGTGCGCTGCCTGCCGCACTTGCGGCGGTTTGGGTCGGTTTTTGGGCTTTGCGGCCGGGCCCCTGCGTTTTCCATATTCTTCCATGTTTTTACGAAAGGCAAGTTTTGCGGGACGCGTTTTTCAAAAAACACAGTCCGCAGGGGGCACAAGATTCATATTGCAAAGGTGAAATTTATTTTTTCCTGATTTTTCTTATTATTTTCTCAAAAGACTGTATTTTTTGTTGCGGTTCTGGTACACTGGATGTGATAAAAATAAGTTGAAGAAACTACGCCGATGTCCGGGCTGTCCCCGGGCGGGGCAGTGTCTCCATCTTTGTGAAGGAAAGCGAGGGATCTCATGAAAAAATTCCTGAAAACGCTGGTGGTCGGGCTTTGCCTGTTCACGCTGCTGTGCTGCGCACTGCCGGCTGCATTTGCCGCCGACAAAACTTCAGGGAGCAAAAAGGAAGAGAACGTGTACGCCATTGGTATGGATGCCCAAGGCGGCATCTGCTCCACCGTGGTAACCTACACGAACCTGTCCGGCAAACTGGAGAGCACGCCCGAGCAGCCTACCATGACGGGCTACTCCTTTGATGGCTGGTACACTGAGCCGGTGGGCGGCAGCAAGGTGACCACCTCCACCGTGTTCACCTCCGACGCCACCATCTACGCCCACTGGACTGCCAAGCCGGTACTTCTACCGTGCCGCAGCCCACCACCCAGCCTGCCACCCAGTGGCAAAAGTATGTAGGCCCTGCCCTTGTGGCCGGTGCCCTGCTTACCACCCTGCTGGTCTCCACCATGTTCTGAACACTGCTGTAAACACAATGATACCATTGAAGAAAGGGATCTTACCATGACTACTTCTACCATGAAAATGCCCGCCAGCTATTCCGCTATCGAAGCCGAGGAGATGACCTATCTGGACGGCGGCGCCAGCAACGCTTATCAGTCCTTCCTGGACATCGGCAAGGTGTTCAACTACATTGCCCGCATCTTCTCCGGTGCAAGCTCCATCATCAACAACGTTAACGTCATCTACCAGTCCTTTGTATCGCTGAACAGCCTGCTGGGCAGCTTCGGCAAGTAAAAGCATCACCCCAAAGTTCAGATCCGGGAGCGCGCTTTTTTCGAAAAGTGCGGCTCCCGTTTTTCGTACACGCTGTAATTCAGTGCATTACTGCGCAGCACTTCACGTTCCAGAATTGTGAACAACCTTTTTAAGTTTTTTGGGGGTCAGTGGCCGTTTTTTGGGCTTTTTCTATATAAAAAGCAAAAAAATGCGATATTTTTTTGGCTTTATCTCTTGATTTTGTGTCTGATTTGTTATATTGTTGTTACATGGAATGTGCTAAAATAAGATAGTTTATAAAAGGTCTCTCCAGCTGCGCAAGTTGCGTGGCAACAAGTGAGTTTTCAGGCATTTTCTTTAATTTTTTTCGGTATTTTCGAAAAAAATTTCATTATCTTTACATTCGGGAGTTTGTACGCAAATGGCAGATCGTGAACTGCGGCGGATGCACCGCGCTGAACTGATAGATATCATCTATGCGCTGAAACAGAGCGAGGACCAGCTCAAGGCGCAGAACGCCGCGCTTACCGCGCAGCTGCAGGACCGGCAGCTCCGGCTGGAAAGCGCCGGTTCCATCGCGCAGGCCGCGCTGGAGCTGAACAACGTGTTCGCCGCCGCGCAGGCCGCCGCCGATGACTATCTGCACTCGGTGCAGGCCAGTCTTGCGGACACCAACGCCACCGCCGCCAATACCCTTTCGCAGGCGCGCAGCGAGGCCAAGCGCATTCTGGAGCAGGCACAGGCAGACGCCGACAGCCTGAAAGCGCAGGCGCAGCAGGAATGCGACGCCATGACCGCCGCCGCCGCGCAAAAACGCACCCAGACCGAGGCCGACTGCAAGGCCATGGTAGAGCGCGCCGAGCAGGAGGTGCAGCAGCGCTGGCAGGCATTTGACCACAAGGCCAACGAGCTGCTGGATCAATACCGCAGCACTGACGGTCTGCCTTCGGAGGAAACATGAAAAAACGCGATATCCGGTTCGCTTCCATCCCTTCCACCGAGGAAGTGGCCGCAGAACGTGAGCGTCTTGCGTACCAGAGCCGCTACCAGCGGGTGCTGCGCAGTACGATCTATATTTTGGTGGTGGTGGCCGCAGCAGCCGTGCTGCTGGCTACGCTGTTTCTGCCGGTGCTTCAGGTCTCCGGCGACAGCATGTACCCTACATTAAATGATAAAGACATTATCCTGCTGGTAAAATCCAACCACATTGAAAACGGTGAGTTATGCGGGTTTTACTGGCAGAACAAGCTGCTGCTCAAGCGCATCATCGGGCAGCCCGGTGATGTGATCGATATGGACGTGAACGGCGTAGTCTCGGTAAACGGCGTGGCGCTGGACGAACCCTATGTGGACGCGCTGACCGTGGGCGAATGCGACATCCGGTTCCCCTATCAGGTGCCGGAAAACCGCTACTTCGTGCTGGGCGACCACCGTGCCACCTCTATCGACAGCCGCAGCAGCGTGATAGGCTGCGTTGAAAAAAGCCAGATCGTGGGCAGGGTTTTCCTGCGGATATGGCCCTTGTCCAGTTTCTCGTTGATCCATTGACCCCGGGAGGAGGTATTTCGTTATGAACGACATTCTTAAAACGTACATGGAGCGGTTCCGTGAGAACCGGCACACCCTGCGGCGCTACACCGCATTTGTGCTGGCACTTGCCATGATCACCACCCTGTTCGTCAACTGGCAGCTGCATGGCGTGGGCATCTCGATGACCGCGCAGTACCAGTGCGGCGAGGAGGAGCACACCCACACCGCGGATTGCTACACCAAGGTGCTCACCTGCGGTTACGAGGAAGGCGAGCTTGAAAATGCGGACGAGGTGGCCGCCGCTGCTGCCACCAGCCAGCCCACCGTTGAGGCTGAGCCCGCGCCGCTGTCGCTGGAGCCGCAGATCGAGTTTGTGCCCCACGAGCACACCGAGGACTGCTACACCGAGGTGCAGACCCTGACCTGCATGGAGGAAGAGCACGTCCATGGTGACGATTGCTTCGACCCTGAGGACGGCACCCTGATCTGCGAAAAATTTGAGCATACCCACGATGAAAACTGCTATACCACCGAGTACGAGCTGACCTGTGGACTGGAAGAGGGCGAGCTTGTGGAGCAGGTGGTGGAGCCCACCCAGAGCGCCGAGCTGGCGGCTATGGCCGTGGCCGAGCCTGTGGCACTGGAGCCGACGGTGGACACCGTGGAGCCCATCTACCACCACCACACCGACGCCTGCTACGAGGAAGTGCTTACCTGCCCCCTGCCGGAGCATCACCACACCGTAGCCTGCCTGAGCGACACCTCCGCCGACGTTGAGACCCCCGAGGAGTGGCAGGCCGCCAACGACGAGGCCGTGATGACCGGCAACTGGGACGAGGACCTGCTCAGCGTGGCAAAGACCCAGCTGGGCTACGAGCAGAGCGAGAAAAACTTTGAGATCGACCCCGCGGACGGCGTGACCCTGCACTACTACTCCCGCTACGGCCAGTCTTACGGCAACCCCTACGGCGAGTGGGATGTGATGTTCCTCTCCTACTGCCTGAAGTACGCCGGTATCCCCCAGAGCGCCATCCCGCAGGAGGCCAGCGTGCTTTCCCTGCGCAGCTCCATGAGCGACATGGACTGGCTGCTGGACGGCGAGGACGGCAGCGCCGCCAATGTGGGCGACATCGTTATTTATAATAAGTACGTCACCCGCACCGTGGCTGTGGACAGCAGCGCCGATGGTGCAGCGGACGATCTGGACGACCAGTTCAGCATGGACGCTGAGGGTGAGAACGGCGCAGCGCTTGAAACTTCCGGCGCTTCTGCGTTGGATGCAGCCCCTGCCGCCGAGGATGCCCCCGCTGCCGACAGCGTGATTACCCCCGATCTCCCCGACACCGCTAACCCGGAGCAGCCCGCCGCAAAGCCGGTGGACAGCACCAGTACCTCTGCATCCGGCGCGGACACCCTTATCCCCAGCGTGGTGTCCCCCGCTGCCGAGCCGCAGACCACCACCGTGACCGACGCTCAGCCCGTGGAGACCGTGGGCATCGTGAGCGAGGCGGACGACGACACCCTGACCGTCATCTCCGGCGACGTGGACGGCAAGGTGGCTGAGGTCACCCTTTCCAACGCCGAGGTTCTGGCCGTGGTGGATGTTGCCGCCGCCCAGTACGCAGACGAGATGCTCTCCTCTGCCGTTGACGGCGCACTGAAAGCCCCCGATATGCTTACGCTGGCGGGTGAGCCCATGACCGTAAGCACCACGACCGTTGGCTCTGCCTTGGACGGTACTAATTATGTTACTGATTTCAAGATTCAGAAGCAGCAGGGCAGCCAATACGTTGATGTTGCCACCAGCGTTGTCACTGACCAAATGCACGGCTACCTTGAACTGAAGGATATTCCGGCTCAGGACATTGCAAGCCATGACTACAAGGTTAAAGTAGCTTTGCCGGAGGCTTTTGACTTGCAGAGCGTTGCTTCGGAAACTGGCGACTTGATCGATCCGAACTATACCGGTCCAAAGGGCAGCGTTTGTGGCACCTACCAGTTTGTAAAGGAAAACGGTAAGTGGTACGTCCTGTTCACCTATGACCGTGATTTTATTCATCAGGATCAGGTGTCGAATACCACCAAGGTCAGAAGTACAGTCAACTTTGATTTCCGGTGGGACCAAACCAAGGTCACGACCGGCGGGAGCAATGAGTTTAAGGTCAACGAAAAAGCAAAGGTCACCATTTATATTAAGCGCGAAGAAAGCACCACGCCCGGCGAGGAAAAGAAATTCAGTCTGGATAAACAATCTGCCGGGCTTAAGTACGACGGCAAGAATGCTTACGTTGATTACACTGTAAAACTTACCCTGAAGGAGGACAGAGCAGCCCCCCTGACGCTGACCGATACACTCACAAATCCGTCCGGGGTCACCTTCGACTATGTTGACACCTTCCTCCAAGTTACTGGCCCGGATGGTTCTGCGCCCGACATTTCTTGGGCAGATACCACAGGTAGTACGGGCAAAATGATCACCTTGGGCACTAGTGGTCAGACCCTGCAAAAGGGCACCTATACCATCACTTACCGCGTCAAGGCTGATAATTTTGGCAGCACAAGTTACAACGGGGACTATTTAAAAAACTTTATCAAATTTGGTGATGATGTAGAAGGTACTTCCACCTCTATCAAAACAAAGGATATTGAAAAATCGGGCAAGCTCAGCAAAGACGGCGAGATCATCACATGGACTGTCAAGATCAACAACGGTGACGTCATGCGTTATCTGCCTAGCAACGCTAAATTTACCGATACGATCGACACAGATCAGGAATTTGTTGCCGGTTCTTTCAAGGTCACAAAGACCGATGCAGACGGCAACAAGACCAAGCCCACAGCATCAGATGTCTACGACAGCACAAACAAGACCCTCACCTACCAGCTTGCGGAAGGCTTCAACAAGTATGAGATCACCTACCAGACAAGGGTCACAAAAGCTATCCCTCTGACCGGTCTGGATGTCAAAAACACCGGCAATCTGGAGGGCGATGGGCTGGACAGCAGCTCTGAAGGCACTGTCCACATCGACTCGGATGTTCTTACCAAAGAGGCAGTTGGTGAGCCGACTAATAATGGTACAGAGGCCACCATGCAGTGGAAGAGCACCATCAAACCGACAGATGTCAGCAGCTATATTTACTACGATTACAGTAACGCAGTGCAGGATGCAGACGGTAAAAACCGCAAGGCGCAGGAGATCGACCTTGCCTCTATTGTGGTAAAGGACAAGGATGGGAATTCTGTTTCCGTTACGCCCGTCGCATGGAACTCCGGTGAAACAGATGATTACGACAAGGATCTGGGTCTGTTTATGATAGACTTTAAAGGCATTACTGCATCCGGTCCAATGACCATTACCTACACAACAAAATGCTCTATCGTCCAGCAGCTGCCAGGCTACGGTGCAACGGTCAAGAACCACTGCCGCATCAATAATGGCACTGTGGCAACCGCTGAGCAGAAAATTACAAAAGGCTCTGACACGATAAGTTACTTCTATAAGTATGCTTGTGGTTGGAATTGGACGAACATTCAGAGCGGCAGCGGCAGTA
>ENA-OQED01000705-OQED01000705.1-human-gut-metagenome-genome-assembly--contig:-NODE-705-length-13106-cov-1.204638_pt1 | contig 13106 bp, 16 predicted proteins | sample MGYA00242790_ERZ504625 | MGnify/ENA primary metagenome ERZ504625 (study PRJEB26092, sample SAMD00036345) | human gut metagenome | host: Homo sapiens | study: EMG produced TPA metagenomics assembly of...
TGAGCTGCATCATCGCATGAAAGAAGAACATGCGTATCAGGGACAGCTTCTGGACGAAGAAAAGGAGGAAACACACCGTGATTGAATCATCCTTTACGTTATACAAACTGATTATTCTCTACATGCTGCAGAATGTGAATTTTCCGCTGTCAAATACACAGATTTCGGATTTTATCCTGGAAAAAGAGTACACGAACTACTTTCATCTCCAGGAGGCGTTAAGCGAGCTGCAGGATACAAAGCTGATCGAGATCGAGAAGGTGCGCAACACCTCGTACTACCACATGACTGAGGAGGGCAGCAAGACGCTTTCCTTCTTCGAAAACGAGATCTCTCCGGAAATCCGGGAGGAAATCGACCGCTATATGAAGGAACACTCCTATGAACTGCGGAAAAAAGCGTCCGTTGTGGCCGATTACTACAAGACCGCGGGAGATGACTACGAGGTCCGCTGTCAGGCAAGAGAGCGGAAGACGACTATTTTTGAGATTGTCGTGACGGTTCCGTCCGAGGAGGCGGCCAAAAAGATCTGCAGCAACTGGGAAAACCGGAGTCAGAAGATTTATGCTTCGATTATGAATGAACTGTCAAGATAACGATTGACAGGAATGGTGGCATATAATAGAATAAATTAGTATGTCTAAAAAGCATAAACATGGAAAACATAGTAAATAAGATTTTATATTCTAAAGGAGATAAAACCGTGCCTGATTATACAAAAGAAATTGAAAGACGGCGTACCTTTGCCATCATTTCCCACCCGGATGCCGGTAAAACCACACTGACTGAGAAATTCCTGCTGTACGGAGGAGCGATCAATCTCGCCGGTTCCGTAAAAGGAAAAGCGACTGCGCGCCATGCCGTATCCGACTGGATGGAGATCGAGAAAGAGCGTGGTATTTCCGTTACCTCTTCCGTTCTGCAGTTCAATTACGACGGCTACTGCATCAACATTCTGGATACCCCGGGACACCAGGACTTCTCGGAGGATACGTACCGTACCCTGATGGCAGCCGATTCCGCCGTTATGGTGATCGATGCCTCAAAGGGTGTCGAGGCACAGACCAGAAAGCTGTTTAAAGTCTGTGTCATGCGCCACATCCCGATCTTTACCTTCATCAACAAGATGGACCGCGATGCGAACGATACCTTCGAGCTGCTCGACGAGATCGAAAAAGAGCTCGGCATTGCAACCTGCCCGATCAACTGGCCGATCGGTTCCGGAAAGAAATTCCGCGGTGTTTACGACCGTGACAAAAAGAAAGTCCTTACCTTCTCCGATACAATGAAGGGAACAAAGGAAGGTATCGAGGAAGAAATCGATATCGACGATCCGCATCTTCTCGATGTGGTCGATGAGGACCAGAAAGAACAGCTCATGGATGAGATCGAGCTGCTCGACGGCGCAAGTGCAGAGTTTGACCAGGAGCTTGTCAGCAAGGGAGAGCTTTCCCCGGTATTCTTCGGATCTGCGCTCACCAACTTTGGTGTGGAGACTTTCCTGCAGCACTTCCTCACGATGACGATGCCGCCGCTTCCGCGTACGGCAGACTGCGGCGTGATCGATCCGGTCAAAGAGGATTTCTCTGCGTTTGTCTTTAAAATCCAGGCAAACATGAACAAAGCACACCGTGACCGTATCGCATTCATGCGCATCTGCTCCGGCAAATTCGACGCCGGAATGGAAGTCTTCCATGTGCAGGGAGGAAAGAAAATGCGTCTTTCCCAGCCGCAGCAGATGATGGCGAGTGACCGTCATATTGTTGATGAAGCATACGCCGGCGATATCATCGGTGTATTTGACCCGGGCATCTTCTCCATCGGAGATACGATCTGTATGCCGGGGCAAAAAATTCGCATACGAGGGAATTCCGACCTTCGCGCCGGAGCATTTTGCAAGAGTGCGCCAGCTCGATACGATGAAGAGAAAACAGTTCGTCAAGGGAATTTCCCAGATTGCACAGGAAGGTGCGATCCAGATTTTCCAGGAGTACAAAGGCGGCATGGAGGAGATCATCGTCGGCGTTGTCGGCGTCCTGCAGTTTGACGTTTTAAAATACCGTCTGGAGAACGAGTACAACGTGGATATCCGTCTGGAGAACCTGCCGTATGAGCACATCCGCTGGATCGCAAACAAAGAGGAGATCAACCTGGACCGTATTCAGGGTACATCCGATATGAAGAAGGTCATGGACCTCAAGGGAAATCCGCTGCTTCTCTTTGTCAATCCGTGGAGTGTCGGCATGGTACAGGATCGAAACAAAGACCTTGTGCTGACCGAATTCAGCAAAAACTAAGAACAAAAGAGCGGGATGCCGCTTAAAAAGGAGAAGGAATGAACTTATTCGATATTCTGGGCCCTGTGATGGTCGGTCCGTCGAGTTCGCACACAGCGGGGGCAGTGCGGATTGGATGGATGACGCAGAAACTTCTCGGGGAACAGCCGGTGGAAGCAAAAATACTGATGTACGGTTCCTTTGCCGCAACGGGAAAGGGCCATGGAACGGACCGCGGTCTCGTCGCGGGTCTTCTCGGCATGCGGCCGGATGACGAGCGGATTCCGGACAGCTTTGAAATTGCCCGGAAGATGGGTCTTTCCTATTCATTCGGCATCGCCAATCTGACGAGTGCCCATCCGAACAGCGTCGTTCTGGAAGTAAAGGGAAAGAGCGGCCGGACGCTCGAGGTGCAGGCGTGCTCCCTTGGCGGCGGCCGTATCATGATCAACCGCCTCGACGGGCTGGATGTCAACTGCAGCTGCGAGATTCCGACCCTGATCGTCCACAATCTGGACCAGCCGGGCCACGTAGCCGAGGTTACGTCGATGCTGGCACATAAGTCAGTCAACATTGCGAATATGTCCCTCTACCGCGACAAGAGAGGCGGATCGGCCGTCATGGTCGTGGAGATGGATCAGCCGCTTCCCAAAGAGTCGCTGGAATGGCTGGAGCATCTTGAGGGCATTGTAAAGGTAACATACATCAACGTAACGGAAGGAGAAGAGGACGATGTCTTATAATTCACTGGAAGAAATTGTCCGAGAGTGCCAGGAAAAAGACCTGCCGTTTGATGAAGTTATCCTTCTGGACGATATGAATGAGAGAAATGTAAGCCGCGAAGAGTCCATCGAGACGATGCGCGGCATGTGGGAAGCCATGAAAGGCGCTGAACGGAATTACGACGGTTCGCTGCAGTCGAGAAGCGGTCTTGTGGGCGGCGCCGGAAAGACGATGCGCACGTATGTGGAGAGCGGGAACACGCTCTGCGGACCGTTTGTCGGAAAAGTTATGGCATCTGCACTTGCGATGGGTGAGTCAAATGCCTGCATGAAGCGGATCGTTGCAGCACCGACCGCAGGAGCGTGCGGTGTGCTTCCGGCTGTGCTCGTGAATTACCAGAAAGAGAAGGGGACAGCGGATGAGCAGATCGTGCGTGCGCTCTACACGGCAGCCGGTATCGGCCAGGTCGTTGCGGCGCGGGCCTACATTGCGGGCGCTTCCGGCGGCTGCCAGGCCGAAATCGGAACAGCAAGCGCGATGGCGGCAGGCGCACTGACCGCACTTGGCGGCGGCACTCCGTCCCAGATCACGCATGCGGCAGCGATGGCATTAAAGAACCTGCTCGGTCTCGTGTGTGACCCGGTCGGCGGTCTTGTCGAGGTCCCGTGCGTCAAGCGGAATGTGATCGGTTCCGTGAATGCACTTTCTGCGGCGGACATGGCACTTGCGGGAATCATAAGCCGCATTCCGCCGGATCAGGTGATCGATGCGATGCGGGAAGTCGGCGACCAGATGCATCCGAGTCTGCGCGAAACCGGCCAGGGCGGCCTTGCCAACACGCCGGCAGCACGCGAGTGGTGCGCGGCACAGGAAGAAGAATAAAAAAAACTTTTATTTTCGGAAAACTTTTGGTATAATAAAGGAAAGTCAGCCAAGGAGGAGGTTCTTTAAGATGGCAGAGGCAAAAATTCAGAAAAGAAACACTTATACGATATATGATGACGAAGGAATCGGAACCGTGCAGATTGCAGACGAGGTGGTAGCTATTATCGCAGGACTTGCGGCAACGGAAGTGGACGGGGTAGCCTCCATGGCCGGAAATATTACCAACGAATTAGTCAGCAAGCTTGGCATGAAAAATCTTTCCAAGGGTGTCAAAGTTGATGTACTCGACGGCGTTGTCTGCGTGGATCTTGCCCTCAATCTCAAATATGGATACGAGATTCCGGCAACCTGCAAAAAACGTACAGGAAAAAGTAAAAACAGCGATCGAGAATATGACAGGCCTGGAAGTTTCCGATGTCAATGTAGCCATTGCAGGCGTGAATATGGAACAGACGAAATAAAAAACAACGAACCGCGAGGGAATAAGGCGACCCCTTACAACCCCGCGGTTCTTGTTAACTATTCAGAGCCAGATGAAATGGAAGAAAAATAGTTAATTAACTATACAGGAAGGAATTAAAACAGACAATGAACAGAAGCAAACTTCGCGAAAATATTTTTAAACTTCTCTATACCGCAGAGTTCCAGGAGAAAGAGGAGATGCCGCAGCAGATGTCTCTTTACTTTACGTACTCTGACGACAACGACGAGGATGAAGAAGTAACCGTAAGCGAAAAAGATCAGACCTATATGGAAGAGAAATACCATCATGTGACCGAGCACATCCCGGAAATCGACGAGATGCTGAACCGTACTTCCGAGGGCTGGAAAACGACCCGTATGGGAAAAGTAGACCTGGCGATCCTGCGTCTTGCCGTTTACGAGATGAAATTCGACGAGGACGTTCCGGTCGGTGTAGCCATCAACGAGGCCGTTGAGCTGGCAAAACGCTTCGGCAGAGACCAGTCTCCGTCCTTTATCAACGGTATTCTTGGAAAACTGGCAAGAGAAGAAGATGAGAAATAAAAATCAGAATGTTTACACCGTAGGCCAGGTCAATTCATACATCAAAAACATCTTTGACCAGGACTATATGCTCCGCCGGATTTACGTCAGCGGAGAAGTAAGCAACTGTAAATACCATCCGTCCGGGCACATCTATTTTTCCTTAAAAGATGCGGAAGGAACCATTTCCTGTGTCATGTTCGCCGGTTCGCGGCGCGGCCTTGCCTTCCCGATGCGGGACGGCGATAACGTGATTGTCGGCGGCAGCATCAGCGTCTATGAGCGGGACGGAAAGTATCAGATCTATGCAAAAGAGATCACAAAAGAGGGCGCCGGCCTTTTATACGAAAAGTATCTGGCCCTAAAAGCAGAACTGGAAGAGATGGGCATGTTTGCCCCGGAGTACAAGCAGCCGATTCCTGCGTATGTAAAGAAAATCGGCGTTGTCACAGCACCGACGGGAGCTGCTGTGCAGGATATCAAAAACATTGCACTCCGCCGGAATCCCTTTGTCCAGATCATCCTCTACCCGGCCCTGGTGCAGGGAGAGGGAGCGGCGGACAGCATCGTGGAGGGCATACGCCGTCTGGACGCACTGAATCTGGATGTGCTGATCGTGGGCCGCGGAGGCGGTTCGATCGAGGATCTTTGGGCGTTCAATGAGGAAAAAGTAGCGCGTGCCGTTTTTTCTTGCCATACGCCGGTGATCTCCGCCGTCGGCATGAGACCGACACAACGATCATCGATTTCGTGGCAGATCTGCGCGCCCCGACCCCGTCCGCAGCGGCGGAGCTGGCGGTCGCTGATGTCCGCGCGGTACTCAACACACTGGAAAATTATAAAAGCCGCATGAACCATGCGATGGCAAACCAGACGCAGAGAGCGAGAAGCCGCCTTCTGCAGTACGAGACAAAGTGGAAGTATCTCGGACCGGAAAATAAGATCCGTGACCAGAGAGCACGCCACGCCGAGCTGGAGCGTCGGTATACAGATGCGATGGAAGAAAAGCTCAAAGAAGTGCGCCACCGCCTTGCCCTTTACATTCAAGCGATGAAGGGTCTGTCCCCGCTGGACAAGCTGAACCAGGGCTATTCCTACGTGGAAAAAGAAGGAAAAGCCATCACTTCGGTGCAGGATGTCAAAGAAGGTGATCTGCTCGAAATCTGTGTATCAGACGGAAAGATCGCAGCGCGCGCAGAGAAGACATCGGCCGTATCCTGGATGGAACAATCGTGAAAAAGCAGAGAATCGAGAAAACATGGGAAATATGGAAGCAGAAGAGAGAAAAGAAGAAGGAACCCCTTCCGGTGAGACACTGGAAGCAGCATTTGGAAAACTGGATCAGATGCTCGAAACGCTGGAGAGCAGCGATGTCAGCCTGGAAGACTCCTTTCGTTTATACAAGGAGGGAATGGAGCTTTTGAACGAATGCAGTCAGAAAATTGACCGCGTCGAGAAAAAAATGCTCCAGATGAATGAGGATGGAACATTCAGAGAATTTTAAAGCGGTACTCGAAGAAAAAACGCGGGAAGCGGAAAGTATCATTGCCGCTTACCTGCCGAAAGAGGAAGGCTTTGCAAAGGAACTGGCAAAAGCCATGAATTACAGTATGACAGCGGGCGGAAAGAGGCTTCGTCCGCTGCTTTTGCAGGAGAGTTTCCGTCTGTTCGGCGGAACCGGGGAGGCTGTAAAACCATTTATGGCAGCTATGGAGATGATTCACACCCATTCCCTGATCCACGATGATCTTCCTGCGATCGACAACGACGATTACCGCCGCGGCAGAAAAACGACCCATGTCGTCTTCGGGGAGGCCGTCGGCGTGCTGGCAGGAGATGCCCTTTTAAACTATGCATACGAGACAGCCTGGAAAGCCTTTCCACTGGAGGAGCACACCGACCGCGTAGTGCGTGCTTTTGGCATTCTCTGTCAGAAAACCGGAATTTCCGGCATGTTGGGCGGTCAGAGTGTTGACGTGATGAATGAAAAAGCCGGCCATTTCGCCATCGACCGTGAGATGCTGGACTACATTTACGAGAACAAGACTTCGGCGCTTTTAGAGGCTGCCATGATGGCAGGTGCGGCACTTGCAGGAGCAAACGACGATGATCTTGACGCGCTCTGCCGGATTGCCTCCAAAGTCGGAATCGCGTTCCAGATCCGGGACGACATCCTGGATGTCACATCCACGATGGAGGAGCTTGGAAAGCCGGTTTTCAGTGATGAAAAGAATGAAAAAACAACGTATGTGACGCTGTTTGGCACAGACGGGGCGGAGCAGGAGGTAAAACGGCTCACGAAAGAGGCCGTAGACGAACTGAAAAATCTGTCCTGTCCGGGAGATAAAATATTTCTGGAAGAGCTGTTTGAATCTCTGACTTCCAGAAAAAAGTAAGGGATGATTTCATGTTAGAAAAAATACAGAAACCAAACGATATTAAGAAGATTCCGGCGGACCAGCTTCCGGCGCTTGCAGAGGAAATCCGGGAATTTATTATCGAGTCTTTGAGTAAAACCGGCGGCCATCTGGCGTCCAATCTTGGTGTCGTGGAACTGACGATTGCGATGCACCGCGTCTTCGATCTTCCAAAAGACAAGCTGATCTGGGATGTGGGACACCAGTCCTACACGCACAAGATTCTGACCGGGCGGAAAGACGGGTTTGAAACGCTGCGCCGGGAAGGCGGCATCAGCGGATTCCCGAAGCGGAGCGAGAGTGACTGCGATGTATTCGACACCGGCCACAGCTCGACCTCGATTTCTGCAGGCGTCGGCTATGTGCGTGCACGGGAACTGAAAAAAGAAAATTATTCCGTTGTTTCGATCATCGGAGATGGTGCGCTGACCGGCGGCATGGCGTACGAGGCGCTGAACAATGCGGCCAGCCTGAAATCGAATTTTATTATCGTTTTAAATGACAACGAAATGTCGATCACCGAGAATGTCGGCGGTATGTCATCGTACCTGTCCGGCCTTCGGACGGCATCGGCGTACACGGATTTCAAGATGGATGTCACAAAGGCATTGAACCGCATTCCGGGCATCGGACCTGGCATGGTGGATGCGATGCGGAAGACGAAAAGCAGCATCAAACAGATCATCATTCCGGGCATGCTGTTTGAGGATATGGGACTTACGTATTTAGGTCCTGTGGACGGCCACAACATTCCGCAGCTGATCAAGACCTTCCAGGAAGCAAAACGGTTTGAAGGACCGATTCTGGTGCATGTCCTGACACAGAAGGGCCGCGGCTATGAGCCGGCGATGCGCCACCCGGCAAGATTCCACGGTGCGGGTCCGTTCGATGTGAAAACAGGATTGCCGGTTGGAAAATCCAATCCGACGTACACGGATGTCTTTTCCACGGTCATGCGGAAAATGGGAGATCGAAGAAGGATGTTGCGGCAGTCACGGCGGCGATGATGACCGGTGTCGGACTGAAACGCTTCTCCAACATGTTCCCGGACCGCTGTTTCGATGTGGGAATCGCAGAAGAGCACGCGGTGACATTTGCAGCGGCACTGTCACTCGGCGGCATTACGCCTGTCGTTGCGATTTATTCTTCATTCCTGCAGCGGGCGTACGATCAGATCATGCATGACGTTTGTATGCAGAATCTCCATGTCGTCTTTGCGATTGACCGCGCCGGTCTTGTGGGATACGACGGGGAGACACACCACGGCATTTTCGACCTTTCCTATCTGGGTTCGATGCCGAATATGACAATTCTTGCACCGAAGAACCTCTGGGAGCTTTCGGATATGATCAAATTTGCGGTCGATTACGACGGCCCGATCGCGGTGCGCTACCCGAGAGGGGAAGCGTATACGGGATTAAAAGAGTTCCGTGCGCCCATCTGCCTCGGAAAATCAGAAGTGATCCATGAGGGAAGCCGTGTTGCACTTCTTGCCGTCGGCAGTATGGTAAAAATGGCAGAAGAAGTGCAGAAACAGTTAAAAGAGCGGATGGATATGGATGCGGCGCTTGTGAATGCGCGGTTCGTCAAACCAATCGATGAAGAACTTCTTCGAAGCTTTGCCGATACGTATGAGCTTGTCGTAACACTCGAGGAAAATGTAAAAGACGGCGGCTTTGGAGAGCGCGTCCTTGCTTTTGCCGAGGAAGAAGACCTTCCGTTCGGCGTGGAGATCATTGCACTGCCGGACCGCTTTATTCCGCACGGAAGTGTATCATACCAGATGAAACAGGTCGCTTTACGCCGGAAGATATCTGCGGCAGAATTGAGGAATACTACAGAAAACGGGGGCAGGAAGAAAGATGAAAAAACGATTAGATGTATTACTGGTAGAACGGGGCCTTGCCACATCGCGGGAAAAAGCGAAAGCCATGATTATGGCAGGAGAAGTTCTGGTGGACAATGAGCGGGAGGACAAAGCCGGTTCCATGTTCCCGGAAGAAGTGGAGATTGTCTTAAAAGGAAAACCACTGCCGTATGTGAGCCGCGGCGGCTTAAAATTAGAGAAAGCAATGAAAAACTTTAACCTTACCCTGGATGGAAAGGTCTGCATGGATGTCGGAGCATCCACCGGCGGCTTTACTGACTGTATGCTGCAGAACGGCGCCGTCAAGGTATATTCCGTGGATGTCGGCCACGGCCAGCTCGACTGGAAGCTGCGGAACGATCCGCGCGTTGTCTGTATGGAGCGCACGAACATCCGTTACGTCGTGACGGAGGATATCGAGGAGAGACCGTCCTTCGTATCGATCGACGTATCGTTTATCTCCCTGACCAAGGTGCTGCTTCCGGTCCGGAATCTGATGGAAGAGAACGGCGAAATTGCAGCTCTGATCAAGCCGCAGTTTGAGGCAGGACGCGAAAAAGTCGGCAAAAAAGGTGTTGTCCGTGATCCGGCTGTACACAAAGAAGTCATTGAGATGGTCATTTCCTATGCGAAAAGCATTTCCTTCGGCGTGCGCCATCTGGAATTTTCTCCGATCAAAGGACCGGAGGGAAATATCGAGTATCTCGTTCACCTTGTCCGGCTGCCGGACGGCGTGACAGAGGAAGAGACCAATGTCGATGTAGACGCCGTTGTAAAGAGCGCACACGATACACTGGATAAATAAAAGGGTTAAGGAGCATGATATGGAGCGATTTTACCTGATCACAAACAGAGCAAAAGACCCGGACCTTACCGTGACAGACCAGATCAGGCAATATCTGGAGGAGCGCGGAAAAACGTGTCTTCTCTGCGATAACAGCGAAAAAGGGGAAAAATACCATTATACGGATCCGGCGAAGGTTCCGTCAGATATCGACGGCATTCTGGTGCTCGGTGGTGACGGCACGCTTCTGCAGGCAGCAGGCGACGTGGTGGATTTACAGATTCCACTGCTCGGCATCAATCTGGGAACGCTCGGCTATCTTGCGGAAATCGACCGTGACACGCTTTATCCGGCGCTGGATCATCTGATGGCGGATGAGTATACGATTGAGCACCGCATGATGCTCTGCGGATCGATTTACCGGGACGGAAAGCTGATTGCGGAGGACGCGGCACTCAACGACATTACGATCACCCGTGAGGGAAACCTGCGTGTCGTCCGGTTCGACAATTACGTCAACGGGGAGTTTTTAAATTCCTACAGCGCCGACGGCATTATCATCGCAACGCCGACCGGTTCGACCGGCTACAGCCTCTCCGCGGGCGGCCCGATCATCTCACCGTCAGCCAGCCTGATGCTGATGACACCGCTTGCCCCGCACACTCTGAATACGAGAAGCATTGTCTTTCCGGCAGAGGATGTGATCGAGGTGGAGCTCGGGCCTCGAGAGACGGCGGCATTGAACAGGGCATGGCCTATTTTGACGGCGACACCCGCGTTCCGATGAAAACCGGCGACCGGATCGTGATCAAAAAGGCCAGACGGGATACTCTGATTGTGAAGATTAGCAACATCAGTTTTCTGGAGACATTAAGAAAGAAAATGGCAAACATTTAAGATATAGTTACTGGGGAAGGATATTGAAATGAAAATCGCGAGACATGCACAGATTATCAAATTAATTAACCAATATGACATTGAAACACAGGAGGAGCTGGCAAAGAAGCTGGAGGAGAGCGGCTTTGCCGTAACGCAGGCGACGATTTGCGAGGGATATCCGCCAGCTGAAGCTCACAAAAGTACCAAAAGAGAACGGCGGAAGCCGCTATGCGGTTCTGCAGAACGCACCGTCCGAGGTTGGGAGCCGCTATGCGCGCGTGTTAAAAGACGCGTATATTTCCGTTGATCTTGCCAAGAATATTCTGGTCATCAAAACCGTGTCTGGAATGGCGATGGCGGCGGCAGCGGCTTTCGATGAGATGAACTGGAATGAAATTGTCGGCTGCATCGGCGGAGACGATACGATTCTCTGCGTGGCAAGAGACGATGATGCGGCGCTTGTGGCAGCAGAACGACTGAAAAAAATGGTGGACGGCATGGAGGAGACGGGCGAAGAGTTCTAAAGAACGCACGTCTCTGCAAAAAGAGACAAAAAGATGACAGCAGGTGTGACACCGGAGGAAAAGAATGCTCACAAACTTACACGTAAAAAATCTGGCCCTGATCGACGAAGCGGAAGTGGAGTTCGGTCCGGGCCTGAATATACTGACCGGAGAAACCGGAGCCGGAAAATCCATCCTGATCGGTTCGATCAACGCGGCGCTTGGAAAGAAGATATCCCGCGAGATGATCCGGACGGGAGAGACAAGCGCGCTGGTGGAACTGGTCTTTGAAACCGAAAATCCGCATGTGCTGGAGCTGTTAAAAGAGATGGATCTCGAGGCGGAGGAGGGTCAGGTGATTATTTCCAGAAAGATCACCGGATCCCGCAGCGTCTGCCGCATCAACGGCGAGGCATGCAATATCTCGCAGGTAAAAGCTCTTGCGTCCCTGCTGCTCGACATCCACGGCCAGCATGAGCACCAGTCGCTGCTCTATCCGGACCGGCAGATCGCGATTCTTGACGCGTTTGCGGGAACCGAGGCGGCCACGGCAAAAGGAGAGGTCCGGGCGCTGTACCAGGAGTGGAAGAATGTCCGAAAGGAGCTCTCGGCGTACGAACTCGACGAGGAGGCAAGAAAGCGGGAGGCAGCATTTCTTACGTTTGAAATCAACGAGATTGATCAGGCAGAGCTAAAAGAGGGCGAGGACGAAGCGTTGGAAACTGCGTACCGGAAAATGGGCCATGCGAAAAAGATCGCGGAATCTCTGCAGACGGTATATGCGATCACCGGCTACGGTGCAGAGAACAGCGCCGGGGAGCAGGTCGGCCGCGCAATCCGGGAGCTGCAGCAGGCCGCGGTGTACGACGATGCACTTTCCGGTCCGTCGCAGACCCTTTCCGATATTGACGGACTGCTGAATGATTTCAACCGCGAAATTTCCGCATATCTTTCCGAACTGACCTTTTCTGAAGAAGAGTATTACGAGACGGAAAAGCGGCTCGATGAGATCAACCGCCTGAAAGCAAAGTATGGAAAGACGATGGAAGAGATCACCGCATACCGCGAAGAACAGCAGAAAAAACTGGAAAAACTGGAAAATTTTGAGAGCTGCCGTGCCGCACTGCAGGAGCAGTTACAGAAAACGGAGCAGAAACTGGATGCGGCCGCACATAATCTGTCCAAAATCCGCAGAAACTATGCAAAACGGCTCGAAACACAGATTATCGAAGGTCTGCGCGACCTGAATTTCCTGCATGTCGCATTTGAAATTTCATTTGAAAAGACAAAAAGCTACACCGAAAACGGAACCGATGCTGTGGAGTTCTTAATCTCCACAAACCCGGGCGAAGCGATCCGTCCGCTGGCGAAAGTTGTTTCCGGCGGTGAACTGTCGCGAATCATGCTTGCAATCAAGACGATTCTTGCCGACCGCGACGAGACAGAAACCCTGATTTTCGATGAAATCGACACCGGAATCAGCGGAAGGACGGCGCAGAAGGTTTCCGAAAAAATGGCACAGATCGGGCAGCGCCATCAGGTCATCTGCATCACCCATCTGCCGCAGATCGCAGCGATGGCAGATTCTCATTTTGAAATCGAAAAAAACGTCGAAGAAAACGAGACCGTCACATCGATCCATCCATTATCCGAGGAAGATTCTGTCAGAGAACTGGCAAGAATGCTTGGCGGCGCGAAAATTACGGATTCTGTTCTGGCAAATGCCAGCGAGATGAAGGAATTGGCACAGGTACAAAAATCTGCAAG
>ENA-OQED01000707-OQED01000707.1-human-gut-metagenome-genome-assembly--contig:-NODE-707-length-13050-cov-6.127215_pt1 | contig 13050 bp, 13 predicted proteins | sample MGYA00242790_ERZ504625 | MGnify/ENA primary metagenome ERZ504625 (study PRJEB26092, sample SAMD00036345) | human gut metagenome | host: Homo sapiens | study: EMG produced TPA metagenomics assembly of...
TTAAGTTTGTCGCGAGTTCCGCACGCAAAGGAAAGCACTTAATGTGCTTTCCGTCTTGCGCAGGACTGTAGAGCAGCAAACTTAACCCCCGCCCTCGGCCCCGGAGACCCTCCCTGCCGTCACTTTGTCCAAACAGTTCTTGCTCCTCGCCGCTTCCGCGGCTCGAGGTCCCCGTTCTCCGCGGTGGGGTTGGTCTGATTATTCTTGTTGAAACTCGGCCTTTGGCTCATAAAAAAACGGGGGATGCGGTTTTACATCCCCCGTTTTTGTTGCGGTTAATCTAGGTCAATAAACTTGGTGCTTATGACATGGCCGTCTTTTACGAGCATTCTGGCCATGGTGGGGCCTCGGGTGCCTCTTGGATAGCTGGCGCTGCCTGGGTTGAGGACCAGGCAGCGACCCACTTGGGCTTCTTTGGTTACGTGGGTGTGGCCGTTGATGGCTACGTCTACGGATCCCACCGGAAGGTCTTCGCGGTAGTGGGCTACGGCGAATTTGAGGCCTCGTAGGTAAAGAGCGCAAGACGGTCTACATCGGGGCCGTAGTCGCGGTAGTAATCGTTGTTGCCCAATACGGCCCGCACGGGGGCGATGGTGCATAGGTGCTCGTAGTCCATCTCTGACGTAAGGTCGCCGGCGTGGATGATCAGGTCTGCGCCCTCAAGCTCATCCAAGAGCGCAGGCGATAAATAGCCGTGGGTGTCCGAGATGATATCGATGCGCTTGGCGCTTGCGCTGTTCATGGGATCCCTTCCGCAAAAAACGATTCGGCAGATACATACAAAAAAGGCCCCACGGCTCCGCAGACGATGGGTCTACAGGGCTGCGGGGCCAGTGTGCTAGAGACTCAGAGCCTTCTTGAGCGGCACGACGCGGCGGCGAGAAACCGGCACGCGTTCGTCGACGCCCGTAATGCCCAGCTGGATGGCGCCCGAGGGCACCGTCTCAACGTCCGTGACGCACGCTAGGTTGACGATATAGCGGCGGTGAACACGGAAGAAGCCAAAGTCGCAGAGCTTGGCCTCAAACTGCGCCAGCGAGGTCGTCGACAAAAAGCGATCATCGACGGTATAGATGCAGGAGTAATCGTCCTTTGCCATGATAAAGCGGATGTCATCCACGGGAATGAGCACCTTGCGGCCGCCCTTTTCCACCGGGATACGCTCGATGGTCACTTTGCTGTCCGTAACCGGCTTGGCGCGTTGCATGACCTTTTCGATCGCGCGATCCAAGCGAGCTTCCTCGACCGGCTTCATCAGATAATCGACGGCATCCACGTCGAATGCCTCGACCGCATGGTCGCTATACGCAGTCACAAACACGATCGCCGGCGGATTTTTGAGCTTATGCAGCGCCTCGGCAAGTTGCAGGCCCGAGGCACCGGGCATCGAGATATCGAGAAACACGACATCCACGCGACTTTCCATAAGCATCTCGATGGCGGAGCGGACGCTCGACGCCTCCGTGATCGTGCCGATCTTGCCCGTTTGCTCGAGCAGGAAGCGAAGCTCCGAGCGAGCCGGCGCCTCATCATCCACAATCATCGCACGCAGCATAGGGATAAAACCTTTCGTCAACTAACTACGCCGGGCATCCGTCGCATGACGTTGAGCCCGTAGCCTTTTATTTTACTCTTGAATGTCAAAGATGCTCTCTGACAAATCAAGATGAAGGAGCACTTTGGTGCCCTTGCCCGGCGCCGATTCGACACGCGTATAGGAGTGCGGCCCATAAAAGCGATGGATGCGCTCCGAAATATTGTGCATGGCCACACCGGCGCCGCCACCCTGGGGAGAGCTGGCGTCGGGACGGGCAGAGCGCTCGTCAAACAGTCTGGCGGCGGTACCCTCATCCATGCCCACGCCATTATCGGCCACGGCAATCAAGATTGCATCCTCGCCGTCTTGGTGAACGGTCACGTCGATCCTCAGGGCGTCGTCATCGCCCATACCATGACGTACGGCGTTCTCGACAATCGGCTGGATCACGAACGCCGGCACCAGCGTATCTTCCACGTCCTCGGACACATCGAACGTCGCAAGCACGCGGTCCTCGCCAAAGCGGGCCTTCTCAAAGGTAAGGTAGCGCTTGGTCTGTGCGACCTCGCGCGAGACCGGAATAAGCGATCCCGAGTTGTCGAGCGTGGCACGATAGAACGATGAGAACTCACGAAGCAGTTCGCGGGCCCGCAACGGGTCGGTGCGCGTAAACGATGCAATGGTGTTCAGCGTGTTGAACAGGAAGTGCGGGTTAATCTGCGCCTGCAGCGCACGCACCTCAGCGCGCGCCGTGAGTTCCTTTTGCACCTCGAGCTCGTGGATGGCGAGCTGCGTGGACAAGATCTCGGCAAAGCCCGAGGCAAGCGCGTACTGGGTACGGTCGACGGCGCGCGGGGTCTTGTAGTAGAACTTGAGCGTGCCGACGGTACGATCGCCCACCTTGATGGGAGCGATAATGCCGGCGGGGACTTGGTTGTGCGAGCCGTCCGAACCCACGACATCCACCATACGGTTGAACGACTGCACGATGCCATGTTCGATAACGTAGCGCGTGGCAAGCGTGTGGATGGGAGTATCGGGCAGCAGTTTTTCCTCAAACTCGCCCGCGCAGGCAAGCACGTTGTCCTCGTCGGTGATGGCCACCGTCATGGCGCGCGTCTCGGGCAAAATGCGCCGGCACACCAAACGCGCCGACTCCTGCGTCAGACCGCCCTTAATGTCCTCGAGCATGGCCGAGGCCACCGAGAGCGTCTCCTCGGTGTACTGGGAGCGCACCGAATCGGGATTGAGCGTCAAAAAGATAAAGATGCACAGAAAGATGCACAGCAGCGCGCAGGCAATCACCGTGGCGATCGGCTCGATACCGGTCACCAAGGCAAAAATAAAGTACACCAGCACGCAAATGGCGCAGGCAACGGCAATGATGCGAAAGATTGATATTGAACTATCGCGCTGGGCGCGGCGGTCGATCATTCGGCCCCCTCCAGGATACTGATCAGTTGTGCGTCACGCCAAAGCCCGTCCATGATCTTGGGCCAAAAGCTCTGGAAACGCAGATAGCTTGCAGCGTTTTGGCGCGCATAGGCCTTTGCCTCGTCGATACCATGGCGCCAGATGCGCAGGTAGCCCTCATGCTCGCGGGTAAACACGCTGCGGACCATAGCGGTCTTGCGCACGCGGTCGTCGAGCTCGCGCGAAATCCACGGGCCCGGGTAGGGCATGAGCGATGCCGCCGTAACGGGGATGAGCTCCTTTTGATGCGCGGCGAACGTCAACTTGGCCCGTTCGTAGTACCAACGGTATACATCCTGCATAAAGCGCGGTGAGCGCTTCTCGGACTCGGGCGGCAGGTGACGAACGGCCCACTCGTTGTCAAACCACACGTCATAGCCAAACATGCGCATGTTAAAGAGGTAATCCAGGTCCTCGCCGCGGGTGATAAACGGATCAAAGGCCACACGCGTAAAGGCGCGGGCGTGCAGGGCCATCAGGCCGCCGCACACGTAGTTGGAGCGCGAGATGCGGGTGCCCGAGAGCGCCTTTTTCATCCAACGGTTGAACTCGATGCGCTTGGTCCACCAACGGTGGCAGATGCCCACCTTGTCCGTGGGCGCCAGCGGGGATCCGTCGCGATCGTAAAAGTAACCGCTCTTGACCAAAATCGGCAGGCCCTGACGCGTCTGCTGGCCCAGCGCATAGGTCGCGCGCTTCATAAAGTCAGCGTCGATAACGGTCTCGTCGTCATCCAAAAAGACAACGGCATCGTGGCCGAGCACCGCAGCGCAGGCAAGCCCCATATTGCGAATGGCGCCGTATCCGCGCAGGCTCACGCACTCGCCCGAGCCCTTGGGAGCAATCTGCGCCACACGGTCGGCGATGCGCGATGCCTGGGTGTTGGTAACCACGGTGACCTTGAGCGTAGGGTGCGCGTCGACGATTTCGTGGACGCGCTTCGACACATCAGCCGTGGCCGAAATGGGACAGACCACCAAAAGGATAATCCTCGGAATGTCGCGCACCTGCTCGAGCGAAGCAAGACAGCGGTCGAGTTCGGGATTGGTGGCGTTGAGCTTCGTCGAGTGGTCATAGACGCCGGGAGCGTTTGCACGGGCATCATCGCCCGCCCAGTATGTTGGAATCACAACCGTGGCGTTCATGCCTTCCCTCCCTGCAACACAAAAACGGGGCGCCGCCAAACACAGGCGACGCCCCGCGACCTAGCTGATTCCATCATACCCACTTGGGCAAATCATTGCTCGCAAGTCACAATGTTTATTGCGGATAACCCCAAAAGAGTACCGTGGACAGGCACAATAGCCGCTCGCTCCTATGCGGCATGCCCTGCCACCCGAGTCATGCGGGACAGGCGGACCAGCAGCATAAAGCCAACGACCAGCAGCACACCAATGGAAAGGACGCCCAGCGACGGGTTGCCGGTCAGCGAGGTGACGACCGACACCAGGAAGGTGCCCATAACGCTTGCATAACGACCAAAGATGTCAAAGAAGCCGTAGTACTCGTTGGACTTTTCCTTGGGGATAATGCGGCCAAAGTAGCTACGGCTGAGCGCCTGCACGCCGCCCTGGAACAGACCGACCATAATGGCAAGCACCCAGAACTCAAAGGCGGTCTTTAGGAAGAATGCGGCGAACAGCACAATGCCCATGTAGGCGGCGACCGCCACCAGGATCATATTGAGCGTGCCCACGCGTCCGGCGAGCTTGCCGTAGATGATGGCGGACGGAAAGGCCACGAACTGCGTAACGAGCAGCGCCAGCACCAGCTGGGTCGAGTCGATGCCTAAAGCCGAGCCGTAGCTGGTAGCCATGGAAATGACCGTGTGGACGCCATCGATATAGAAGAAGAACGCGATCATGTAGACCAGCACGGTCTTGTTGTGGGCGATCTCGCGCATGGTGTGTCCGACCTCGGAGAACACACCGCCCACGATGTGGCCGATGGTGTCCTCGGGACCGCGCTCGCGACCGTACTTTTGCTTATAGGTGCGAATGAGCGGCAGGGTAAAGATGAGCCACCAGGCACCAGTGATGATAAACGACAGACGCGTTGCCAGCATGGTGGGGACGCCAAGAGCGGGGCCACCCATGATGAGCGCCAGGCAGATGATGAACGGCACGGTGGAACCGATGTAGCCCCAGGCATAGCCCGAGCTGGACACGGCGTCCATGCGCTCGTCGGTGGTAATGTCGGGCAGCATGGCGTCGTAGAACGTCATAGAAGAGTTAAGGCCGATGGTGCACAGCACGTACACGGTCAAAAATGCCATGGCGGACATTGGGATAGCCTGCGCCAGGCAAAGAACCAGGCCCGTGAGGAAGAAGCCCAAGAAGAACTTGATTTTGTTGCCGGCGTAATCGGCAAGCGCGCCCAGAATGGGCATGAGCATGGCAATGACCAGCGAGGCGATCGTCTGAGCGTTGCCCCAAGCGACCACCAGATCTGCCGAGGAAGCACCAGTATTGATGGCGTTAAAGTAGATGGGCACCACCGAGGTATTGAGCAACACGAGGGCCGAATTGCCCACATCGTACATAACCCAGTTACGCTCGAGCTTGGTGTATTTCATGGACAGGGCCCCTTCGTATTCGCCCGATATGCAGTTAGTTCATCGTACCCCAATTGCACAGAAGCGCTGGTAAGGATTCGGCAAAGGGGCAGGAGCGGGTCCTACTCCTCGCGGTCGAACTCCTCGTCGGCGTCGAGTACGCGACCGCTATAGTTGATATGGCCGGTCACGGCATCCATGTCACCGGTCTCGATAAAGCGGGCAACGGTGAGCTCGTAATCGGTCAGCGCGCGCTCAAAGACCTCGGGGAAGCTCTCGGTCGAAACCTCATCGGTAAAGGGGTTCTTCCATGTCAGGTGGCCCAGGTTACCGGTGCGCTCGGGCAGCTCCGTCGTCACGCGATGAGCAAGGCCGTCGAGCAGCGAGTAGTCATGCACCAAGCCCTCAACCAGGGCAATCGCGCGCGTCTTTACCGAGCCGGCCGGCTCAATGGTGCGATAGAGCATCTGCATGTCCGAGACGGCGCCGGCGTACTCCCCCGCCGGGATGTCGATACCGTACACGCGCCCGGCGATGTAGCTCATCAGCACGCCGGCCACACGGTTGATGCGGTCGGTGGTGACGATCTCGCCCGCCGGCGGATAATCCTCGACCGTGGCACCGTCGCGCTTGAGCTGTAGCATCAGCACGTCCAGATCGCTTTCGAGCACGGCGTGAACTTGGCTGCCCGAAGCCTCGAGCTCGGGATCGGAATCTACAATGCCAAACTGCTGCTCGTAGACAAAGGGGTGGGCATTGCGGTCGAGTACATAGTGAGACAGCAGGCCCAGCGCAAAGGCGCGGCCCAGATTGGCGTCGCGCGGCTGCAGGTGCGACACGCCGTCGCGCAGGCACGAGAACTGGCGCGACATGCGCGAGCGGTGCATGACCTGAGCAAGCGACATACAGTCGGAAATGCGCGGCGTGAGCATGTGGAAGAAAAACGGGTCGGGACCTTGGTTTCCCAGGATAAAGGCGATGCGCTCCTCGTCGGACGTAATAACGCCCTGCGGAAGACGGTCGATGCTTTCCTCGCCAAACAGATGATGCGTAATGAGCGCGGGCATAATGATCCTTTCGATTTCATTCGATGTCACCCATTATGCCCACCGCACGGTCATGCCAAACCTGCGGCGGTAAACGATGATATGCAGACTGCCTACGCAAGCCCCAAGTGCGCCTTGACCTCGGCTGCGCGACGACGGGACACAGGCACCGTCGAGGTTACGCGATCGAGCCTGAGCTCCATAAGACCCGTGGAACCGATCTCGACATTATGCACGTCTTCCAAATTGACCAGATAACTGCGGTGGACACGGATAAAGCCCTCGGAGGCCAGGCGCCGCTCGAGCGAGGAAATCGACTCATTGATCAGGTATGTTCCCTCGGCGCAGACGGCGTTGCAAAAATCGGCGCGCGCCTCAAAGTAGCAGACATCCGCCACGGGAATGAACACCTTTTTGCCCCCGCGATCCACCGTCAGGCGCAAAGGCTGGCGCGGAGCATGGACGACACGGCGAGCGCCCAGGGCAGTCTCGATCTTGTCGAGCGCCTTTGACAAGCGGGCATCCTCGACCGGCTTGACGATGTAATCGACAGCATCGAGGTTATAGGCATCGGCCGCATACTCGGCGAATGCCGTCACAAACACCACAACCGGCGGCGTCTTTAGGTTCTGCAGCGTCTCGGCAAGCTCAATTCCCGAGCGACCGGGCATGGTAATGTCTAAAAACAGCACGTCGGGCTTATTCGACAGAATCGACTCCACGGCTTCGGTGACATTGCCCGCCTCGGCAATCTGACCTACACGCGTATCCTTTTCCAACAGATAGCGTAGCTCAGCCCTAATGGGAGGCTCGTCATCAACCACCAAGATGTTCCAGCCTTCGGACATATGCGCTTCCCCTCTTTTTCTCTCGATCCAACCGCGTGCTACACCGTTAGCGGCGCCGGCTCATGCGGCTCGCCGTTCAACTCTACGATGACCTGTGTTCCCACGCCCTCCTGGGACTTCACGCGCATGCCAGAATCTTCTCCGTAAAAGAAATGGATGCGCTGAAGCACGTTGAAGAGCGCCAGACCGCAACCTCGCTTGATAGAGCCGTCGGCGGTAATGCTCTCGGGCTCCTCCAGGCGATGCTGCTCAAACAGATGCGCGCAGACTTCTTCGTTCATACCGATGCCGTCATCTTCGACGATGATCTCCAAGCCGTCATCGGTCTCAAAAGCCCTAACACGAATAGAAAGCGGCTCGGTCTCGCGCTGCGCATGCTTGATGCAGTTTTCGAGCAGCGGCTGCAAGATAAACGGCGGCACCAGGCTGTCGCGCACTTCAAAGTCGATGTCGACCGAAACGCGCAGACGGCCGTCGCCATACCGGGCCTGCATAAGATTGATATAGCGAGTGCCCTGTTCCACCTCGTGCTCGAGCGTGGTGAGCGTATCGGAATCAGAAAGCGTCTGACGGTAGTAATTGGAAAAATCGATGAGCAGCGATCGCGCGTTGTCGGGCTCGGTTCGAACGAGCGACACGATCGTGCTAATGGTGTTGAATAGAAAATGCGGGTCGACCTGCGACTGCAGGGCGCGAAGCTCAACGCGAGCCGTGAGCTCGTCCTGGCGCTCGAGCTCAAAGCTCGCGAGCTGCGTGGAGATGAGATCGGCAAAACCCGAGGCAAGGGCCGTCTGGCGCATATCGATGCTGCTCAGGCGGGGGTAATACAGCTCGAGTGTGCCCACGCAATGCCCACGAACGGTAAGCGGCGCGACAATGCCGGCGCGCAAGCGGGGAAAATAGCCTCCCGTCTCATTGGAGGTGTCACGCGAAAACACGCTCTGCTCACCCGTCTCAATCACGTTGAGCGTGGTCTTGAGCACGACCGGGGTGCCGGCAGGGCACTTTGCCGAGTCCTCGCCCCAGCTTGCCAGCACCTGTTTGCCGTCGGTAAAGCAGATGGCAGAGGCAATGGTCTCGGACAGGATGATTTTAGAGGCGCCCAGAGCCGCTTCGGGCGTAAGACCGCGCGATGTGTAGGCGAATATTTTTGATGCGATGGCAAGCGTACGGTCGGTTGCGCTCGACGTGAGGTCGTCGGGGACCACAAAGACATACGAGAAAAAGAAGCACAGCATGACCAAGCCGGCAATAACGACAACGCCCGGAACGGGATTGGGATTATCGGTTAAATCCCAGATAAGCAGCAAGATAAGCGCCGGAACGACAATACCGAGCAGGATGGCCTGAACCACGTGCTGGGCCGTACGAAAGACCTTGGTAGAATTATAGCTCTTGCCCAAGATCAGCCTGTTTAAATCCACCGTCATCCCCTTTTATCCTCCGCACCCATAGCAACAAAGAGGGCCGCAAGCGACCCTCTCCATTGCATTATGCAATCAAAAACTGTGTTTTACATCCAGCCATCGACAAACGGTAGCTTAGGCGCTGTATTTGTTGGCCTCGCCAAAGGTGCCAGCCTCGACGATCCAGCCGTCCTTCATGATGACGTCCATGTTGTCGGTGTTGAGCACGTGGATGTCGGCGGCGACGTCACCGTTGACGACCAGCAGGTCGGCGCACTTGCCGGCCTCGATGGAGCCGGTCTCGTCCTCGATGTGGCACATCTTGGCACCGTTGAGGGTGGCGCAGGTGATGGTCTCGACCGGGGTGAAGCCGATCTTGTCGACGAACTCGTACATCTCCTCGATGGAGCAGGTGCGTACGGGGTGACGAAGGAGAAGGAGTCGGAGCCGATCGTCATGACGACGCCGCGCTTCTTGGCCTCGCGCAGGCAGTCGTAGTTGCGCTGCAGCTCCTTCTCGACCAGGGTGCCCTCGTACTTGTCGTGCAGCTCGGGGACGTAGACGGGCGGATAGGTGGCGTACCAGGTGGGCAGGAAGGCGATCGTCGGGGTGAAGAAGGTGCCCTGCTCGGCCATGAGGTCCATGGTGCGCTCATCGATATCGAAACCGTGAATCAGCTGCTCGCAGCCAAAGCGAACGGAATCGTAGGCAGCGGCGTGATTGTTGTAGCAGTGGCTCCACACGGGGATACCGACCATCTTTGCCTCTTCGACCACGGCCTGAATCTCCTCGGAGCAATAGTGCTGGTCGCGACCGGAGTCCCAGCGCCAGATGCCGCCACCGGTAGCCCAGATCTTGATGGCATCGGGGTTCTCACGCAGGCGACGACGGACGGCCTTGCGCAGATCCCAAGGACCATCGACCTGGTCGCCCCAGGGGTGGGATTCCTTGTTGAGCTCCTGGGTGCAGTGGTGGGAGTCGCCGTGACCGGCAACGCGGCAGAAGCCCAGACCGGTAGCCAGAACGCGCGGGCCCTTAAAGACGCCCTTGTCGATGCAGTCGCGAATCTGGATACCAAAGCGGCCGATCTCGCAGACGGTGGTGAGGCCGTGGGTGAGGCAGTCGTAGGCCTGCTTGACAGCGACGGCCTGCTTCTCGAGGAGCGGCTGCATGACCCAATCGGTGTCATCGTCGGTCAGGTTGCCCGAGAAGTGCAGGTGGGTGTCGATCAGGCCGGGAAGGACGGTCTTGCCGGCGGCGTCGATAACCTCAACGCCCTCGGGAAGGTCCTGCATAACACCGGCGTACTCGATCTTGCCGTTGTCGTCGACGAGAACGAGGGAGTTCTCGACCGGCTCGGCACCGGTGCCGTCGATGAGCTTGCCGCCAACGATTGCATACTTAGTGGACATGGTTCCTCCTTATGGATCCATATAGTGGGCGAGGCCATGTTGGGTTAAGGCCTCACAAAGCTACCCAAGTAGTGCCGGGTTCGGTGCGCGGAAGAGAGGGTTCCGCGCACCCGATCCGCCCCGGCTAGGCGTTACTTTTTGCGAGAATTGGTGAAAGCCATGAGGGCCAGGCCAATAGCCAACCAGCCGATCACGATGCTCCACTCCACCATGTTGAGGGAGGCGGGAGAGAACGGAATCACGAGCAGGCCGATGATGATGGCGCAGGCAGCGATAGCGAGGGAGATGCCAAACTTGCCGCCGGGCACCTCGTAGGGACGAGGCAGGTCGGGCTCGGTGAAGCGCATACGCAGGCAGGCGAGGGCGACCATGCCGCAGGAGAAGATGAAGCGAGAGCCGACACGTTAGTCAGAGGGATGAGCATGTTCTTGCCCAGGAACGGACCGACGACGGTGATGACGCCCAGGACGACGCAGGCAAGCTTGGGAGCGCCGGACTTGGGATCGACCTCGGCGAACTTCTCAGGCAGCTGGCCCTTGCGGCCCATGGCGAGCATGATGCGGCTCGTGGCGCCGTAGAAGGAGTTCATCGGGCCCATGGGTCCAAGCGTGGCGATGACGAGCATGGCCAGGTACAGGAGCATGTTGATGCCCTTGAGGCAGGCAAGCGCGGGAACCGGGCTCTTAACAAACTCATGCCAGTCGAGGATGGTGCCGAACGAGTAGATGCAGACCATGTAGAAGCCGCCGGCGGCCAGCAGGGCCAGGGAGATGATCTTGCCGAACTTGTTCCAGTTGAGGCCCTCGGCCGCTTCCTCAGCCTGCTGAGGAATGGTGTCGAAACCGGCGTAGAAGAACGGGGTCAGAACCAGGACCGACACGATGCCGGCGAACAGGCTGGTGCTCTCGGTAGCGGCCTTGCCGCCGCCAGCACCGGCGACCTGGGAGAACACGGGCATAGCGTTGTCCGGCGAGCCGGTGAACAGCGAGACGCCCATGGCGAGCAGCATGCCGCAGAGCAGGGCCTTGGTCAGGAAGGCCTGGAGCTTGGCGGCCGAGCTGGCACCGCGGAAGTTGAGGAAGATGACGTAGACTGCAAAGCCGAGCGCGATCAGCGTCGGGAACAGGTAAACGTCGGCGCCCAGGATGGTGTAGAGCTTGACGGCGCGCAGCCACTCAAGGCCGGGCAGGCTGCCGAACATCTCGGACACGAGGGTCGAGATGGCGATGGCCTCCCACGGGCACAGGATGCCGTTGCCCAGGGCCAGGAGCCAGCCGGTGATGTAGCTCATCGTACGGCCAAAGCTACGATCGACATACTCGACGATGCCGCCCGAAATGGGGATGGCAGCCGTGAGCTCACCGAAAACAGCTCCGACAGGCACGAGGAAGATCGCACCCAAGAGGAATGCGATCATAGCGGGAACGGGACCGCCGCCCACGACCATCCAGTCGCCGACCTGCAGAACCCAACCGGTACCGATGATGGCACCGAAACCGATGGTGAAGAAGTTCCAGAGCGAAAGCGTTTTCTTCATGCCGCCGTTATCCTCGACTGCAACTTCTGCGTTCTTGTCCGCCATTGTTCCCCTCCTTTCCTTTTTGACGCCCCCGGCGTCACCCCTTGCGCGGCCTGTCTGACCGCACGCTTTTATTTCGTGGCTTTAAGATACGGCCTTGGCACAGCAGCACCGCTTGAAGCTCGACCGAAGGCTGAACTGTAAAACGAGCGGCGCCGTTTTTGGGACGAACGGCACAGTTTGCAGCTCATTGTTGCCCCCCGCCCGACGGGCGTACGCTCATCGGACGCATGTAGAGATGTTTTTGAGGCCGTGTGTTTTGCGCCTTTCGTACCGTTTACCGAGCTTTTGACGCGCAGACCCCTTTGTTGCACATCTTTTTTGTAGGATAGACAGGTTATACATGAGACAAGGCGGTACGAATGGCATACGGATACAACGACGGTGACCAACGGCGACAAAGTGTTCGCCTTGCTGGCCGTACCACGCCGACGCCCAGAAGGGCCACGAGCAGCAATCCGCAACGCCCTCAAGAGCAACCCAGACCTTCGTCTCGGCAGCAGACAAGCAGAACACGGCAGAGTGGCCGTCCGAGCACGGCCACAAGTGCGCAGCAAGATAGCCGCTTGGGCGCGCACTCGACAGCGTCTGGCCGAGGTTCCGCAACTGCGCCGCAATGGCGCACGTCAGCCCGGCATCCATATCAACCGTTTCTTTTCGCATCCCCAAGGCGGACGCGACGACAAGCCTTACCGCTCGACATCGTACGTGAATGCCCCGCCCTGTCAGCTCGTCGACTTCGCCTCGCACTGTGCTCTATCCTCACCTGTCTGGTCTTTGTGCTTATGAGCTCCTGTATGTCCCACGGCTCAGCCGGCCTCGATCCAACCGCCGAGGACAAGCTGCTCAAGGCCCCGGTTGCGCCCGGCTACTCGTTTGCGTTTTCGACCCCGCGTTCGCAGTGGCAAGCCGGCACCATGCCCCATATCTATCAGATTGATCCGGCATGGTCGGAGCTGCCCTACGCTGGCGGCACCATCCGCCAAAATGCCTGCGGCCCTACCTGCCTTACCATGGTCTACATCTATAAGACCGGCCACACCGATATGACACCGGTCGACATGTGCGCCCTTTCCGAGGCGGGCAACTATGCGCCCACCGGTGCCACCGGAGTGGTCGTTTATGACAAGCGGCGCATGGCAGCTGGGCCTTAACGGAACTGAGCTCCATATCGATCGCAGCTCTATCACCCAGG
>ENA-OQED01000708-OQED01000708.1-human-gut-metagenome-genome-assembly--contig:-NODE-708-length-13049-cov-1.350023_pt1 | contig 13049 bp, 12 predicted proteins | sample MGYA00242790_ERZ504625 | MGnify/ENA primary metagenome ERZ504625 (study PRJEB26092, sample SAMD00036345) | human gut metagenome | host: Homo sapiens | study: EMG produced TPA metagenomics assembly of...
CTTCTCCGACTTTTCTCTTTCCTTTTTCTCACAGGCAATTCCAAATGCATCGATTGGACCGGCCTTTGCCGCACGCCCAAAACTCATCTCCCCGATCACTCCCGTCGAACCGATCAGTATTACAAATATAAAATATGGTATCAGAAATGAACCGCCTCCATACAATGATACTCTTGTTGGGAACATCCAGATATTTCCCATACCGACCGCTGAACCGATACAGGCACAGATAAATCCCCATCTGCTGCTAAATGATTCTCTTTTATTCATAATTTTCCCTCTCCAGCCATTGGGGACGGGGTTTTTGGTCTTTTTACTGTCCCTGCCGGCTCAAAATATTCCATACACATGGTAGATTTCTCTATTTTAGCATGATTGCTATAAAAACGTCAAAAAAGGGATGATAAACTTATCCCCTTAATGTCGCCACCATCCTTTTCGGCATTGCAAGCACATCCAGTGCTTCCTCTATCGATCTGGTACAGATATCAACATTTGCAATCAGTCTTCCATACGCACCTTCCGCCTCTATAATTCCAACACTGAGTTCTGCTATCCTGCACATAGGCAGGTCATTCCGTCCGTTTCCTACTGCAATACACCGTTTCCCACCCAGTTGCTCTATGATTTTTCTTTTTTCTTCTGCTGCCGCATTACCAGGAAATGTCTGTATCTTTAACGGTAGTCCTTCACATATCTTTCTCGCAGTTCCATGTGTATCTGCTGTCAGAACATAAATCTCATATATTCCACTCAGCTTTTTCAGCCGTTCCTTTACACTTTCGGGTATTATGCCATCTTTCGCAATAGTTCCGTTATAATCCAGAATCAGGTATTTCAGATCCATCGTTTTATATCCGGGAATTTCTATTCTCATACGTTCTCCTTTACTCTTACATATACTGTATCTGCTCTCTTGCAGGTTCGGATGACGGATGTTCAAAGAATGTCTTTGTGTCTGTCACTTCCAGTACTCTTCCCTGATCCATAAAGATAATCTGATCTGCAATTCTTTTTGCCTGTGCCAGATTATGTGTTACGATCACAAATGTATATTTTCCCTTTAATTCCAGAAGTGTCTCTTCTATCGCAATGGTATTCTTCATATCAAGCGCAGAACACGGCTCATCCAACAGCAGAATTTCCGGATTCACACACAAACTTCTTGCTATGGCAAGACGCTGTTTCTGTCCACCGGATAATTTTTTTTGCAGACTTCTTCAGTTTGTCTTTTATTTCATCATATAGTCTTGCTTTCTGCAGACACTCTCTGGTGATCCGCTCTATTTCTCCGGCTTCTCTAATTCCATGATATTTCAGGACGTATGACAGATTCTTCTCTATACTGTACGGAAATGCGATCGGCTGTTGAAATACCATTCCGATTCTGGTTCTTAATACTTCCGTTGAAAGTCCTTTAATGTCTTCGCCGTCAAGAATGATCTTTCCTTTATAAAAGCCGCCCTCCTCTTCTATCATTCGGTTTAATGTCTTTAAAAATGTTGTTTTTCCACAACCGGATTGTCCTACGATTGCCGTAATCTTTCCTTCCGGTATCGTAAGACTGATATCATGCAATATCTCCTGTCTGCCAAATCCACAACTTATCTGTTCTATCGTTAACATATCAGTAGTCCTTTCGTATATAAGTAATACATTTACATATGATCTGTATGAGCAGTAAGAATAACATCAGTACGAACGCCGTTCCATATGCATAATCCAGAGAAAATCCATTATTTACCAGCATATACAGATGATACGGCAATGACATAAATGGATCCGTAAGTTTTCCCGGAACATCTGCGACCATAACCGCACCCGTATACAAAATCGGTGCAACCGCTCCCATTCCGTATGCCATTCCAAGCGCCACCGTTCCAAGCAATTCCACTGCACAGACCGGAAGAATTAATCGTATGACCGCATATTCTCTGGACATTCCAAGTGCCAGTGAATTCTTCATGTATTCTGTTCCCTTTTCTTTCAGTATCTTTTCTGCACGGATTGCAATAAACGGCACGATCATAACAGCCACACAAATAGCTGAACACAAGAGACTTCTTCCCAGACCAAACTGATAGATCAGCAACGTATAGCCGACCAGTCCGAACAAAATAGAAGGAATTCCGGACAGTCCTGTAATGCAGGCACTGATTACATGGTAAAATATACTTTTCCTTGTATAAAACACAAGATAAACAGCCACACCGATTCCGATGATTCCCCCCATGAGTGCCGAAAGTGCTCCAAGATAGATCGATCCCATCAGTGCAGGATAGATTCCACCTGCTGTTCCAAGCGGTACCCCCGCCGGCTTATCCAGAATAAACGAAAGACTCATCACATTCTTTCCCTTCCAGAAGATATACAGGAATAAGAACAACGTCACTGCAATTGTAAGAATTCCAAGGAGCCCTGCCAGGATGCGTATCACATACTTTGTCAGTTTATTTTTCATGTTCTGCAAACCTCCTCTTCAACAACTGCCCTGCCAGGATCACTACAACAAGTATCACAAGCAGCACAAGATTTGCCACATAAAGCACCGACAGATGTATACTTCCGTATTCAATGCTTCCCATCTCAAGAGCTGTCAGCGCCGGAAGCGTCTGCCCGCGTCCCAACAGCTTCGGGAAAATTGCAGAATTACCGATCACCATCATTACTGCCATCGTCTCCCCAAGCGCACGTCCGAATGCCATCATCGCACTTGCTACAATTCCCGGCCGGATTGCCGGAAGTATCACTTTGATCAACACATATTCTCTTGATAAGCCAAGTGCCAGTCCGGATTTTTCATATGTCCGTTTTGCATTTACTAGTGATTCCTGACATGTCGATACAACATACGGCAGAAGCATGATTCCCAGTACAACACCTGCCACCAGTACACACTGTCCCGCTGCCATCTTCAGATATTTTACAAATGCTTTTACCAGTACGGTTAATCCGATAAAACCAAAGATTACCGATGGAATACCTGCCACCAGATCTATAAAGGCTAGGCAGACAGATGCCAGTTTCTTTGGCATGAAAAAAGTAAGAAAGCAGGCACATGCCACTCCCAATATCATCGCAAACAGTACTGCCAGTCCGGACACATACAAAGTACCTGTAACAGCCGGGAGAAGACCATACTGCGGGGCCGCACTTACCGGACGCCATTCCGATGACGGCAGAAACATTTTGATTCCTACTTCTCTTAATGCCGGAATACTTTCCTTCAAAATATGTATCAGCATAATCCCCATCAGTGCCGCTACCACAAAAGCAATCATATATATCAAGACTTTACAAAATGTATTTGCTATTTTTCTGTACATAACAAAGTCCTTTCTTGCATACTTTGGTAAAAAAAAGGATGTATCTATACGACACACCCTTTTTCATATTTTTCTATTTCATTGGAATGAATCCCATATCTTCTACAGTCTTTTGTCCTGTCTCTCCAAGGATAACATCCAGGAATGCCTGCTGAACATCTGTCGGATCCCCTGAACCAACGATCAAAAGTGGTCTCTGGATAATGTAAGAACCATCAATGATATTTTCTTTTGTCGGCTCTACACCATTTACCTTCAGAGTAACTACTTTACCGGCGTTCTGATTTGCAACACCAAATGATGCATATCCGATTGCATATTTGTTATCAATGATATCCTGTACCAGTTCTCCCATAGAAGATGCCTGAATTGCTTCGCTGGATACTTCTGTATCACCCATGATGTTCTTCTGGAATACTTCATGTGCCCCACCATTGATATCACGTGTGATCACTACAACCTTTTCATCAGGAAGAGAAGGATCAAGATCTTTCCATGTTGCATATTTACCTGAGAATAATGAAACGATCTGCTCTGTTGAAAGATCATCCAGAACACCTGTTACAGGGTTTTCAGGATTAACAGCGATTGTTAATGCATCAATACCTACCTGATATTCTTTTTCGTCTTTAATTGCTTCTTTTTCCTCATCTTTTACACTTCTTGCCACCATACCAAATGTAGAAGTTCCATCGATGACTGCTTTTGTTCCCTGTCCGGATCCACCTGCTGATACATAGATTGCAATGTCTTCTTTTGGAAGTGATGAATCATATGCATCCCATGTTCCATATGTGTCGAAGAAATCTGTCGCAATCGATGTAATAACCGGTGCTAATGTAGATGATCCGTTAAATAAGATCTGGTTACTCTCTGTTTTCTTCTCTGTGCTCTCTGTCTTCTTTGTATCCCCAGAGTCAGAAGATGCCTTTTTGTCTGATCCACATCCTACAGCCATTGATGCAACCATGGCTGCCGCAAGAAGGACAGACATCAATTTCTTTTTCATAGATATTTTTCCTCCCATTAATAAATTTTATCTATATTGAATAGTATAGACTTGAATCCAATTATTTTCAAATTAATAATACCTATAAGTGCATCCACTTATAGGCATTATCAATATATTTATGTAAGTTTTTTCGGAATTTTGCCTTACTCTTTCAATTCTACCTTAGATTGCATCCAACGCATTCGAAATATCTGCGATCAGATCCTCTTTATCTTCCAGGCCAAGACTGATACGGATCAGTTCAGCCGGTACTCCTGCCTCTTTTAACTGTTCATCCGTCATCTGTCTGTGTGTAGACGTTGCCGGATTCAGACAACAGGTTCTTGCATCTGCTACATGCGTCTCGATCGCACCAAGCTTTAATGTCTTCATAAATGTAGACGCTGCTTCTCTTCCACCTTTTAATCCGAACGATACAACACCGCATCCTCCGTTTGGAAGATATTTCTGTGCTCTTTCATAATATTTATCAGACGGAAGTCCGGAATAGTTCACATATGCTACCTTTGGATGTGCTTCCAGGAATTCTGCGACTGCCTGTCCGTTCTCTACGTGCTTCGGCATACGTACATGCAGGGATTCCAGACCAAGGTTTAAAATGAATGCATTCTGTGGTGACTGCATAGATCCGAAGTCACGCATCAGCTGAGCCGTACATTTGGTAATGAATGCACCTTCTTTGCCAAATTTCTCTGCATATGTAATTCCATGATAGCTTTCATCAGGTGTGCAAAGTCCCGGATATTTGTCTGCATGTGCCATCCAGTCAAACTTTCCGCTATCTACGATTGCACCGCCAAGTGCAGCTCCGTGTCCGTCCATATATTTTGTAGTCGAATGAGTTACAATATCTGCTCCCCATTCAAACGGCCTGCAGTTGACCGGTGTCGGGAATGTGTTATCTACGATAAGCGGCACACCATGTGCATGTGCCACTTTGGCAAATAATTCAATATCCAGTACGGTAAGTGCCGGATTGGCAATTGTCTCACCAAACATTACTTTTGTATTTGGCTTAAATGCTTCATTTAACTCTTCTTCTGTTGCATCCGGTGACACGAATGTTACATCGATTCCCATCTTTCTCATCGTTACATCGATCAGGTTAAATGTTCCACCGTAAATGGATGAAGATGCTACAATGTGATCTCCGCACTCACAGATATTGAACAGTGCGAAGAAATTGGCTGCCTGTCCGGATGAAGTCAGCATCGCTGCCGTTCCACCTTCCATCTCTGCAATCTTTGCCGCAACCATATCATTAGTCGGATTCTGTAATCTGGAATAAAAATATCCTGACGCTTCCAGGTCAAATAATTTTCCCATATCTTCACTGGTTGCATATTTGAATGTTGTTGACTGCACGATCGGGATCTGTCTTGGTTCTCCGTTTCCCGGAGTATATCCGCCCTGTACACATTTTGTTCCTATTCTGTATTCATTCATGAATTTTCCTCCTTAGTGCATGTTTTTTCACGCACTCGCTAAATCATACCTTTTTAGTATACTTTAGCACTATACCGAGGAAATTTCAAGGAAAGATAATAAGACTAATTTATCGTCTTCTCAAATCATACAATGGGTTCTTGCCGAAGAACATGGGAATAAAGAAAAAAAATAAAAAAGGATCACAAACGGAAGAGGATGAAGTAATACGCCCCTCGTCTAATTAAACAGGGAACATATTACTTCATCCTCTTCCACTGTGATTCTTTTTATTTCATATTCATATTATTTACTCGATCGCATCCGTCTCAATCACAAATTTTACATTACCATCCATTGCTTTATCCTTACCGCTGAATGTACTATATTTGCAATTTTCTGATGTCAGTACATCGATTCTGTCAAGTACATCACCAAGTTCATCTTCCACGGTGCTCTTCAACTTACTTGTTCCTTCTTTGTCAAATTTCGCCATGCCTTCTGCAAGCTCTTTTGCACCTGACTGAAGTTCGGAAGCTCCGCTTCTAAGTGCACCGCTGTTGGCTGCAAGTGTTGCAGATCCGGAAGACATCTGGCTTCCCAGTGTGTTCAGTCCGCTTGCCAGCTGATTGGTTCCACTCTGAAGTGTATTGACACCGGCTACTAATGTCGGACTGTTGGATTTCAGTTTATTTGCACCACTTACCAGGGAATCATTGTATCCGCTTAACTGAGCGAATCCTTTGTTCAGTGCCGTGATTCCCTGAATTGCTGTCGGGAATTGAACGGATGTCGCATGATTCAATGCAGCCAAATTGCTGTGCAGTGTTCCGATTGCACTGTTCAGTCCCTGCATACCTGCATTTAACTGGTCTACACTTCCTGTTAATGTACTTAACTGCCCTGCCTGTGCAAGAACACCTTCCGCATCTTCGATACTCTTCAACTGCTTCTGTAATTCCGGAAGTGCTGCTGCCAGCTCTCCCGAAGACTTCTTCAAAGTATCTGCATTCGTCATGATCGTTGCTGCACCTGCTTTTAAGGAATCTACATCTATTGTCGGCATCTTTGACGTATCAATGCCTGATAACTCCTTGAGATTCTGTACGGAATCTGTGGAAGCTTTTGCGTTCTTCAGTGCACTTATAGAACTCTGTAATTGCTTTGCTTCCTCGGAATTCTTATCTGAGATTCCTGCATACTTCGCTTCCAGTGCACTTATAGATGCAGCGATCGCATCAGAACTGTTCTTTGCTGTTGTCTTAGCTGTTGCAATTGTCTGATTGTCAGATGCAACTACATCATTGATATTCTTACATGCATTCTCTAATGCTGTCTGCGCTGCATTAATATTTGCCAGAGCTTCCTGCATACCATTTAATGTCTGGGCAATTGTTGTAAGCGGTGCCTCGATGCCATTTGCCAGTGTTCCGCTTAATGTCTTAGTCTCTGCCATCAATGTATTGCCGGTTGTTACCATAGCATTTACCTGAGACATCAGACCCTCTACTTCTTTCGTTCCGAGTGCTGCTTTCATCTGTGCTGTTCCTGCTGCCAGAGCCTGGGATGCTGCCTGAAGGTCTTCTGTCGTTGCACCCTTACCATCTGTTGCAGCTTCAAGCTGTGAGATAGCGCTTTGTACCTGCTTCAGTCCTGTACTTAACTGTGTCAGCTGTGAAGCTCCGGCTGCCAGCTGCTTCTCGCCGTCTACATAACTGCTCACACCGTCTGCAAGTGTATTCACACCACTTGTATAATCCTGTACACCTTTGACAACTTTGTTTACACCATTCACATACTCTGTGACGCTGCCATTCAGCTCTCCGTTAGAACCAAGGTATTTCTGGATGCCGGCGTTCAATGTATCAACGCCTTCTGTATAGCTGTTCACACCATCTGCAAGTGTTCCTGCTCCATCTGCAAGTGTATCGGAACCACTTACTAACTGAAGTGCCGCATCCTCCAGATCATCCAGAGCGTTCTGAAGATCATCTACATTTACGATACTGTCCATATCCACATCATCTAACAGATCAGATAATGCAACAGTATAAGTAGAAGACATTGTAAAATCTGTTACATCTGCTTCAATACTTAAGCTTTCCGGAATCGTAACTTTGTCACTTTCTTCACTGCTTAAGTTCAGGCTGTCTTTTAATCCCGGCATTCCGAATCCGACTACGATATTCTTATTACCATCAGAAATGATCTTGCCGTTATCAATTGTTACATTACTGAATGTCTCATTCGGAAGTATCATTCCCGTCATCATCACGAACGGTGTATATACTTCTGTATCTTTTCCATCCAACGATACATTCTGCTTTTCATTATTCTTATAATCAACGGTAATTTTCAAATGTCCGCTCTTACCCTTTAACTCAGACGGCTTCATCTGTTTTCCGTCCAGATAATAGTTCAGTTTTACTGATACCGGAAGTTTCTTATCTGTCGTTCCCTGATAATAGATGTCCTCACCGTCTGTAGCCCAGGTCAGTTTATCTCCATCTGACGTATATTTTTCATCACCTTTTACATTCTTGATATCGCTCAGTGTGCTTTCATCTTCCAGATTTCCGGATACGCTTCCGGAATTCTTAAGCCAGTTAGATACGGTTACCTTATCCGTCTTACCACTTGCCTTGGCATTCACGTATACTGTTTCTTCTTTATATACATCACTGTCTGAAGTTCCACTTGCCGCGAAAGCTGGTGTCACCACCCATCATCACTGACATTCCGACTGCTACAGATGCTGCAATTTTTCGTTTCATTTTTCTGTTCTTATTCATAATTCCTGCTTCCTTTCTTAGTTATCATGGATTGTTAATAACAGGTTACTTTGCTTCACTTGTCTGTGCTTTTGCCTTTTTCCCAAGAAATCCGATGGATGTCTTGCAGATTAATTTGTCAAATATCATGAACATTGCCGGCAATACCAGAAGCACGACTACCATACTGATAATGGCTCCTCTTGCAAGCAATGTACAGATCGAACCGATCATTTCAACCTGAGAATAGCAGGCAACTCCGAATGTTGCAGCAAAGAAGCTAAGTCCACTGCTGATGATGGACGGCATACTCGTTTTATGCGCAATGCTGATTGCTTCCATCTTATCTTTTCCAAGGCTTCGTTCTTTTTGATATCTCGTTGTCATCAGGATCGCATAGTCAACCGTTGCACCTAACTGAATGGCACCGATCACGATACTTGCCACAAACGGAAGGCTGATTCCCTGATAATACGGAATTGCCATGTTGATCATAATTGCAAATTCGATAACTGCCACCAGAATAACCGGCAGTGAAATCGATTTGAAAATAATCAGAATGATCACAAATATCGCTGCGATAGAGATAATATTTACATTAACAAGATCGACATCCGTGACATCTTGTAGATCTTTCATCAGAGGTGCTTCTCCGATGACCATTCCCGTCTTATCGTATGATTTTACAATCTTATCGATCTTTTTAATCTGTGTATTGACCTGATCCGTTGCGGATTCGTATTCTGTACTTACAAATGCCAGTTCATAATCTTTACTCTGCAGCATCTTCCGGACATCCTTCGGAATTATGGAATCCGGTACACTAGGCCCGATAAGTGAACTCATACTGATGGTCCATTTCACGCCTTTTACTTTATCGACCTTATTCAGCATCTGCTGTTTTTCCTTTGCATCCATGTTCTTATCCATCATGATAATATGCATGTTGCTTGCCCCAAAGTCATCCTTTACTTTTGCAATTGATACATTACTGTTCAATGTTGCCGGAAGTGAATCTGCAATATTGTAGTAAATCTTTGTATGGTTATTTCCATAAATTGCCGGAAGTAAAAGTATAAGGAATGCCGCGATCCATACTTTATAGTGCTTTGTGATAAAGGCTGATGGACGATCCATATTACTTAACAGCAATTTATGTCTTGTCTTCTCGATTGGTTTATCAAATACAAGGATCAGTGCCGGCAGGATCGTTACACAACAGATAACGCCGATCACAACTCCTTTTGCCATTACGATACCAAGGTCACGTCCGAGTGCGAATGTCATAACACAAAGTGCGATGAATCCGGCCACAGTAGTTACGGAACTTCCGACAACCGACTTAAATGTATTGGCGATCGCATGCCCCATGGCTCTGTCTTTCTCACCCGGAAATCTCTTCTTATTCTCTTCATAACTATTCAGAAGGAAGATGGAATAATCCATCGTAACACCAAGCTGTAATACTGCTGTCAGTGCCTGCGTAATATAAGACGTTTCACCGAATATAATATTACTTCCCAGGTTGTATAAAATCGCAAGCCCTATACTTAGCAGGAATAAAAACGGAACTACAAATGATCCCGATGTAATCTCCAGTACGACCAGGCTTAACAGTGCCGCGATCACTACATAGATCGGAAGTTCTTTCATTGCGATATTCTTAATATCTGTAACGATACCCGTCATACCACTGATAAAGCACTGCTTATTTGCGATCTTACGAAGCTGTGTCAGTGCCTCCATGGAATTATCAGATGATGTCGTATCATCAAATAATACCAGCATCATCGTTGCATCTCCATTGATAAATGCTTTTCTTATATCTTTTGGAATCATCTCTGTCGGAAGACTGATATCTGCCACATCGTCATACCAGAGTACATCCTGGACGTGCGGCACTTTTTCAAATTCCTTTTCCAGTTTCTGTACATCCTTCATATCCATATTCTCGACTGCGACCATGGAGAATGCACCCATTCCAAATTCATCTACCAGGATATCCTGTCCTTTTACCGTCTCCAGGTGATCCGGCAGGTAACTCAGCAGGTCATAATTTACTTTTGTCTTTGCGATGCCGATTATTGACGGAACAATTAATAAGACTCCTATAAGCAGCACCAGTATTCTGTGTCGGGCAATCCATTTTCCAACTTTGACCATTCTTTCCATCTCCTCTTATTTTCTTCATGCATTTATTATTATAATCAAAAATGACTAGTAGTCAATATTTTATTTAAATTATTTTTTTATTTCGTTGATAATCTTTATCCATATTAGCGCACACTAAAAAAGAAACAGCACATCCCGTGTTGTTTCTTTTTTGTTTCTATTCTATAATTTATTGCTTCACACATTCCGAGAGCAGCTTAATGTGCTGCTGCCTCTGCATTTCCGGCAACTTTTTCTTTTCGTTTGTCATGCATTGCAAATAATCCGGCTAACAGAGTTCCTGAGATGGAATGCCATGTACAGGATACCGCACAGATAATCGCAGATTCCGGTGTAGATGCAAACTGGGCAGTTGTAGTTGCAAGATTCGTTGCAAGTCCGGCATTCTGCATACCCACTTCGATAGAAATGGTTCTCTTCTTTGACGTATTCATACCAACCAGTTTTCCTGCTCCATATCCAAGCAGATATCCAAGCCCGTTGTGCAGTAATACTGCTACGAAGATCACAACACCTGACTGGAAGAACTTGGCTCCCTGTGAAGATACCACACCGCCGACAACACATGCAAGTCCGAGAACGGCAACTCCCGGCATAACTTTCTGAAGTTCCCGGAATGTTTTATTCTTTCCCAACAGATAATTTAACAAGAATCCAACACCAACCGGAAGGATAACAGTCTCAATGATTGAAACGAACATCGGAAGTCCCTTGATCGTAATCTGTGTACCGCTTGCCAGTAAAGATACCATGAGTGGTGTCATAACCGGTGAGACCAGTGTGGATACTGTTGTCATTCCTACAGAAAAGGCTACATCCCCGCCGCACAGATAAGACATGATGTTGGAAGATACACCTCCCGGACAGCAGCCTACAAGAATCAGCCCAAGTGCGATCCATCCGGCAGGTTCAATACCTTTGAAAGCGCAAATGCAAGGAATGGCATGATCAGATACTGCGCAACCGCACCAACACAAATGTCAAACGGACGCTGTGCAAGAATCTTAAAGTCTTCCGTTGTAAGTGTCAGTCCCATACTGAACATGATAATACCAATGATAATAGACTGACATGTGAACTTGTTCGATACCATGTCTGTGAACAGTGCCAGATTTACCCAGCCCATCATAGACGGAAGGAAAAATGTAACCACTGCGATTGCGATTACAACAATTGACGTGTAGTCTGATAAAAATTTGCTTGTTTTTTGTAATGCTTTCATTACTCTTCTCCTCCTTTAAGCAATCACTGTCCACCAAAAAAAAATCCCTTTCCAGAATATACTCTGAAAAGGGACGAAATCTATCCGCGTTACCACCCTAATTCTGTAGAATCTTTCTACAGCTCTCATTCACGTACCATCATACATGCTCCCTGTAACGGGGGATACCGGCGAGGTTTACTTTGATATTGCTTTCAACCCGCTTCTTAGAGAGGATATCCTTATCTGCTTATTACCTGCTTCCACCAACCGCAGGCTCTCTGTGAAATAACGATAGATACGGCATTGTTCTCATCAACGAATTTCGGTGAACTATATGTGTTTTTTACAAGTCCTTATTATAAACCTGTCATTTCAAATGTCAAGTATAATTTTTCATGATTTTGCATATTTTTTCATCCCATCTTGCACAATACTCCTTGCCTTCCCGGATTTTTACTCTCCGATCCTTGGAAGATTCCATCTGTAATGAGCCGCAAGAAAACGTATCAGCATAACGATCAGTGATGACATCACCATCGCCGGAAGTTCTCCGTAACTTCTGTATATGATCACACATATCCACGCCCCCGCAATGGATGCGCATGCATAAATATGTTTCACAAATATATACGGCGCAACTCCTGCCATCGTATCACGCAAGAGTCCTCCTCCGACTCCCGTCATTGTACCAAGGAAGACCAGCAGAAATGTATTATCGATATAGCCGCAGCTGATACCTTTTGTCACCCCCATCGCCGAAAAGATCCAAGTCCTACAGAATCCATTGCCAACATAAGTTTATCATAGACCTCACCAAAACCATCCTGCAGATATTTCCTGCGGAAATATATAATACAAAACACAAGCACCGCAGCAAGTACGGCATAGATCACATATACCGGATGCAGAAGTGCCGATGGCACCTTCCCAAGTATAACATCACGAACCATACCTCCGCCAACTGCCGTTGACACACCAAGCACGATCACTCCGAATATATCCATGCTGCACTCAATTCCAACCATTGCCCCCGATGCTGAGAACGCTACTGTTCCGATCAGTTCGATTGCAAATATAATCCACTCCTGAATATCCATCTTGTTTTCCCCATCTTGTCTTTTATTTTTTGTAAATTTACT
>ENA-OQED01000711-OQED01000711.1-human-gut-metagenome-genome-assembly--contig:-NODE-711-length-13022-cov-1.140597_pt1 | contig 13022 bp, 12 predicted proteins | sample MGYA00242790_ERZ504625 | MGnify/ENA primary metagenome ERZ504625 (study PRJEB26092, sample SAMD00036345) | human gut metagenome | host: Homo sapiens | study: EMG produced TPA metagenomics assembly of...
TTTTCGTAGCTCAGCAGCGATCCATTCCGGCTGCTGGGCTGGCGGTCATCGAATTTGCCAGCGGGATGCGGTGCGGGTAATCGGCAAAGTTCTGGTTGCAGTAGAGAACCCCGTCTTTGTCGAACCCGGCAGGGAACAGCCCCACCCGGCGCTCAAAGTCATAGTTGACGGAAATGCGCATGGTAGAGGCGTGCCACCAGTTTCCGTATGCATCCGCAATGGTGCTGCCGTGGCCTGCGCCGGTGATGAATCCGCCGGGCTTTGCGGAAAACGGGTTGGATGCCTGTCGCACAAAGGGACCCAGCGGAGAAGTGGAGGTGTATACACCATCGGCGTAAGTGTTGATACTGGGTGCCGGGGCAGGCGTATTGCAGGTAATAGAGGCCGTCATGCTTCGTCATAAAGGCACCCTCAATGTAGGGTTTGCCCACGGCGTTGAACATGGCAGTCAGGCTTTCGGCACTCAGGCCGGGGATGTTTGCCATCTGCGGCGGCAGATCCAACTTGCCGGTTTCCGGGTTATAGAACTGCTTCATGGACTGGTACAGCACGCTGGCTTCCCGGTCCACAATGCCGTTGTTGCCGGGGCGTTCGTAGCCCAGTACGGTTTCATTGCCGAAGATCAGCTCCTGCTTTTCACCGATGGGGGTCATGGTGTCCGGGTCCATCTCCACGCCGTAGATGGGCGTAGTATTGGAGCAGCCCCAGTAGAAGTATACCCGGCCGTCATCATCGCAGAACAGATCCGGGTCCCAGAAAGCAAAGGGCGCAGATACTTCGGTAAACGGCTCGGTCAGAGGGTCGGCGGTGCGCAGGATGGGACAGTTGCGCCCCTTGCGGCTGGCGCAGAAGTACAGGAAATCGCCCACCTGCCGCACATCGGGGGCATAATCGTAGATCAGCAGATCCGGGTCTGCATGGAAGTCCCAGTGCAGCAGGTCGTCCGAATACCAGAAGCCTGCCGACATGGAAACAAAGAGATAATATTTGCCCTTGAAGGATACCAGCGTGGGGTCTGCACCCTCCCGGAAACCTGCTGTACGGGGGCCTTCCTTCATGTGCTGGTAACGGTAGCCCAGATCAAGGGGGTTACAATAGGTTTGTTTCATCGAATCACTCCTTGGAAATGCCCTGCAATACACGGTTCAGCTGCTTGATGTCCTCTTCCGAAGCGCCGGCCTGCATCAGCATGGATTCAATGGTCATCCGCCGCATGGCACGCTCCATCATCGCCACCAGAGCCGGGTTGTCCTTCACGGCGGCGGCAACATCTCCGCGGGCAGCGGCAGCTTTATCAGAGATCTGCTTCAGAATGGGACCAACTTTCGGGTCTGCCGTGGCGGCAGCCATGTTGTCCTTGACCGACCAGCAGCTTTCGTCCAGCTCGCCGTCAAACCAGTTGGTCACGTTCTTGCGGTTGTCCATGGCGTAATCCGGGTTGGGGGCGTCCACCTTGTTCACCAGGATCACGCTGCTGTGCTCGCCGGAGCGTGCCTCAATGCTGTGTTTGCCGGTGATGGGCAGCTGGAAGGTGAATACCTTATCGCCCTTACGGGTCTCCACCAGCTGACCGTCCTTGTACAGCGAGACCTCCGGCAGATTGGAGTAGACCTTGATCTCAGTCACATCCTCGGCGCGGTCTACATAGCGGCTGCCGCACAGGTGCACGAACGGCTCCTTGCTCCAGTAGGCCTTGTAGAGATAGAAGGGGTCTTTTTTGAGCTTGCGGTCAAAGGTGACAAGTCCCTTCTGGTTCTCGCCGTGCTTGCCGCCCTCATCACGGCCATCGGCGGCAAAATCAAACATATTCCACACATGGGTCGCCCACAGCCACGGACGAGCGGCGATCATCTTTGCGATATGCTCATGGTAGACGCACTGGTAGCTCTCGGTGTAGTCGCCCTTTTCCGGGTGGCTGCTCTGGTACTGGGGGTTGGCATCTGCGCCGTACTCCGAAAAGCCGATGCAGCGGTCCGGGTAATCGGCGTGGTACTTGTCAAAGAACTCGTCGTTCTGCTCCAATTCGCCCAGATACCAGCCGAAGTAGAGGTTGTAGCTGTTCACATCGGGAATTTCCAGAATGGGACTGGTGGTCTCCAGCATAAACACGTTTGCCATGGTGGTCTTGCGGGTGGGGTCCAGCTTGTGCGCCAGCTCGTTCAGCAGACGGTGGTTTTCCAGCAGATCCTCGTTGACAGCAGAAGCAGCGGTGATCTCGTTGGACAAGCCCCACACGGCAATGCAGGGGTGGTTGTAGTTCTGGACGATCAGCTCTTCCATCTGGGTCAGGGTGTTGGCACGGCCGTTGGTCATGTGCATGGTGATGTAGGGGATCTCTGCCCAGATGACAAGACCCTTTTCATCACACAGGTCGTAGAAATACTGTGCGTGCTGATAGTGTGCCAGCCGGATGGTGTTGGCGCCCATTTCCAGAATGATGGAGATATCCTCCTCCATCATTTCGTTGGTCAGGGCATTGCCCGCACCCTTGCGGTCCTGGTGGCGGGAAACACCGCGCAGCGGATATTCCCGGCCATTCAGGATAAAGCCCTTCTGGGGGTCGATCTCAAACTTGCGGCAGCCGAACCGGGCGGAGGTCTCCTCGCCATTGTCCAGCTTGGCAGATACGGTGTAGAGGAAGGGGTCGTCCACGCCATCCCACAGGTGGGCGTTGTTCAGCGTGAAAACAACCTTTGCGGTGCCCTTTTCCACCGGGGCGGTGAGGGTCTGACCCTCCAGTGCAAAGGTCACGTTCTGTGCGCCCACCACGGCGGCTTCCACGGTGACCTCGGCGGTCTTGGCAGCAAGGTCGGTGACGATGGGGGTCACCTTCAGTGCCGGTGCGCCATTAGCGGGCAGGGCAAAGTGCTCTGCCGGGACGATGTGCAGGATCACATCCCGGTAAATGCCGCCGTAGAAGGTAAAATCGGCTTTCTGGGGATATACGGTGTCGTTGTCGCGGTTGTCCACGGAAATGGCCAGCAGATTTTCCTCTTTGAGGTGGTCGGTCAGGTCTACCCGGAAGGTGGAGTAGCCGCCCTTGTGCTCGGCCAGCTTTTCACCGTTCAGGTAAACGGCGGCGGTCATGGCTGCGCCGTCCAGCTGCAAAACAGCCTTGCCGCCTGCCGGGATGGTGGGCTTTGCCAGGGCCAGCGTATACCAGCAGGTGCCGCGGTAGTAATCGTTGCCGCCGTCCTGACCGTCCACTGCGTTCCAGGTGTGGGGCAGAGCAATGGCCTCACCCATAACAGCGGTGGGGATGCTGGGGCTCTCCTTGGTAAAATGCCAGTCGCTCTGATTCAACAGGATGGTCTTGCTCATGGTAAAAACTCCTTTATAAAAGATGGATGGAATCAGCAAAGACCGAAAGAGCGTATGAGCCCTTTCGGTCTTTGCAGGGTGTTACTGCATCTGTTCTGCAATTACTTCATGACGAAGGGCTTCTTTCTTATCTGCGATGCGCTTCTGGACGTTGACCATTTCTTCCTTGGTCAGCGGGCAGCCCAGCATGGCGATCAGGGTGATGGCCCAGCCCAGCATGGGCAGACCGAACTTGATGGCAAGGGTCATCCAGAAGATGCCGCTGGTGTAGGGATCTGTGGGCTGGGGCATGGTGGTGGTGTAACCCAGAAGGGCGACCGCACCGGTGGCGATGACAGCAGCCACCGAGGTGATGAGCTTGTCCACCAGACTGTAAGTACCAGAAACGACAGCCGGGATATAGCGGCCGCTGCGGTCCAGCTCGTAGTCAATGGTATCGGCCATGTAAGAAGTGTTGGAGGTGGTAATGCACATCATGGAACCATTCTGCAGCAGAGTCAGCAGGACGTAAACGATCATGTTCCAGCTGCCGATCACACCGATCTGACGAGTGTCGGTAAAGATGAAGAACAGGAACAGCACAGAGGCGATGGCCATGCTGACGCAGGTCCAGGTCACGATGCCCTTCTTGCTGCCATTTTTGCCCACATACTTTGCACCGAAGGCCGCAAAGAAGATGGAAGGCACCATGCTGATCACGCCAAGGGTGGTAGCAAGACCCATGTTGCCGATGAGGATGCCGTTCAGCATCGTGTTGATGATGGCCTGGCTGCCTACCTGCTGTGCCAGCTTATCGGAAGCGTTGGAGGCGATGTAGCACTGCAGGGGCTTGTTGTGCTTGAGCACCTCAAGAATATCCGCAGTTTTCAGCGGCTCGTGTTTTTTGCTGGTGCCCTCGAAGTTTTCGGGCTTATCGTAGGCGGAGATACCGGCGCAGACGATCAGGGTGCCGATGCCGGCAATGATCAGCACGATGGTGCAGACCGTGCTGAGGAAATCCTGATTAAAGGTGCCGCCGCACTTGGGCAGGATGACGGTGTAGATCAGCATACTCATGCCCATGGGCACGGCGTAGTTCAGCGCAGGTGGTCCAGACACCGATGGTGGGACGCTGGCGGGGATCATTGGTCATGATAGCCGGCAGGGTCTGGGCGGTCATGTTGGTGACGGTATAGCCGATGATGTAAATAATGTAGGTCAAAACGAACACCGGCAGGCCGAAGCCCTTGCTGGAGCACAGGTTGAACATACACAGCAGACCGACAGCTCGATCAGGTAGCCGCTGATCAGCAGAATGCGCAGCTTGCCGAAACGGGTGTTGGACGCGGTCGTAGATGAACGCCAGCATCGGGTCGGTAAAGCCGTCCAGAATGCGGGCCAGCATCAGGATGAGACCGACGGTTGCAGTGGTGATGCCGTAGCCGATGCTGGCCGAGTAACTGGCCATACCGATCAGGGAATAGACGCTCATGCCCACAAAAGCGTTGCAGGCGTAACAGATGATCTGCCAGAGCTTTGCACGGCGGTACTGGACGCCGTCTACTTCACTGGCACTGGGTTTCTTTTGGAACATAATGATTTTCCTCCTTTTTGTGTGAACTGAGTTCCGCTTTTTCTGACACCAGAATAACAGAATGCAACAGCCACTGCCGGATGAAAAACGATAGTTAAGGATAAAAATTCGTGCAATAATTTGCGGTGTGTGAATTTGCGCCCGCATTCACGATTTATTGTCCCATAGGGGCAAAACAGGTCTGCTACAATAGTCTCAACAAGCAACACGCAGGAAGGGAGAACCATCATGCAGAAATTTGAAAAAAGCTTTTTCATCGGTGCTGCAACAGCAGCCCATCAGGTAGAGGGCAACAATACGAATAGTGACTACTGGGCACAGGAGCAGCTGCCCCATTCCAGCTTTACAGAGCCCAGCGGCATTGCCTGCGACCATTATCAACGGTACGAAGAAGATATCAAGCTCTTGGCCGATGCCGGGCTGAACGCCTACCGCTTTTCTATCGAGTGGGCACGGGTAGAGCCGGAGGAAGGAAAGTTTGCTCCGGAAGCCATCGAGCATTACCGCAAGGTGATCGCCTGCTGCAAAGCGCATGGCGTAGAACCCATCGTGACGCTGCTGCACTTCACCAGCCCGAAATGGCTCATCTGCAAGGGCGGCTGGGAAACCGAAAGCACCGTAGAGGATTTTAAACGTTATGTGACCTATGTGATGGAACAGCTGGGCAGCGAGCTGCGCTATGTCTGCACCATCAACGAGGCCAATATGGGCTTGCAGCTTGCCGCGATCTCCAAGCGGTTCCGTCTGATGGCAGAACAGGCTGCCCAAAATGCCGCATCGGCCGGAAAGTCTGCCGAGGGCACGGTGCAGGTGGGCATGAACTTCCAGAAGATGATGGAAAACATGAAGTATGCTGCCATGGAGAATGCACAGGTGTTCGGCACACCCCAGCCGAAGATCTTTGTCAGCGAGCGCACCCCGGAAGGTGATCTGCTGGTGATGCGTGCCCATGCAGCCGCACGGGATGCCATCAAAGCCCTCTGCCCGCAGGTCAAGGTGGGTCTGACCCTCTCGCTGCACGACCTGCAGGCACAGCCCGGCGGCGAAGCCTTTGCCGAGGCCGCATGGCAGGAGGAGTTCACCCATTATCTGCCTTATATCAAAGACGATGATTTTCTGGGTGTGCAGAACTATACCCGCACCCTTTATGGCCCGCAGGGGCAGCTGCCGGCACCGGAGGGCGCAGAACTGACCCAGATGGACTACGAGGTCTATCCGCAGGCACTGGAACACGTCATTCGCAAGGTGGCAGAGGAATTCAAGGGTGACCTGATCGTGACCGAAAACGGCATTGCCACCGCCGATGATACCCGCCGTGTGGCATTTATCCGGCAGGCACTGGATGGCGTGCAGCACTGCATCGCCGACGGCATCCCGGTGAAGGGATACTTCCATTGGAGTCTGATGGACAACTTTGAGTGGCAGAAGGGCTATGCCATGCAGTTTGGACTGATCGCCGTGAACCGCGAAACCATGGAGCGGACAGCAAAGCCCAGCCTTGGGGTGCTGGGTAGTTACGCAGAAAGATAAGCTGCAATAGCAAAAAAACAGGCTGCGGAAGATGCTTCTTGCAGCCTGTTTTGGCTCAGTGGGAAAGATGCAGACCGTGGACACCATTCGCAACCACGGCGGCAATTACGTTGATGTGCTTTTGCGCCAGTTTTGCATCGGTGTTCAGAAGCCCGGAAAGGCCGTTCATTACAAAAATCAGGATCGCACCGACATTTTCATATTGAGAAGGCTCGATGTTATCACTTTTGATCTGTTCCAGAACGGCATCCCGCAAATGCTGTGTAAAGCGGTTCATCGCGGATGCCGGAACGACACCGAGGTAATCGGTTGCCTGCTGGAGAGAAGCAAACATCTCCTGCACAAAGGCCTCCGGCGCATCTAGCAGCTGCTGTGCGCCGCCCATATTGTCGCAGACGAGCTGGACCGTTTGCCGCTCCATTTCGGCGGTGAGGGCATCCAGCGTTTCATAGTGGGAATAAAAGGTCGTTTTGTTGATCTCGGCCCGTTCGGCAATTTCTTTGACCGTGATCTTTTCGATGGGCTTCTCCCGCAGCAATGCAATAAACGCTTTCTGAATGGCACGCTTCGTTTTTTTGACCCGGATATCCATACAATTCCTCCGTCAATGTATTTCGTAAAGGATGCTTAACCAACGCTTTGGACGTGAACCGTTGCTTAAACACCGGACACGCCGGAAACTGCTGATTGCAGCCCCTGCGCCACAGTGTTATTATAGCACCACAGGGATGGATAAGCAACTGATGGTTGCAAATCTGATTCGTAAATACGATAAATCATCGGGAGATAATTCACGATGAAGTGGAATGGCTGAAGCAGAGTAACATGATTTGAGAAAAAGGAGAATGAAAATGATGGATTTCAACAGTGTCAAAGGTAAGGTGGCCATCGTCACCGGCGCAAGCCGCGGCATCGGCCGGGCCATTGCCGAGTGCTTTGGCGAAAACGGCATGAAGGTGGTCTGTGCAGCCCGCAGTGCAGAGCAGGGGCGGGCTGTGGCAGATGGCATCTGCGCCAAGGGCGGCGATGCCATCTTTATCCAGACCGATTGCAGCAAGGCTTCTGCCATCAAAGAACTGGTGGATAAGACGGTGACGCACTACGGCAAGCTGGATGGCGTTGTCAGCAATGCAGGCATCGGCATGGGCGGCACACCGCTGCATGAGTATGAGGTAGAGGATTACGAGAAGATCTCTCCCTGAACAGCGAGGGCGTCTTTGCCGGGATGAAGTACGGCGCAGAGGCCATCCTCAAGAGCCACAGCGAAGGCGGATTCCTCATCAATGTGGCATCGGTGGCGGGTCTTGTGCCCCAGCGTGGACAGGCGCTGTACAGTGCCACCAAGTTCGGCGTGGTCGGCATGACCCGCGCAGCGGCGCTGGATTATGCAGAATACGGCATTACCGTCAACGCCATCTGTCCCGGCTACACCAGAACCAGCATTTTCGGGGATGCACCGGCTGCGGCCATGGACTTCTTTGCAGCCGACTGCCCGGCAAAGCGGATGGGCGACCCGGAGGAGTGCGCTGCATTGGCACTTTTCCTTGCCAGCGGTCTGGCACGGTACATCACTGGTGCAGCCATCCCGGTGGACGGCGCACTGTCTGCCGGACACCAGAGCATCAGCAGCTGGAAGCACCCGGAAATTTTGACCGGCGGCAAGCTGAACAGCCAGAGCACGATTGCAGCACTGATGGAAAACGAGGCCGCAAAGGCCATCGTGGAGCAGTACCTGCCCGGTTTTGCCGACAACCAGCAGGCAAAAGCTGCCTACGGCATGACATTTGGCAAGATCGGCCCTATGCTGGGTCTGCCGGAAACGGCGCTGAAAGCACTGCTGGATGCGCTGGACAACCTGTGACCGAAGCAGCTCGGAAAGCCTCTTTGACAGGGGCTTTCGTTTTGCCTGCGTGCGGTTGATTTTTGGGAGGAGACCATGAAAAACGAAGCACTTTTCCGTACCGGCTCTGTCTGGAAATCCATCATTTCCATGGCAGTGCCCTCCATTATCATTATCCTTGTCATGGTGCTGTACAACATGGCGGATATGTTTTTTGTGGGCTGTCTGGGAGATACCGCACAGGTGGCGGCGGTCTCCGTTGTGGGGCCGGTGTTTTCGATCCTTTCGGCAGTAGCGACCATGCTTGGCGCAGGCAGCAGCGCCATCATTGCACGCTGCTTTGGCGCAGGCGAGATCGAGCAGGGCAAGACTTGCTCCTCGCTCTGCTTCTGGAGCAGCTTTTTTCTGGGCGTTCTGGTCAGCATCGGTCTGCTGGTGAGCAGAGTGCCGCTTCTGGGGGTGCTGGGCTCAAATGCAGAATTTTTTCCCTATGCAGAGCGGTATCTTCAGGTCCTTGCACTGGGTGCGCCGCTTTTTATCCTGTCCAACAGCATGGCGATGCTGGTGCGTGCAGAGGGCGCAGTAAAAGAAGGCTTGATCGGCAATCTTCTGGGCACACTGGTCAACTGCATTTTTGACCCGCTGTTCATTCTGGTGCTGAACTTCGGCGTCAGCGGTGCGGCTGCTGCCAGTGTGCTGGGCAATCTTGTGGCAACGGGCTGCTATCTGCGCTACATCGTCAAACACGGCACGGTGCTGACCGTTGATTTCCGTCCTGCCCTGAAAAAGCCGCAGATGCTGGGTGAGATGCTGGCCATTGGTCTGCCCAACGGGATCAGCAGCCTTCTGGCAGGGTTTGCCTCCTCCTTCAGCAACCGGCTGCTGGTGACCCACGGCACGGCGGCGGTCGCAGCCATGGCGGCAGCGGGCAAGACGACCATGATCATCAGTATGATCGCCATGGCGATCTGCATGGGGTGCCAGCCGCTTCTGGCGTACAGCTACGGTGCAGGCGACACGAAGCGCCTGAAGCAGCTTTTGAAAGATCTGATCCTGCTGACCGTTGTTTTTGGTGTTCTTGCCGGGGCGGCCAGCTTTGCCGGACGCAATGCCCTGATCGGGATGTTCATCAAGGAAGAAGGAGCATTCCGTCTGGGGACGCAGCTGGTGGTCTATCTGGTGCTGGGCAGCCCGGTGATCGGTCTGACCTATCTGGCAACCAGCCTGCTGCAATCCGTGGGCAGGGCAAGTGGTGCGGTGGTGCTCTCTCTTTTGCGGCAGGGGCTGCTGCTGATCCCGCTGCTGTACCTGATGAATGCGCTTTGCGGGGTGCAGGGCATTGCGGCGGCGCACCTGATGGCAGACGTGGGCGCTGCGGTCATCTCTGCAGGCATTCTGCTGCACTGGCTCCGGGCATCGGTAGAAAAAACAGCAGAAGTATGATATACTGTTTCCATCAATGAGCCGGAGGGATTAGGCATGGATGTTCTCCAGAATATGATGCTGTTTTCCGAGCTTGTCCAGTGCGGCGGAAATGTATATACATGGTGCTATGATGCACAGGGGAAGCTCTTGCGGAGCAACTGCCCGGACGAGGCATTTCTTGCCAGTGCATTTGAACTGTTCGGCTGCAAACAGCGGATGCTGGAGCATGGGGATCGGGACGATGTACCTGTTACCTTGGGGACGGCATTGGGTCTTTTGTGGGGCGCAGCCTTTGAAAAGGAAGAGGAAAACCTGAAGCGTGTCTGGGTCATCGGGCCAGTGTTCTATCAGGATGTGACAATGCGCGGGATCGAGGAAGGGCTGAAATATTACAGCAAGCTGGAGATCAGTGTGGCATGGACGATCCAGCTTTACAAAGCCCTTGAAAAAGTTCCTACCCTGCAAAACACCATTATGAACCGCTATCTGCTGATGATGCACTACTGCCTGACCGGGCAGCGGCTGGAACTGAGCAGTGTGAACAGCAGTGCAGCACAGGACGAACGGCTGAAAAGCGATGCGATTCCCCATGACCGGCATAAGATCTGGATGGCGGAGCAGGGAATGCTGCAAATGGTCCGCACCGGAGACCTGAATTACAAGCAGGCGCTTTCCAACAGTATGAGCATAAGCGCAGGCGTGCCGGTGCAGAGCAGCGATGTTCTGCGCCAGAGTAAGACTTCCATCATCGTGTTCACCTCGCTGGTGTGCCGTGCCGCCATTGAGGGCGGTCTTTCCCCGGAGGAGGCGTACTCGCTGGGGGACAGCTACATTCAGACGGCAGAAGCGGCAAAATCGTTGGATGAACTGAGCCCGCTTGCAATGATGATGTACGATGATTTCATTCGGCGTGTCCACAAACACCGGACGAACCCCAACCTCAGTATGCAGATCCAGAAATGTGTGGATTATATCGAGATGAATCTGGACAAAAAGATCGTGGCGGAAGATCTTGCCGCTCTGGTGGGCTACACGGAATACTACCTCACCCATAAATTCAAGGAAGAAACGGGTCTGAGCGTCACGAACTATGTGAAGTTTGCAAAGGTCGAACGCGCGAAGGTTCTTCTGAAAAGCACAACGCTCAGCGTCCGGGAAATTTCCGAGCAGCTTGGCTTTGCCACCCGCAATTATTTCAGCGCAGTCTTTCAGCAGGTCACCGGAAAAACGCCCATGGAATTCCGGGAAACATAAAGCAGAACAGGCATCCTGTGATACCATTTGGCGGTATCGGACAGGATGCCTGTTTTGCTAGGAAGAAGAAAAATGGGGGGAGAAGGGCTCAGTTGAGGAACTTCTCGTTCAGGGGCACGCCAAAGTCGTGGGCAATGGCGCGCAGGTCATCGTCGGTGATGGTCTGCCGGATGATGCCGCCGCCCATGGAGAGCACCTTGACGTAGATCTCAGCACTCTTTTCGATGGTGTGGGCAAGACCAAAGGTGATGTCAAAGTCCGGACCGGAGGCAAACAGACCGTGCTGTGCCCAGATGGCTGCCTGATAGTGCTTCATCAGCTCACTGGTGGCCATGGCGATGTCCGCCCCGCCGGGCACCATCCAGGGGCAGACGCCCACACCTTCCGGGAAGACCACCGGGCACTCGGTGGCGCTCTGCCACAAAGCACGGGAGAAGTCGCGGTCGGTCAGGGGCAGAATGTAGGTCAGAGCGATGACATTGGTGGCATGGCAATGGTAGATGACGCGGTTTGCGCCGTTCGTGGCCGCCTTGCGGACGCTGTGGTTCATGAAGTGGCTGGGGAACTCGGAAGTGGCTTTGCGCCGCCTTCCAGGCCCCAGACGATGCGCCAGCTGTCGCCCTTGTCGTTGATCTCCACGATGCCGATGCTGTGGATGGGGTCCGGCTCCACATTGCGGAAGAACTTGCCGGAACCGGTGGTGATGAAATACTCCCCGGCCAGGTTGTCGGCCTGCACGCCCATGTTGACCCATTCACCGGGCTGTGCATTGAAGAAGGGACGGCACTCGGCCACTTCCTCTTCCTTCATACGGTAGGTCAGGTTGCCGCCGTTGCGCTCGTGCCAGCCCTGCAGCCAGCCGTCGTCGCACATGCGGATGTAGCCCTTGACGATTGCAATATCCAGAATGCCCATGATAAAATACCTCTCTTTTCTCTCAGCTTATCGGGTGATGACGTCCACCGGAATATTGAAGATCTTTGCCACCTTCAGGATGGTATCGATGTGGCGGCCGGTGGCAGCAGCCATGTGATGGGTGGGGCCTGCCTCGCTCCAGCGGTTGCAGAACTCCCGTGCCCCGCAGGTAAAGCGGGTGCGCATGTTGGTGTCACCAAAGGTGAAGATGGGGCCAGGCTCGTTGACGCCCTCGGCCACCACGAACTTGAAGTGACCGTCCTTGTCCTGCGTGATGCCCAGATAGGTCACGGGGCCAAGGTGCGGATAGAACTGGGTCAGATAGCCGCCGCCGGTCTTGCCGTGGAACACCGGCACGATCTTCATGGTGGGCTTCTTCTCGGAAATGTCGGCATCGCCGGAACCGGAATGGCCGATGATGCAGATATCCTCGTCAAAGTCGATGGAGTACATCTCACTCAGCTGGCCGCAGCCTGCAATGGTCTTGAGGATGGACATGGCCATAGCCACCTTGATGTCACCCTCCACGGCACAGGCAACGCCCTGCTTGATAAGCATGGAGAAGGCCGGGATCAGCATGCTGTCCAGCACACCGGCCTTGCCCTTGGCAAAACCATCGTAATGCGACGCGATGAAGCGATCTTCTCGTCCTTGACCCACTGCTCAAAGGCGACGACATACTTTGCCATCTCCCAGACCTTTTCCACCGTGCCGCCGCCTTCGATATCGAAGGTATTCAGGATGTCCTCTGCCTTGGCACGGATGGCAGCTTCGTCGGTGATGTTGTCGGCGATGGCCACATCTTTTCCCAGTCGAACTGCTTGGTATACAGCCACATCCGGTTGTAGAGATTCGTTTCGTCGATGTACAGGTCCATCATACCGGGATACGGGCGGCCGATCTGGGCCAGATTGGTGTCGCGGAAACGGCGGCGCACCTGAGCCGCACGGCACCAGTCCTCGATCTCGGCCTGCACCTGCGGGTCGCCGCCTTCTACCACACCGGTGATGACGGCATGACGCTTGCCGGCACGCTCCAGATCGGCCACCATCTCGCCCACGGCACCGCAGGCGTACAATTCACCCAGCCAGGTGGGCGTATCGGTGTTGGCGTAGTCCGGGGCTTTCTTCTTCTGGACGTTCACCAGCACGACCGGGACATCCA
>ENA-OQED01000717-OQED01000717.1-human-gut-metagenome-genome-assembly--contig:-NODE-717-length-12925-cov-1.206517_pt1 | contig 12925 bp, 12 predicted proteins | sample MGYA00242790_ERZ504625 | MGnify/ENA primary metagenome ERZ504625 (study PRJEB26092, sample SAMD00036345) | human gut metagenome | host: Homo sapiens | study: EMG produced TPA metagenomics assembly of...
CCAGGCTCAGCGTGTGGTCGTCCAGGGTCGACGCCCGGCCGTCTTCGCTGCGGACGACGCCGGCGAAGTAGCGGAAATGGTCGGCTGCTGCCGGGATGTCGACGGCCTCGTTTCCCGGATGGGCTTGCCGTTGTCCAAGGTTTCGATGAGGGCCAGCGTGTCGGCGTTCTTATCGATGATGTCGGCGATTTTCAAGAGGATGGCCTGTCGTTTTCGGGGCGATACGTTTTTCCAGGCCGGGAAGGCAGCTTGGGCGGCGCGGACGGCGGCATTGACGTCGTCCTGCGTCGCTTCGGCACAGACCGACAGGACTTCACCGTTGGCAGGGTTGATGGCTTTGAAGGTAGAACCGTCGCTGGACGGGACCCAGCGGCCATTAATATATAAATCGTAAGAGGGGCGGATGACATTTTTCATCAGGACACTTCCTTTCTACGTAATGGACATAAGAGAAAATAATTCTTTGTTAATGTAAAGTCATTATACCATAAGTATACTAAAACGGTCAACAATGGGAATTTTTTCACGGTCTTTGCTCTGTATAAATGATTGCAAATATTGACAAAGCAGGCTAAAATAGATAGGGTACACAATAAGTATAGTTTCACAGGAGAAGTTACATGTATAAATACGTTTTATTCGATCTCGACGGGACCCTGACCGATTCCAAAGAGGGTATCATCAAGTCCGTTGCCTATGCCCTGGAGCAGATGGGCGAATCGACAGAAGGCCGTCTGGATCAGCATACTATCGTCGGGCCGCCGCTGTTGACGACCTTTGAAGACGTCTATGGCTTTTCGCCGGAAAAGGCCCGCCAGACTTATGCCTATTTCCAGGAACGCTACAGCACGATCGGCAAGTTCAAGAACCGGGCTTTCGACGGCATCGTTCCCATGCTCAAGGCCATGAAGGAAGCGGGCATCCGCTCGTTCGTCGCTACATCGAAGCCCCAGGTCCATGCCGAGGCGATCTGCCAGAAATTCGGCATCGCTCCCTATGTGGAAGCTATTGCCGGACCGGCCGTCGGCGGGACTGATACCAAGGCCGACGTCATGCGGCGCATCCTGGCTGGCCTGGGCCCGGTGGAAAAGGGCGACGCCGTCATGGTCGGCGACCGCCGCTTCGACATCATCGGCGCCCACGAATTGGGCCTGCCCGTTATCTATGTCACCTATGGCTATGGCGATGAAGCGGAACGGAAGGCCTTCCAGCCCGAGTACACGGCAGCGACCGTAGGGGACTTGAAGCGATTACTTTTGCAAGCATGATACTAGCTATAATACATTATATAATAAGAAATGAAGGAGCATTTTTATGAAGTTACAAGAAAAACAGATGATCCATGCTTTGCCGTCGACCGGTCACGTTACGTACCGGAACTGCACAGCCAGGCCTATGAGCTGCACCACGTCCAGTCCGGTGCCCGCCTGTTATATATCCAGAATGACGACGACAATAAGGTCTTTTCCATTTCCTTCCGGACGACGCCGTCTGACAGCACTGGCGTACCCCATATCTGCGAACATTCGACGCTCTGCGGCTCGCGAAAGTTCCCCCTCAAGGAACCCTTTGTCGAACTGGTGAAGGGCTCGCTCAACACCTTCCTCAACGCCATGACCTTTCCGGACAAGACCATGTATCCCGTAGCCAGCCGTAACGTTGCTGATTTCAAGAACCTCATGGACGTCTATCTCGACGCCGTCTTCTTTCCGAACATGATCAAGGACAAACAGGTCCTCATGCAGGAAGGCTGGCATTATCATCTCGACTCGGCTGACGACGAGCTGACTTATCGCGGCGTCGTCTATAACGAAATGAAAGGCGTCTTCTCTTCACCGGACTCGCAGATGGAACGGCACGTCATGGATGCCCTCTTCCCGGATACGACGTATGGTGTCGAATCGGGCGGCAACCCCGATGATATCCCGAACTTGACGCAGGAAGGCTTTGCCGCTTTCCACGCCAAATATTACCACCCGTCGAACAGCTATATCTTCCTCTACGGCGATATGGATATCGACCAGACCCTGGCCTTCATCGACGGCGAATACCTGAGCCAGTTCCAGGCCCAGACCATCGATTCGGCCATCGGCCGCCAGGCCTGCCCGGGCAGCCAGGTCCAGACCTTCCCCTACGGCATTGCCACGGGAGAAAAGACGGACCACAAGACGCTGCACAGCCTGACCTATGTCATCGACGACGCCCTGGACCCGACGGTAGCCATGGCCTCAAAGTCCTGACCTACGTCCTCCTGCAGTCGCCGGCAGCGCCGCTGAAGAAAGCCTTGGTTGATGCCGGTCTGGGCAAGGATATTTCCGGTGACTTCCAGGATGGCCTCCTGCAGCCCTTGTGGGGCATTTCCGTCAATGGCTCGGACCCGGATAAACAGGACAAAATCCTGGCCATCGTCCGCGACGTCCTCAGCAACATGGTCCGCGACGGCCTGGACAAGACCCTGCTCACAGGCGCTTTGAACCGGACGGAATTCATCCTGCGCGAAGCCGATTTCGTCGGCCGCCCGAAGGGCCTCATCTACGGCATACGCTGCATGGATACGTGGCTCTACGATATGGACCCTCTGGCTGCCCTGTCTTATGAGGCTCCCTGGATGTGTTGCGCCGCGGCATCGACAACGGCTACTTTGAAGGCCTCATCCAGAAATACATCCTCGACAATCCCTATTACGCCCTGGTCTCCCTGGTACCGGAACCGGGCCTGACCGAACGGCACGACAAGGCCCTGGCCGACAAGCTGGCTGCTTACAAGGCTTCGCTCTCGAAAGAAGAAATCGACGCCATCGTAGCCGACTCCCAGGCCCTGCAGAAGCGGCAGGCCACGCCGGACTCGCCGGAAGCCCTGGAAACGATTCCGACCCTGACCCGGGACGACCTGGAAAAGAAGGCCGACACGATTGCCATGGAACAGCAGGATGTAGGCGGCGTCCCGGTCTGCTATGTCCCGGATGAAACGAACGGCATTACTTATGTCAATGCCTACTTCGACCTCCACGGCCTGACACGGGAAGAAATTTCCTATGTCTACCTGCTGAGCGACCTCATCGGCGATATGGATACGACAGACCATACGTATGGGGACATCGCGTCGCTCATCGACTTGTACACGGGCGGCATCGACTACAGCGTGTCGGCCTTTTCGAACCGGACGGACAACAAGGACTACATGCCGGTCTTCCGCTTCAAGGCCAAAGGCCTGACGCAGAACCTGGACAAACTCGTCGATTTGTTGAAGGAAATCTCCCTGCATACGGTCTTCACGAATAAGGACCGCCTGGTCGAACTCGTGGAAGAAACGAAGGCCGGCTGGGATATGGACGCCTTCCGCCGGGGCCATACGATCGTCATGCACCGCGTCTTGTCCTACGTTTCGCCAGTCGAAGCCTTCTGCGACGCCGGGGAATTGTCGTACTACGAATTCATTACCGATGTCGCCAGCCGCGTCCATACGGACGCCGAAGCCATCGGCGCCAAACTCGCTGCGGTTATGAAGAAGATCTTCACCCGTTCGGCCCTGACCCTGGAAGTGATGGCCAGCCGGGACGACTGGCAGACGGCGAAAAACACTGTGTCGTCGTGGATCACGGCCCTGCCGCAGGGCGAAAAGCTCCAGGGCTTGTGCGATTTCGGCCTGTCCCGGAAGAATGAAGGCATCATGACCAGCGGCACGGTCCAGTACGTCGCCAAAGGCGGCAACTTCCGCAGCCACGGCTACGACTACGACGGCTCGCTCATGGTCCTCGATACGATCCTCCAGTACGGCTACTTGTGGACGAAAATCCGCGTCCAGGGCGGGGCGTACGGCGCCTTCACCCGTTTCTATGACAACGGCGACATGGTCTTCTGCTCGTACCGCGACCCCAATCTCCGCTCCAGCGTCGAGGCCTACGATGCCCTGGCAGATTATCTGGAATCCTTCGACGTGTCTGACCGGGAAATGACGAAATACGTCATCGGGACCTTGAGCCGCATCGACATCCCCCTGACGCCGTCCCTGCGGGGGGCCAAGGCCATGACCCGCTATTTCACGGGGACCACTGATGCCATTGCCCAGCAGCGCCGGGACCAGCTGCTGGCAACGACGGCCGCCGACATCCGGGCCCTGGCACCGCGCATCCGCGCCGTCATGGCCGATGACAATGTCTGCGTCATGGGCAGTGAAGCCAAGATACGCGAAGCGAAGGACTTGTTCACCAGCCTCATTTCGCTGCCCGATTAGGATGTGAGTGTCATGCGCGGACGTTTTGCGCCGAGCCCGACGGGCTATATCCATTTGGGCAATGTCTGGTCGGCCTTCCTGGCCTGGCTGCAAGTGCGCCAGGCCGGCGGGACCTTGGTCCTGCGGATCGAAGATATTGATGAACAGCGGTCGAAACCCCTCTTTACCCAGGCCCTCATGGAAGACCTGCACTGGCTGGGCCTCGATTGGGATGAAGGACCTGACATAGGCGGACCTTACGGGCCGTACATCCAGCAGGAACGATACGACCGCTATGCGGCGGCCCTGGATACACTCAAAACCGCCGGCCTCTTGTATTCCTGTTATTGCAGCCGCGCCCGCTTGCAGGCCGTCGGCGCCCCTCATGCCGGCGAGCATACCGTCTACGACGGCCATTGCTACGGCCTGAGCGAAGCCCAGCGGAAGCAGATGACCAAGAAGCCGTCGTGGCGGGTCCATGTGCCAGAACGGACCATTTCCTTTACAGACGGCGTCTACGGACCGTTCCACGAAGACTTGACGCGCTGCTGCGGCGACTTCGTCGTCCGCCGGGCCGACGACATGTATGCCTATCAGCTGGCCGTCTCCGTCGACGACGGGGCCATGGCCATCACCCACGTCCTGCGCGGTGAAGACCTGTTATCGTCGACGGCCCAGCAGATATGGCTCATGGAAACGTTGGGCTATACGCCGCCCGTATACACCCACGTGCCCATGCTCGTCGATGAAGACGGGAACCGCCTGTCCAAGCGCCAGCACGGCATCACTATCCGCTCCCTGCGGGACCGGGGCCTTACGGCAGAAGACATCTTATCCTACCTGGCCTACGCCGGCGGCCTGGTGCCGGAACGGCGCCGTTACAGCCGAGATGAACTCGTCCGGCGCTGCGATTTCCACAAATTGCGCACCGAGCCCATCGTCGTAAACATGCTGTAGGGGCCGCCAAAAGGGCGGCCCGCAGGTCGCAGATCGCAGACCGCAGGCCGCTCCGTAGGGGCCGTCCCAAAGGGCGGCCCGCCAGCAGTCAGCCGCTACGAACTACGAGCCACGAACCACGAATCTCCCCAAGAAGTTTTGTCTGAAAGAAGAAACTTTCAGGCAAAACTTCTTTTTTCGCCATTATGTTGTCACGGCGTGTGGAAATGTGGTAAAATGTGGTGAAAAGTGAAAGGAGTTGCGGCCTTATGTTTATGGGTGAATATGAACATACCATCGATGCAAAAGGTCGCGTTATTTTGCCTGTCAAATTTCGGGACGAACTAGGGCCAAAGTTCGTCGTTACCCGCGGTTTGGAAGGCTGCCTTTCTGTCTATACGATGGAGGCGTGGATGCGGTTGGCCGGCAGTTTGAAAAAACTCCGGGCTTCTAAAGAAAATGTCCGCGCCTTCAAGCGGTTTGTCTTCGGCAGTGCTGCCGAAGTAGAATTCGATAAACAAGGCCGCATCCTGATTCCGGCGACATTGAGGGCCTATGCCAAGCTGGTCAAGGATGTGACTGTCCTGGGGACAGGGGATAAGGTCGAAATCTGGAGCAAAGACGCTTATGAAGCGTATGCTGCCAAGACCGTACCGGTCATGGAAGAAATTGCAGAAAGTCTCGACGATGCCCTGGACTTGGACTTTTAGGAGGAATTATGAATTTTCATCACGTCAGTGTGCTTCGTAAAGAAACCATGATAACTTAATTACCGACCCTGACGGGATCTATGTCGATTGTACACTCGGCGGCGGTGGTCATTCCCGGGCGCTGGCCGAACGCTTGTCGCCTAAGGCGACGCTCATCGGCCTCGACCAGGACCGGGACGCCATTGCAGCGGCGACGGAACGGCTGAAGGATACGGCCTGCCGGCGTATCCTGGTACAGCGGAATTTCCGCTATCTGCCAGACGTGCTCGATGAATTGGGGATAGAAAAGGTGGACGGCGTCATGTTCGACCTCGGCGTGTCCAGTTATCAGCTCGATACGCCGGAACGGGGCTTTTCCTACATGCAGGACGGTCCCCTGGACATGCGCATGGACCGGGACCAGAAGCGCAGCGCTTACGATATCGTCAATGGCTACAGCCAGGCCGACTTATACCGCATCATCAAGACCTACGGCGAAGAACGGTGGGCCAAGCGCATTGCGGCCTTCATCGTCGAGGCGCGGCGGGAAAAGCCCCTGGAACGGACAGAAGAACTGGTCCAGGTCATCAAGAGGCCATCCCGGCCGGTGCCCGCAAGGACGGACCCCATCCGGCCAAGCGGACGTTCCAGGCCATCCGTATCGAAGTCAATGATGAACTGGGAATCCTTCACGATTCCCTGGAACAGGCTGCCCAGCGCCTGAAGCCGGGCGGACGGCTGTGCGTCATTACCTTCCATTCCCTGGAAGACCGCATTGCCAAACAGACGTTGAGGCTCTTGGCGACAGATTGTATCTGCCCGCCGGACATGCCCGTTTGTACGTGCCATCATCATGCCATCCTAAAAGCGAAGCGCCAGCCCATCCTGCCGTCGCAGGAAGAACTGGATACGAATCCGCGGGTCCGCAGTGCGAAGCTCCGCGTCGGCATCCGCAAGTAACGGGGCCGGGCTATGATCATGGAAATGGATGTGTTGCGTATGCTGGTGAGGGAAGCCGGAAACATACATGGTGATAAGAGCATACCCTTATGGCGGACGGCTGCCGTAGACGCAATCCGGCGGGGGGCGGCTTACGTCCTGCTGCCAATTGGAATGATTGCGGCTATCGTGATCGTGTCCAATCTACTGACATCCTGGGCGTATCAGCAGAGTGGAGAACTCATGGAGGTGAAGCGCGAGACGCAGCAGCTGCAGCGTGAAAACGATGAACTGCGCGTCGAGATTTCCAAATTGGAAACACCGGAACGAATTTACACGACCGCGACGAAGCGACTGGGCATGGTAGCACCGTCACGGATCCTTTACGGGAGCCAGACGGACCAGGCCGCAAGGGGAAAACGTCGATAATTGCTTAAAACCGAGAGGTCGACGCACTTCGTGCGACGACCTCATTGTTGTTTAGCTTGTAGAGAATACAGAAAGAAGTCACAAGGAGGACCTATGATTATGACCAAAACGGTAGGAGAACTTTGTAAACAGATCAAGGGCATTTATAATCTCAATGGCAGTGCCGATACGGTGATCACCGGCATTTCATCGGATTCGCGCCAGATTGAAGCGGGCTATCTCTTCGTCTGCATTTCCGGTGTCCACGTCGATGGCGCCGCCTTTGCAGCCCAGGCTGTCGAAAAGGGGGCCGTCGCCGTCTTGACGACGAAACATCTCGACCTGCCCAAGAGCACCGTCCAGATCCAGGTACCGGACATCCATCACGCCCTGGAAGACATGGTCCCGTTCTTTTATGATTATCCGGGCAAGAAGATGCGCATGATCGGCGTCACCGGCACCAACGGCAAGACGACGACGACTCACATCATCGCCCATATCCTGCGGGCTGCAGGCTATCATGTCGGCGTCATCGGCACCATCCACGCCCTCATCGACGATGAAGAACTGCCGATCCACAACACGACGCCGGATGTCGTCGAACTCCAGCACTTCCTGGCTCTCATGCAGGAAAAGGGCATGACCCATGTCGTCATGGAAGTTTCCAGCCATGCCCTGGCCTTGAACCGCGTCGCCGGCATCGAATACGATACGGCCGTCTTTACCAACCTGACCCAGGACCACCTCGATTTCCACAAGACCATGGAAAACTACGTCGCCGCCAAGGCCAAGCTCTTCCAGAGCCTGACCGCTGCCGACCACGTCAAGGAAAACAAGACGGCTGTCGTCAATATCGACGATCCCTGGTCCAAGGATATCCTCCAGGCCTGCCACTGCAAGGTCCTGACCTACGGTGTCGAAAAGGATGCCGACCTCAAAGGGTCCAACTTGAAAGTCGAATTGAAGAAATCCTCCTTTGATGTCGCCGGCCCCTTCGTCAACGTCCACCTCAACATGAATATCACGGGCTTGTTCAATGTTTACAATACGCTGGCCGCCATCGGCGCAGCCCATGCCGAAGGCGTCGATGAAGCCACTATCGACAAGGCTATCCAGGCCTTCCACTCCGTACCGGGCCGTTTTGAACTCGTCGAAGCTGGTCAGGATTTCGCCATCGTCGTCGACTATTCCCATACGCCGGACAGCCTGCAGAAGGCCCTGGAAACGGCGCGGGCCATGAAGCCGAACCGCATCATCGCCGTCTTTGGCTGCGGCGGCGACCGCGATAAGACCAAGCGCCCCATCATGGGCCGCATCGGCGCCGAACTGGCCGATATCCCTATCGTCACGTCTGATAACCCCCGCTCGGAAAACCCGGAAACCATCGTTTCCGAAGTCGAAGCGGGCGTCAAGAAAGGCTTGAAACCGGGTCAGCACCATGAAGTCATCGTCAACCGCCGCGACGCCATTTACCGCGCCGTCGAACTGGCCCAGACCAACGACATCATCGTCATCGCCGGCAAGGGCCATGAAACGTATCAGATCCTCAACGACGGGACCATTCATTTCGATGACCGCGAAGAAGCGCGCAACGCCGTCCATGCACTGCACAGAGGAGATAAATAATGGCTGCTTTTACTAGCGAAGAAATAATCCAGGCCACTGGCGCCCGGCTCCTGAAGCCGGCCGCCTCTGTGTCTTTCAGCGATGTCTGCACGGATACGCGGGTCATCGCCAAGGGTTCGTTGTTCGTCGCCTTCAAAGGGACGTCTTTCAACGGCCATGATTTCGTAGATAAGGCCCTGGCTGCCGGCGCTGCCGGGGCAGTCGTATCGGAAGTGCGTCCGGAATATGAAGGGCTGACGGCGCCGATTTTCGTCGCCGCCGACACGCTCAAGGCCTATCAGGACCTGGCCCGCTTCCACCGCCGCCGCTTTGCCATCCCCGTCGTAGCCGTCACCGGTTCGGTCGGCAAGACGTCGACGCGCAATATGATCGCTACCGTTCTCAGCGAAAAGTACCGTGTCTTGCAGACGGAAAAGAATTTCAACAACGAAATCGGCCTGCCCAAGACGCTCTTGCAGCTGACGCCGGACCACGAAGCCTGCGTCGTAGAAATGGGCATGCGCGGCTTAGGGCAGATTGCCGAACTGGCTGCCATCGGCGAACCGACTATCGGCGTCGTAACCAACGTCGGCAAGAGCCATATCGAACTGCTCGGCTCGCAGGAAAATATTGCCAAGGCCAAAGCCGAACTCGTCCAGGCCCTGGATGAAAAGGGGACGGCTGTCCTCAACGGCGACGATCCCTTCGTCCGCCCGATGACGGCTTTGTGCAAAGGGAAGACCGTCTTCTATGGGACCGATGACCAGGCGGCTGTCCGGGCAGACCACATCGTCTGCGACCAGCAGGGCGTCCGCTTCCATTGCAGCGGCGCCGGCCAGTCTTTCGACGTTTCCGTGCCGGTCATCGGCGGCCACAACGTCTACAATGCCCTGGCAGCCATTGCCGTCGGCCAGCTGACGGGCCTGAGCGCGGCTGAGATACAGCGCGGCCTGGCATCGTATCATGGCATGGCCATGCGCCAGGAACTGCTGCATATCGGGCCGTATAACTTCATCAACGATACGTATAATGCCAATCCCGCGTCCATGGCCGAAGCCATCCGCACGCTGGACCTGCTGACAAAGGGCCGCAAGATCGCCGTCCTCGGCGGCATGGGCGAACTGGGAGACTGGGCGAAACGGGAACACGAAGCCATTGGCTGCCTCGTCGCCCAGACCGGTCTCGATGCCCTCATTACGATGGGCGATTTAGCCAAAGATATCGCCCAATCGGCGAAAGCTGCAGGCATGACGGCCGTCTATACGACGGATACGCATGAACAGGCGGCGCGCCAGCTGAAAGAACTCCTCCACGATGGCGATACAGTCCTCCTCAAGGGCTCGCGGAGCTTTGCCATGGAAAAAATACTGCCCTATTTTGAAAGGAAGTAATGTGAATGTTTAAAATGCTGATTCTCAGCTTCATCGTCAGCCTGGTCATCGGCCTGGTCTTCGGACCGCTGGTCATCAAGGAATTGAAAAAATTCCATGCCCGCCAGTCCGAAAGGGAAGAAGGGCCGCAGAGCCACAAATATAAAGCCGGGACGCCGACTATGGGCGGCATCCTCATCCTGACGGCGCTGACCGTATCGTGCCTCATCTTCGATCCGATGGACCTGCGCAAAGGCCTGGCCTTATTCCTGGCTTTGGGGCATGGCGTCATCGGCTTCCTCGATGACAGCATCAAGGCCATCAAGCACCGCAACCTGGGTCTTACGGCGAAACAGAAACTGGCCGGCCAGTTCGTCATGGCCGCGATTTTCTGTTACATCCTCGATGCCTTTCTCCATTTCCCGACGACCTTGTGGATTCCCTTTACTTCCATCACTGTCGATTTGGGCATGTTCTACTATCTCTTCGTCTTCGTCATGATCGTCGGCACGAGCAATGCCGTCAACCTGACCGACGGCCTCGACGGCCTGGCTGCCGGGTCCTGCGCCATTACGTCCGTTGCCTACGTCGTCATCGCCGTCGCCCTGGGCTATACCCATTTCGCTATCTTCGGCACGGCCCTGACCGGGGCCTGCCTGGGCTTCCTCTTCTATAACCAGCATCCGGCCAAGATGTTCATGGGCGATACGGGCTCTTTGGCTCTGGGCGGTGCCCTGGCAGCTATGGCCATTTTGACCAAGACGGAACTGCTCCTCATCCTGGCTGGCGGCTTGTACGTCATCGAAGCCCTGTCGGTCATCATCCAGGTCATTTCCTTCAAGACCCGCGGTGTCCGCGTCTTCAAGATGAGCCCGATCCACCACCACTTTGAGCTGTCTGGCTGGAGTGAAGTCAAGGTCGTCACTGTGTTCTGGAGCTTCTCGGCTCTCATGGCGATCCTGTCCATTATCGTCGTACTGGCCTGCAAATAGGGCCTGCGGCTTTTCTGATTGAACTACGATATTTTATATAAAGCAGGTGTTGGCAATGAGCATCATGGATTTTTCTGGAAAACATTTCTTAGTCATCGGCGCAGGCATCAGCGGCCGCGCTGCCTCTCTGGCCTGGCAGGTCATGGCGGGTCCGTTACGCTGAATGATATGAGGCCATCGACACGGCGGAACAGCCGTGGCCGGATATAAAGGCCGCCGGCGTCCAGCTGGTCTTCGGCAGCCAGGAAACGGCTCTTTTGGACGGCATGGATGTCGTCGTCCCGTCGCCGGTCATTTCTCCGGAAATCCCGATCATGAAAGAAGCGGCCCGCCGCGGCCTGCCGATTTGGAGTGAAGTCGAAGTCGCCTGCCGGGTCACCGATGCCGACATGATCGGCATTACTGGGACCAATGGCAAGACGACGACGACGACCCTGGTCGGCGAAATCATGAAGGCCACAGGCCGTCAGACCGTCGTCGGCGGCAATATCGGCTACGGCCTGTCGGCCCAGGCCGACAACCTGCCAAAAGAAGCCGTCGTCGTCGCTGAACTGTCCAGTTTCCAGCTCGAATTCACGCACAGCATCAAGGCCAAGGCCGCGACAATCCTCAACATCACGCCGGACCACCTGGACCGCCATCATACGATGGAAGGCTATGCCGCTGCCAAGGAACGGATTTTCCTCAACCAGGACAAGGGCGATTACGCTGTCCTCAATTACGATGACGAACGGGTACGGGCCATGGCGAAAGACATGACCGGTACGGTCGTCTATTTCTCGACGTGCGGCGAAGTCCCGAAAGGGGCCTTTTATCGGGACGGACAGCTTATCCTGCGCCTCCATGGACAGGATACCGTCGTCTGTGCCGAAACGGACCTGCACCTCTTTGGCAAGCATAATATCCAGAATTGCCTGGCTGCGATTCTCTTGACCTATGCTGCCGGAGCGCCCCTCGACGTCATCCGCCAGGTCCTCAAGGCTTTCAAAGGCGTCGAACACCGCCTGGAAAAAGTGCGGACCATCCACGGCGTCACCTATTACAACGACTCGAAGGGGACCAACGTCGATGCGTCCATGAAGGCCCTGGAAGCCTTCCCGCAGGGGCACCTCATCCTCATTGCCGGCGGCTATGACAAGAAGACGCCCCTCGATGACTTCATGGCCCTGGCGGCGAAACGCGTCGATACGCTGATCCTCATCGGCGATGCGGCCGAACGCTTCGAAGCCGCTGCCAAGAAGGCGGGTATCCAGGATATCCGCCGCACTGGTTACAGCATGGAAGGGGCCATCATGCTGGCCCGCAAAATCGCCAAGGCACCGCAGGCCGTCCTCTTGTCGCCGGCTTGCTCGAGCTTTGACATGTATGATAATTTTGAACAGCGCGGACGTGTCTTCAAGGGCATCGTCAACGCCATTTAACGATATTTAGAAGAAACAACAGGAGGCAGGAACATGCGTCGAAGTCATTATTTCCGGAGGTGGCACAGGCGGCCATATCTACCCGGCGATTACCATTGCCCGGGCGATTGCCGACATTGAGCCCACCGAATTTCTCTACGTCGGCTCCAAAATCGGCCTGGAAAATACATTGATTCCTAAAGAAGGCTTGCCTTTCGTCACCCTCGACGTGCGGGGCCTGGAACGGAAGATTTCCGTCCGCAACCTCGTCACCCTGGGCAAGACGGCAGGCAGTCTGATCAAGGCAGAAGGCATTATCCACAAATTCAAACCGGACGTCGTCATCGGGACGGGCGGTTTCGTCTGCGGTCCGG
>ENA-OQED01000718-OQED01000718.1-human-gut-metagenome-genome-assembly--contig:-NODE-718-length-12924-cov-1.044698_pt1 | contig 12924 bp, 10 predicted proteins | sample MGYA00242790_ERZ504625 | MGnify/ENA primary metagenome ERZ504625 (study PRJEB26092, sample SAMD00036345) | human gut metagenome | host: Homo sapiens | study: EMG produced TPA metagenomics assembly of...
AGAGGCTATTGCACGAAATTATGCAATGGTCTCTTCATATTTTTGATAAACGCTAACTTACTGACATTGGCCCACGTGGCGCCCCCTACTATCCTAAAAATACTCTGCAGATTACAAACGCTATCCTACCACGCCGCAGGCAGCCAGCCGCAGAGGCTGAGGATGGCGTAGACGCCGGCACTGGCAAAGAGGAGGACGACCAGGGTCTGCATGATGGGATGGGCGATCCAGCCGCATTGCCAACACGGTTTCTTGTCGCCGTGTTTCCGGGAACTGCGCAGCATGAAGACGGGCAGGATGGACATGATGATGCCGCCGAAGGTGCCGGCGCTGAAGATGGCGTTGACAAAGCCGACGAGGCCGCTGTAGGCCAGGAGGACCGGCGGGATGACGATGAAGGCCAGGCAGGCCGCCCGCGTGCGGATGTCCGTTTCCGACTTGAAGCCCAGGCGGTCGATCATGTTGGTCAGGAAACTTTCGGCAATGGCCCAGAATGACGTCAGCATGGCGCAGAAGGCAAAGGCATTGACGATGACGAAGAAGACCGGCGACCCCAGGGCGCGGCCCCAGGACAAGGATGCGACTTCCCGAAATTTCATCGACGGGCAGCATGAGGAAGACGGCCAGCGGGACCAGGGCCAGGATGACGAAGGAAATGCCGGCCCCGGCCAGGATGGACGGGACGAGTTTCCCCGGTTCGTGCGTGAAGCCCCGGGAAATTTCCGGTACGATGTACTGGACGGCGTAACAGAAGACGGCAATGTTGAAGACCGGCACGGCATACATCCAGTGGGTATAGAGGATATCTGCAACAGGTACGCGGGCCGAAAAAAGTGACGCGCCGACGAGGAGAATAAGCATGGCCGTCATACCTGAACTCAAATATTTCTCTGCTACCCCGGTTGCCTTGAGGCCCAGCCAGACGACGCTCGTCGCCCCGAGGGCAAAGAGGCAGCTGGCCATTTCCAGGGAAATGCCGAAGAATTCGCTCAATATCTTGCCGCAGCCGCTGGTATAGGCGATGAGGCTGCAAAACGACGTGGCCCGACGGAAAAGAAAAATCAGCCAGGAACCGATCTTGCCGACGTACTTTTCAGCCAGGCCCGACAGCTGTAAGGGCCTCGTAGTGCGCAGCGTCGCTTCGGCGACATAGAGCATGGAGATGATAGAAAAAAAGCCTGCTACGACAAGCCACGTAAGCAGGACGGGCCAGCCGGCATTGCGACTGGCAAAAGCTAAACCTAAAACACCGGAACCTATGGTAGACCCGACGACCATCATCGTAGCCTCCATAAACGTAAGACGATGTACCTTGAGAGCCGCCTCTTTTTTCGCAGCTCCCGCCGATATAGTGTCCAACTCGTTCACATATTCCATGAAGAAAAAACCTCTTTTCGTGTGAAAATATGTTACCTGATGTCAGCATGTCTTGACCATTATACCATATCAGCATAGGGATTCCAAGAAAAAATATAGGGATTCCAAGAAAAAATCCTGCCACTCGGAAAAAAGCAGCAGGAATCGCCTCGTTCTATGTCGAAATGATATAGTGAGAATGATAAGGAGGGATTTTTATGGCAGATGTAAAGGATAAGAAAAAACAACAAAAGGCCCCCGAAAAAGAGGCAGCTGCAGAAAAGGAACTGACCATCCTCCAGCCCGGCGCCGTCCCGGAAGAAGAAGACGACCCGGAAGCGCCCTATCTGGCTTCTGACATGTATCAGCGCATCGTCGCCCTGATCAACAACTTCGAATCGGGCCTGCCCGACGACATGCAGGCCGGCGGCCGCCTGGTATCGGCTGGCGACATCACCTTCAGCATCCAGGACATCGGCTACTGGGACCCGAACATGATCGTATTCTATGGCGAATTGTCCGACGGCTCGGCGGTCGAACTGGTCCAGCACATTTCCCAGCTCAACCTGCTCCTCGTCGCCGTCCCCCGCCACGACGACATCGAAAAGCCGCGCCGCATCATCGGCTTCAACCGCAAGAACGAACCGGATATCGCTACGGATCCGGAAGACTGACGCCTCAGGCTTTCGGAGCATGGCAAAAAAGTCCTGCCGCATGTGCGACAGGACTTTTTAAGTGGCTAGTGGTTAGCGGATGGTCTTAAATTTAAAACTATCTTCTACAAACTACAAACTCCGTACTGCAAACTTTTAATAGCAACCTCTCAGTCAGCTTCGCTGACAGCTCTCCTATAAGAAGAGCCCTTGCGGGCCGCCTTTCAGGACGGCCCCTACGAGCCACGAACCACGAGCCACTAAGCTAACTCGTTCTCTTTACTTTGAACCAGGTAGCGTACATGGTCGGCAAGACCAGCAGGGTCAGGACGGTGGCGACGAAGAGGCCGCTGGCGATAGCGACGGCCAGGGGGCCCCAGAAGACGCTGCGCATGAGGGGTATCATGCCCAGGATAGCCGCAGCGGCCGTGAGCATGATGGGCCGGAAGCGCATGACCGCCGAGTCGATGACGGCATGCCATGGGTCTTCGCCGGCAGCCATATGTTTCTGTATCTGGTCCAGGAGAATGATGGAGTTGCGGATGATCATGCCGCCCAGGGCCAGGATGCCCAAATCGGCGACGAAGCCCAGGGATTTCCCGAAAAGGAGCATCCCCCAGGAGACGCCGATGAGTCCCATAGGCGCCGTAATCAGGGCCAGGAACATGAGCGACGGACTGCGCAGCTGGAACATGAGCAAGGTCATGATAATGATGACCATGACCGGTACCGGTACCAGGAGGTACTTCAGGGACTTCTGGCTGTTTTCCAGGGCCCCGTCGACTTCGACGGTATAGCCAAAGGGCATGCTTTCCCGGATATCGGCAATGGAATCGTAGGCTTTCTGCGTCGCATCGTTGGCCGTACCGGACTTGATACCGCCGTTGATGGTGATGGTCGGTTTCAAATCGCGGCGCCAGATGAGGCCATCTTCGCCTTTATAGGAAATAGTGGCAATCTGTTCCAGCGGCACGTAACCGGCCTGGCTACGTAGACGGGCAGGCTCTTGATCTTGGCCAGGTCATTGCGGTCGCTGTCCTGGAGGCGCAGCTGGATGCCGATGGTCTTGTCGGCCGCATAGTATTGGGCGACCGTCGCCCCCGGACAGTTCCGTATACAAGGTCTGGGCAATGTCTTCACCGGAAATGCCCATGGCCCGCAGCTTATTCTGATCCAGGTCGACGTGCATGATCTTATTTTTCTGGTCCCAGTTGAGGAAGACATTTTCCGTATTCGGGTCCTTGGCAATGCGCGCCGCGATCTGCTGGGCATAGGCTTTGACCTTATCCGTATCGTAGCCGGATACGCGCAGCATGATGGGGGTAATCCGACGGCGGCCCTAAGGGCACGTTCTTGACGTTGCAACGGACGTTGGGGAACTTGTCGGCCATTTCCTGTTTAATGGACTGCGTCAATTCTTCCCTCGTCTGCGTATCCTTGGCGACGACGACGAACTGGGCGTAGTTATTGGCCGGCAGGACCGGTTCGATGGTCAGGACGAAACGCGGTGCCCCTTCGCCGACGTAGTACGAATAATCCTTGAGCTTCGCCTGCTGACTGTCCAGATACTGGGCAAAGCGGGATGCTTCCTTCTGCGTGGCCTGCATGGACGAGCCTTCAGGCAAGGTCATTTCGACGATGAGTTCCGGCCGCAGAGAGGGCGGGAAAAATTCCTGGGGAATGAGTTTCATCATGCCGACGGACAAGATGAACATAGCCGCTGTCCCGCCGATGACTAATACCCGGTGGGTCAGGCACCAGGTCAGGACCTTGCGGAAGAAGACGTAGAACCGGCTCTGATACAAGGGCTCCGGCTCTTCGCCTTTGGTCACTTTCGGCTTGATCAGGTAATAGCCGAAGAGCGGTGCCACCATGACCGATACGATCCACGACAGGACCAGGGCCGCCGTGATGACCGGGAACAAGTCCTTACAGAATTCCGACGCTGCCCCATCGGCAAAGGCGACAGGAATGAAGCCGGAGCAGGTAATGAGGGGTCCCCCGTCAGCATGGGCTTGGCCGTCGCCTTGAAGGCATAGCAGGCCGCATCGACGCGGTTCATGCCCTTCTCCAGCTGGACCGTCATCATTTCGACGGCGATGATGGCGTCGTCGACGAGGAGGCCCAGGGCGATGATCAGGGAGCCTAGGGAAACCTTATGCAAGTCGATGCCGGCTACTTCCATGACACAGAAGACGCCGGTCAGGACCAGTGGGATACAGAAAGCGACGACCAGGCCCGTCCGCAGTCCCAGGCTGAGGAAGCTGACGACGAGGACGATGATGATGGCTTCACGCAGGGTGTTGGTAAAGTCGCTGATGGACTCTTTGACGACCTGCGGCTGGTCCGATACCTGGTGGATTTCCATGCCGGCCGGCAAATCGGATTTGACGCTTTCCTGCAACTTCTTCAAGTTTTCGCCGAGCTGGAGGTTATTGCCGCCGCTCTTCATGGACAAGGCGATACCGACGGCAGGCTTGCCATTATAGAACATCTTCGGGTCCGCCGGTTCTGTATAGCGCCGTTCGACCGTGGCGATATCGCCCAGGCGGAAGACGCGGCCATTGGCATTGATGGGCAGGTTGCGGATGGCTTCGACGTCTTCAAAGACACCGGACAGGCGCAGGTAGACATTGTCCGACTGGGTGTCGACCATGCCGGCCGGCGTCATCTGGTTCTGGCCTTTGACGGCATTGGCGATGGTCGTCGGCGCAATGCCCAGTTCGGCCAGTTTGGAATTGGCCACTTCGATGTAGACCTTTTCCGACTGTTCGCCGACGAGTTCGACTTTGCTGACATCGTCGACGGACATCATCATGCGGCGTATCTTTTCCGCTTTCTGACGCAATTCTTCATACGAATAGCCATCGCCGGTGACAGCATAGATAGAACCGTAGACGTCGTCGAAACGGTCGTTGTAATAAGGCCCATAGACGCCTTCGGGCAAATCTTTCTTCATATCTTCCGTCAAATTGCGGACTTCATGCCAGGTGCTGCGGATGCTGTCGCGCGGCGCCTTGTCGTCGAGGTAGACGTAGATGACCGACTGGCCGGGCCGGGAATAACTCTTGATGTAATCCAGGTTCGGCGTATCCTGCAGTTTCTTTTCGATCTTATCCGTCACCTGTTCCTGCATCTGTTCCGCCGTGGCACCGGGCCAGGCGACGGAGACGACCATAGTCCGTACGGTATACGCCGGGTCTTCCATGCGGCCCAGTTTCATGTAGGAAAAGATACCGGCAATGGCGACGAGGATGATGAAGTACCAGACGAGGACGCGGTTGTGAATAGAGACTTCCGATAAATTTCTCATTCATCTTCCCCCTCTACGCGGACTTTCTGTCCTTCACTGAGCATATGGACGCCGGCCGTGACGACGACATCACCGCGGCTGAGGCCCGTGACTTTGACCGTATTATCGCCAAAATCCTGGACCGTCACGTCTTTCAAGGACAAGGTCTTATCCTTGCCGACGACCCAGACCTGGGGCATGTCGCCGGTCTGATAGATGGCTGCCAGCGGCAGAACGAAGGTATCTTCAGCGGCTGCCTGTTCACTGCCGTTGGCAACCGTAGCCGTCATGCCGAGCTGCATGCCGTCCGGCGGATTGGGCAGGGAAATATTGACCTGGTACGTCCGCGACGCCGCATCGGCCATAGGAGCCACTTCGCGGACGACACCGGCGGCCTGCTGGTTCTGGAGGGCCCAGAAGGTGACGGTCACGTTCTGGCCGACCGGGAAATCGGCCAATTTATTTTCCGGTACATTGACCTGGACTTCCAGGTCCCCTGAATGGACCAGGGTGACTACAGTCTGGCCGGCAGCGACGACCTGGCCGACTTCCGCCGACACGGCTGAGATGACGCCGTCGGCATCGGCCGTGAGCTGCGTATAGGATAACTGGTTTTCCTGCGCCTGCTGGGCTGCCAAGGCCTGGTTATACTGGGCCGAAGCCTGGTCGTAAGCCGTCTGGTACTGGTCCAGGACGGACGCGCTGATGGCATCCATATCGTATAATTGCTGATAACGGGTTAAATTGGACTGGGCCAGCTGGAGCTGAGCAGCAGCGGCGTCGACCTGGGCCTGGGTCTGATTGACAGCCTGGGCCACGTCTTTCGGGTCGACCGTCATCAGGACGTCTCCGGCATGGACCTGGGAGCCGAGCTGCACGTTGCGGGCCGTAATGCGGCCGCCGGCCTGGAATGACAAATTACTCTGGTATCGGCCCTTGACCGTCCCCGAATAGGTACCGGCCGTCGTGCCCGCCGTTTCACTGCCGACCTGGATGGCCTTGACCAGCTGGGGCTGTTCGGCCTGCTGGGTCTGCTGGCCGCAGCCTGTCAGGCCCAAGGCCGTCAGGACGGCTATGACGAGGACTGTATATTTCCAATCGCGTTTCATGGCTTCATCTCCTTTGTGGGATTAAGGGCAGCAATATCGGCTTCAGCGGCATTGTCGGCCACTTGATGCATGAGCTGCAACGCCGGCCCCAGCGTCACCTCATCGACGCCCTGGACGAGGACGTCGACCCATTTCCTTAAAATCTCTTCCATCGTATCCTGCAGCTCCCGGGCCTTGGGCGTCAAATAGAGATACTTGTAGCGCCGGTCCGTCCCCTGCTGGCGCCGGCTGACGAATCCCTTCGCCTCCAGCGTCTTCAGATTCCGGGCCACCAGAGCCTTATCGGCCTGCATGACCTGACAGAGCTCATTCTGCCGGCAGCCATCGTGGCTGTACAAACTCAGGAGCGTCACATGTTCCGAATAAGACAAATTCCAAGGACGGCACGCTTCGACCACATAGGCTTGGGAACGCTGGTTGATGACACTGAAATCATGACCAGCCTTCAAATAATCCATGTGCTGCATCCCCTTTTCTTCAGTAATTAGTTGATTTGCTCAACTATTTATTTCCAGTATAGCAAAAAGAACGGGAAAAGCAAGGGACGGCCAAAGGCCAGGTCCCGCAGGCCGCATCGTAGGGGACGTCCTGTTAAGGCGTCCCGCGTGAATCCTGTGTACATCCCCGATAACATACGCGGCAACAGATTCAAACTGACGACATCGCCTCTTTTTGAGTTTTAAGTTTGTAGTTTTAGTTTGTAGCAAATGGTAAAAAATTTAAGACCAGCTTCTACAAACTCCGTACTACAAACTATAAAGTAAAAGGGGCCTCGCATGATGGCCGAAGCCTTCGTGCGACAGCCCCTACGCACAAGGCCGCAGGCCATGTGATTTTTGCGGCCTGCGTCTTTCCTACAAATGTATCCGCCGGCTTACTTTCTTCCCGACGACGGGGATTTTTTCGATATCTTCCGCCGTGAGGGCCCGGAAGACGACGAGGCCGATGAGGTAGACCAGGGCTGCAGCCATGATGGCGGCGATGGTGGCCACGGCGTTGCCGAAGAGGACGAACAGGGCGTGGTGGACGAGCCAGGCCGTGCCGGCCATAGCGGCGCCGGCCAGGAAGAGTTTCCCGATGTAGCCCCACTGGACGCGGTAGGCAATGTATTTACGGGCAAAGTAAAGGTTGAGCGCCGTAGCGACGGCCAAATCGGCATTGGTCGCCCAGGCGGCGCCGACTTCGCCCAGCCAGGGAATGGCTGTCAAGTGCCAGCTGAGGATGATCTTGACGACGGCCGCGGCGGCCATGTTGTACAGCGGGACGGCCGTATGGCCCATGCCCTGCAAAAGGCCGCTGGTAATCTGCTGGAGGCCGACGAGGAAGACCGAAATGGACAGGACGCAGATGGCCGGTCCCGCTGCCGGCGTCGCATAGAGGAGCCGGGAAATGGGTACGGCCAGGACGGCCAGGCCCAGGCAGGCCGGCACGGTGATGACGTTGGCAATGCGCATGGCCGTGTCGGTCCGGTCGAGGATGACGTCCCGATTCCGCTGGGAAAAGGCCGCCGATACGGCCGGGACGAGGCTCGTCGCCAGGGCGATGGTCAAGATAGCCGGCAGCTGGACCAGGCCGTTGGCCATGCCCGTCAGATAGCCGTAAAGGGCCGTCGCCTGATGGGTGCTGTAACCAGCCGCTTCCAGGCGCAGGGGCACGATGAACAAGTCGATGCTGGCCACGGCCGGCAGGAGCATGTTGGCCGCCGCTACGGGCACGGCCAGGACGATGAGCCGGCGGATGATGCGCCGCGGCGACTGGATGACGAAAACGCCGTCGTCATCGGGCATGGGATGGCGGCTGTGACGGTAATACAGGAAAGCGATGAGTACCAGCCCTGCCGCCGCCCCCGGGACGGCGCCGAAAGCGGCACCGGCAGCGGCCCATTCCAGGCCTTTGGGCAAGAGAATCCAGGCCAGGACGAGCATGGTGCAGACCCGGACGAACTGGTCTGCCATCTGGGACAGCGCAGTCGGCGTCATGAGCTGCAGGCCCTGGAAATAGCCGCGGAAACAGCAGGCGATGACCGACAGGCTCAGGGCCGGCGCCAGGACGGCCAGGGCCGGAAAGGCCCGGCTATCGCGGACGATGCCCATTTCGACCAGGCCATGGGCGCCAAAAGGCAGGGCCAGGCCGCAGACGACGGCGACGACGGTCATGAAGGCCAGGGTCACATGAAAGATACGGCGAACGCCGCTGTAATGGCCTTTGGCCGCTTCCTCAGCGATCATGATGGACACGGCAATGGGAATCCCGGCGCCGATAATGCTCAGGAGCAGGATATAGACGGGATAAGCCATCTGGTACAGGCCGATGCCTTCGCCCCCCAAGAGGCGCGACAAGAAGATACGGTTCAGCCCGCCCAGGATCTTGACGACGATACCGGCCACGGTGAGGACCATGGCGCCCCGTAAAAAGGAGTTCTTACTCAAGGGAATTCCCCTTTCTCAATGATGAAAAGGCCACCAGCAGCGTCTGGATAAAGGCCAGGACGTCGGAAATCCCAGCCAGGGAGACGCGGACCATGACGGGCATGTTGGGCACCAGGCGGAAACGGCGGCGCAGGGACGGTTCCAGCTTGGAAAGGTCGGGCATATCGGCGACGCGCTGCCACTTCAATTCCAGGACGTCTTTCTTCTGAGCGATGAGGACCAATCCTTGGGCCTTGGCGTCGAGGCGCGTTTCCGTGACCTGCAGCAATTTCTCTACGGGCTGGCTGGGCTTGCCGTAACGGTCGGCCAGTTCCCGGCGCAGGTCGGCCAGTTCTTCTTTCGACGATAAGACGGCCAGACGCTGGTACATTTCGATTTTCTGGCCGCCGTTCTGGATATAGTCGTCGTCGATGAAGGCGTCGACGTGGATTTCCATGACCGTTTCCGGTGGCGGCGGCGCTGCTTCCTTGCCGTTCTGAGCCTTGGCGATGGCATCTTCCAGCATATGGCAGTACATGGCAAAGCCGACGCTGGCGATATTGCCGTGCTGTTCCCGACCCAGGAGGTTGCCGGCGCCGCGGATTTCCAGGTCACGCATGGCAATCTTGAAGCCCGAGCCGAGTTCGGTGAATTCCTTGATGGCCTGCAAGCGTTTTTCGGCGACTTCCGACAGGACCTTGTCGCGGCGGTAGAGGAAATAGGCATAGGCCATGCGATGGCTCCGACCGACGCGGCCGCGCATCTGATAGAGCTGGGACAGGCCGAAGTGGTCGGCGTCGTAAATGATGATGGTATTGGCATTGGCTACGTCCAGGCCGTTTTCGACCAGGCTCGAACAGAGGAGGACGTCGTATTTGCCTTCATAGAAATCGAACATGACCGATTCCAGCAGGCTCCCGGCCATCTGGCCGTGGGCGATGCCGATGGTCACATCCGGCAAGAGGGCCTGGAGTTCGTCTTTCATCTTTTCGATGGTCGCAACGCGGTTGTAGACGAAGAAGACCTGGCCGCCCCGCCGTTTTTCGCGCATAATGGCATCGCTGACGATGCGGGCGTCGTATTCGGTCACATAGGTCTGGACCGGGAAGCGGTCTGTCGGCGGCGTTTCGATGACGCACATTTCCCGCAGGTTGACCAGGGACATGTGCAGCGTCCGCGGAATCGGCGTGGCGCTCAGGGACAGGACGTCGATATTGGCCGCCCAGGCCTTCCATTTTTCCTTCTGGGCCACGCCGAAGCGCTGTTCTTCATCGACGACCAGGAGGCCCAGGTCCTTGAACTTGACCTTCTTGTTGAGCAGGCTGTGGGTCCCGATGAGGACGTCGATATCGCCGGTCAGGGTCCGGGCCAGGATATCTTTCTTTTCTTTATACGAGCGGAAGCGGTTGAGGACGTCGACGTGGACGCCGAAGGGGCCGAAGCGTTCCATAAAGGTCTGGAAATGCTGCTGCGACAAGACCGTCGTCGGCACCAGGACGGCGACCTGCTTGCCGGCTGTGACGGCTTTGAAGATGGCCCGCATGGCCACTTCAGTCTTGCCGAAACCGACGTCGCCGCAGACCAGGCAGTCCATGGGCGTCGGCCGTTCCATGCTGGCCTTGATGTCGCGGACGGCTTTCAGCTGATCTTCCGTTTCTTCATAAGGAAAGGCTTCTTCAAATTCCTTCTGGAACGGCGTATCCGGCGGAAAGGCATAGCCCTGGACGACTTCCCGCTTGGCATAGAGGGCGACGAGTTTCTCTGCCAGGTCGGTAATGGACTTCTGGGCCTTGGCCCGCGTCTTCTGCCAGTCGGAACCGCCCATTTTCTGTAATTTCGGCGTATCCCCTTCGTTGCCGATGTAGCGCTGCAACAGGGACAACTGGTCCGTCGGCACGTAGAGGATATCCTTGCCGGCATAGTGGATTTCCAGATAATCCTTGTGGACACCATCCATTTCAATGGTCTTGATGCCGATGTAGCGGCCGATGCCGTGGACTTCGTGGACGACGTAATCGCCGGGCTTGAGGTCCGTAAAGACGTTGATTTCCTGGCCTTTGGCGGCATGATGGCGCAGGCGCCGCTTCTGGGTGCCGAAGACATCCCGTTCGGCGACGACGACGATTTTGGCATAAGGCAGCTCGAAGCCGTCGTGGATCTCCCCTTCGACGACGTAGACGCCGCCTGGCGTACTCTGGTCATCGTCATAATCCCGGAACGGCAGCTCATGCTGTTTCATCCAGGCCTGGAGCGAAGCCCGCCGATCGCGGCTGTTGATGACGAAGAGGATCGTATTCCCCAGGTTCCGCCAATGGTCCACTTCTTCTTCCAGGAGGTTGAACTGCTTCTGGAAACTGGCCATCATCTTGGCGGCAAAGCTGGCCGACGTGTCTATCATCATATCCGGCACGGACTGGGCCATGAGCGACAAGATGAGCTGCGGCCCCGGGCGCTGGGCTGTGACCAGATTTTTCCAGGACGCCAGGCGGCCCTTATAGTCGTCGGACTCCTTGAGGACCTTCTTCAGGCCTTCGCGGATGCGGTTCGGTTCATCCCAGATGATGACGCCCTGTCCGGCATAGTCCAGGAGCGTATATGTCTCGTCATCCTGGACAGTCAGAGAAATGGGCAGGATGCGGGCCTTTTCCCGCTGGTCCTGGGATTTCTGGCTGTCTGTATCGAACGTGCGCAGGCTGTCCAGTTCGTCGCCGAAGAATTCCAGGCGCAGGGGCTGCGGTTCGTTGACGGCATAGATATCGACGATGTCGCCGCGGACGGAAAAATGACCGCGCCGTTCTACCATGTCGACCCGTTCATAGCCGGCGTCGACGAGGTGCTGCAACAACTCGTCGCGGTCGTAGTCCTGATGGATGGCCACGTCGATAGCGGCGGCATCGATGCGCTGCGGCGCCATGACGTACTGGGCCGCTTCTTCCGGTGCCGCCAGGATCAGGAGCCGGTCGCCCTGGCGCAGACGGCCCAAGGCTTCCATCTGCCGGGCCATCCGGTCCAGGCTCTTGGCCGTCGTCGTAAAGACGGCCTTGTCGACGACAGGGAAATCCAGGACTGGCAGGTCCGGTACCAAAAAGGCCAGGTCCGCCATCCAGGCCGCAGCCTGTTCCCGCGACGGGACGACGAGGACGGCCTGCCCCGGCTTTTCCGTCAGGGCCTTGGCGACGAGGGCGCTCTTGACGGAACCGCTGAGGCCGTAGATACTATGACAGCCGGACTGGGAAAACGCAGCCACGGCAGAGCGGATATTTTCATCTTGATTCATCCATTGAAAGAATTGCTTCATATCGTTTTTACCTCATGACAAATTGGGGCTGTCGCATGAAGCCCTGGAAAACAAGGCGGTCCATGCGCAGCCCTTATCGTGATTCAACTGCAACTATTTAATTATATCATAGTTCACTGGCCCCTGCCAGTAGCGATTAGAAGACCGACGCGCCCTGCATGATGATGACTTCCCGTTCTTTCCGGCTCATCTTGAGGAAATTCGTCTTCTTCAGCTTATCTTCATAAGACGAATCCATACCGTTTATCTTCTGGGCGACATCCTTGCGGATCTGCGGCAGCAGACTGTAGAGGTTGCGGCCCGGGCAGTCCGTGCTGTTGACGTCGCGATGGCCTACGATGGTAGACGGCCCCGGCACGATGCTGTAGATCTTGCAGATCCAGTCGACCAGTCCTTCCAGGGAGTGGATTTGGGCCGGCGTAGGGATTTCCTTTTCAAAATTGCCCGTCACATTGATGCCGACAGTATGGTAGTTCTTCCCTTCGGCATGAGCACCGACCGTAGCCAGCGGGCGGCCCCGTTCAATGGTCCCGTCTTTGCGGATGACGTAATGGTAGCCGATACCGGCCCAGCCGTTGGCCAGATGGGCGCGATGGATAGCCGCTGCCGACGTATCGCCATCGGGGATGCCAACGTGATGGATGACGACCATGTCCGTCTTCGGCCGCAGGAGCAGCGTTTCGCGGAACTGGAAATTCGTTTCCTTGATGGCCATCGGTTCGGCCGGTGCCGCATCGGTCACGGGATTATAGTTGCGCATGACGCCGCGGGCTCCGGCGGGTTTCGCCGACCGCGGGACATTGCCGAT
>ENA-OQED01000719-OQED01000719.1-human-gut-metagenome-genome-assembly--contig:-NODE-719-length-12919-cov-1.017511_pt1 | contig 12919 bp, 8 predicted proteins | sample MGYA00242790_ERZ504625 | MGnify/ENA primary metagenome ERZ504625 (study PRJEB26092, sample SAMD00036345) | human gut metagenome | host: Homo sapiens | study: EMG produced TPA metagenomics assembly of...
CTGGAAGACGACAGCGAGGCGACCGACCTGACCTCCGCACTGGTGGATCAGGGGCTGTACACCTTTATGCCGGAGTCCCGGAGCTTCCGCTATAATGACGAAGGCGGCAAATACACCATCGCTCCCCTCATCACCTCTTATGACAGCGCAGTCGGCGAACCCTACGGCGGCACAAGCGATGACCCGGAGGAAGAAAGCGGTCAGCTCCTGCTGGCGGCACACTCCACCAGCGTGGGCAGAAACGACTCCAAGATGGTGGTATTCGGAAACGCTGAGTTTATCGACGATGAACACGTCAGCGACGATACCGTTATCGTGCCGGTATATCTGTTCCTCAGCACCATCAGCTGGATGTACGACAGCGATATCAACATGGACATCGCAACCAAATCCACGACAAACGACTACATTTCCCTGCAGGATTCCGGATTTGCACAGCGTCTGATGGTAGTTCTCACGGTAGTACCGATCGCAATTATGGCAGTGGGTGTCGGCGTGTGGATCAAGCGCCGTAACTCATAAGCACTGTCTGAGGAGGCAAAACAATCATGAAAAGACAACTCATCATCGGACTGGTGCTGGTACTGCTCATCGGTGTGTGTTTCGGCACATATTTCGGCATCGACCACTATCAGACCCAAAAGGAAAAGAAGGCGGCAGAAGAGGCTGCGGCACTTCAGCTGAGTTCTTTCACGTCCGACGATGCGACCAAGCTGGTGCTGCATACGCCGGAACTGGACTACACCATCGACAAGGATGACGACAGCAAGTGGCAGGTTGCCGAGGGCAGCACCCTGCACATCAACACCTATTATATTGATGCACTCTGCACTTATGGCTGCGGAGTGACTGCCACAAAGGATCTGGGCGCTGCGGATGAAAAGCAGCTGGAGACCTATGGTCTGTCTGATCCGGTTTCCATCGCCTACTACACAGACGATGCGGACAAACCGGTCAAGACACTCTACGTGGGAAAACAGAACCCCACAAACACCAGTTTCTATATGATGCAGGATGATGATGACCACGTATATCTGGTGGATTCTGACACTGCCGGCTATCTCTATGTGACCAAGACGCAGCTGCGGTACCGTTATCTGCTGGACGATCTGAGTTCGTCTTTCACTGCGCTGACGCTGAAACGTGGAGATGAAACGGTCTACACATTTCAGGACATGGACGGCAACTCCGACTGGCAGCTCACAGAACCGCTCAGCACGCCTATCGGGGCAGACAACTCCAAGCTGTCCAACCTCTTCAACAACATCACAGAGCTGGAGGCAGACGACTTCGGCGACAGCGATGTGACGGCAGACAAGTATGCCTCCTATGGCTTTGACAAACCGGCATACACATTCCAGCTCACCCAGGCAAACGGTGACACTACCACCCTACTGGTAAAGGAATTTGACCCGTCTGTTTCTTCCTATGTGGATTGTCTCCGGGTGGAGAGCAACGAGATCCTCAAGATGGACTCCAACTACCTCAGCTTTTTGGAGGACAATGCCTCGGATTATATGCTCAGCACCGTATATAAGGTGAATCTGACAGATATCTCTGCTTTCACCGTGCAATATCACGGTTCGTTCAACGATACCACCCTGGACATCGACCGTAGCTTTACGGCGGACAGCGACAGCGAGACCTACAGCTGTGACGGAAAGCAGATCACAAGTGCAGACACGGAACTGCTGGAATCGTTCCAGACATTCTACACTGCGCTGTCCAATCTGTCCTATGAGTCACTGGACACTGCCGCAGATGTTCCGACTGACACCGACCCGGCGCTGCATCTGACTTATACCATGAAAGACGGCAGCACCCATACCATGGATCTGGTGAAGAAAGACGACACCACCTACTGGGCGTTCATCGACGGAACATTCACCCACGCCGTTGTGCGCCAGCGTGCGCTGAGCGGCGAGGACAAGGTATTGGTTGCCTATACCGCAATGGAAAAGCTGCTGGACGCTGCCGCAGCATAAACGACCGCACAAATCCAGAAAGAGGACACCGGCTGTGACCGATGCCCTCTTTTTTCTGCGCTGTAACAGGCTTTTTTCATGAAGAATTCTTAAAATCCATTGACAAAACGGTAAAAATGGATTATAATTGTAGAGTGCATATTGTTTTCATGATGCAAGGTCTTTCGAAAAGACAATGATATTTTAAGCGGCTTTGTGCAGTGCCGCTTTTCCAACAGAGGTGCAGCAATGAGAGTTCACAAGAAAAAGTCCCGCAGCAAATTCAAAAATCTGGATCAATGTCTCCATCGGCGTTTTTATGCGGATTCATTGTTCTGGTTTTTCTGATCGTTTTACTGACACAGACCGGAAAGCCGAAAATACAGCAGCAGATCCCTGCGGCAGTCAATGCCCAGAACACTGCCGCTCAGGCAGAAACAGAACCGGCAACAGAGGCTCCCACAGAACCGGAGACTCTGCTGACATATCCCACTGCTGCGGAGAATGTGACCGAACTGACGGCAAACAACATCTCCAGCGAACACGCTGTTCTGCTGGACGTGGACAACAACACCATTCTGGCACAGCGTGACCCGGATGCACGCATCTATCCGGCATCCATGACCAAGATCATGACACTTCTGGTGGCAGCGGAACACATCGAAAACATGGACGACACCTTCACCATGACGTATGACATCATTGCGCCGCTGATCGATGCAGAGGCATCCCGTGCCGGATTCGAAGAGGGCGAGACCGTTCCGCTAAAAGATCTGATGTATGGCATTGCGCTGCCTTCCGGTGCAGATGCGACCACGGCGATCTCTATCTATCTGTGCGGCTCGGAGGACGAGTTTGTTAAGCTGATGAACGAGAAGGCGGAAGAACTGGGACTGGAAAACACCCACTTCACCAACGCCAGCGGTCTGTATGACCCGAATCATTACAGCACAGCCACCGACATTGCCATGCTGATGAGCGCTGTGATGGAAAATGACACCTGCCGTGAGATTCTGGGTACCTATCAGTACACCACCTCGGCAACAGAGCAGCATCCGAAGGGCATTCCGCTGGAAAGCACCATGTTCAGCCGGATGTACGGCAACGAAGTGACCGGCATCACCATTGAGGCAGGCAAGACAGGCTATACCGATGAGGCAGGGCATTGTCTGGTCAGCTATGCCACCGATGCGGACGGCAAACAGTTTATTGCCGTGACTGCAAAGGGTCCCACCTATTGGAGAGCGGTTTTCGATACGTTCGCCATCTACGGTTTGGTACACGACGGCTATCCCATGCCCGACAACCTGGCTGCACAGGAAACCGATGAAAATGGTTCTGCCATTGATCCGACAGAAACTTCCACAGCTCCGGCGGCATAAACCGGAACGGTAATTTTTACAGGAAAGGAGCTGGTTCCACGCCATGAGCAACCGGAAACAGAGACACCTCAGCCCCGCCGGCTTTCTCCTTGCGCTGGCGCTCCTCATCGTAGGAATATTTGCAGCAGACTATGTCTACCGCCTGTTTTTCCGGAGCAGTACGGAAAATATCATCGGAACCGGCGGCTTTTCAACCACATCTTCCTCCTCCGGAACTGCGTCAGAGGACGGAGAAAATGCAACAGATTCCACAGAAGAGACCCAGCCCAGCGGCATTGTGCTGCAGCTGACAGCAGCCGACCAGGCAAGCGGTCCGCTGGTTCTGGCAGATGCGTCCCATCCCTATACCGGCACTTCTGTATGGAGCGATTTTTCTGCGGTAACAGACGCCAACGTCAAAACACGCAGCACTTCACTGCAAGTTCAGCCCGGAGATCATCAGCCCATCTGTGAGCTGTTTGATGCCTATGCGGCGGCAAACGGCTATGCCAATCTCCAGATCTACAGCACGTTAGACGGCACGCTGGACAGTACCTCCATCTATACCAATATTCTCCCCGACCGCAGTACCGGTTACGGATTCGACATCGGACTCATCACCAGTACGGGAGAAGTTGTCCCCTATATCACCAAGTGCAACGAGTGGATGGTGGCAAATTCCTGGCAGTACGGCTTTGTGCTGCGCTATCCCAGCGACAAGACAGATACCACCGGAACTGCCTATGCACCGCACCATTTCCGGTATGTGGGAAAAATCCACGCTGCGATCATGCACGAGAACAACTTCACGCTGGAGGAATATCTCAATTATCTCCAGAACTATCCGGTAGAGTCGGGCGGTCTGTCCTATTCGGACGGCACACAGTCCTACAGCATCTACTACGTTCCCGCTGATGCCAGCGGCACGACCAAAGTTACGCTGCCAGAAAACACAGTCTATACTATATCCGGTGACAACCGAGGCGGCTTTGTTCTCACCATTACCAACGGCGCAGCATCCGGTGACACCGGGGCAGCGGAGACGACAGCGGCAGAAACGACAGCCGCATATTAAACTGCATCCAAAGAAAATACAAATCCCCCAAAGACGGCGTTTCACCATCTTCGGGGGATTTTTGTAGTTTGTGTATTTGCTTATCAGTTTTTCAGTACATCGCTCCAGGAGACATCCATTGCCAACGCCGTGCATCGCAATGTACAGCATAGATAGAACAGATCCTGGGTGTCCAGCACGCTGTCGTTGTTGATATCCATAAGCAGGATCAGCCAGCGGTTTACGTTAGGATTGTCATTAAATACTACGTCCTTTTCGCCGACTGCTCTTCTCGCAATATACAGCATCAGCTCGAACATATCCTGCGAATCCACACGCCCGTCCATATTGGCGTCGCCACGCACTCTGGGCAGCTGCTGCGTTTGTTTGGTCGTGGTTGTCGCAGAAGTTGTGGTGACTGTTGTCGTCTGTGCTGTTGTAGTTGTCGTGGAACTGGAAGTCGTTGCAGAGGCAGACGTGGTGGTACTGGTCTCTGTCCACGAAACTGTCAGCGTTGTACTGCCTGTGGTTTCTGTGGTGCTGCTTGTATTTGTCGTCGTTTCTGTTGTATCCGTTGTTGTGGTAGTTACGGTAGTGCTGGTTGTGGTTTCCGAGGTCGTTGTCTCCGTTGTTGTCGTCACTGTGGTAGTCGTCGTCGTGGTCGTCGTTTCGGTCACAGTTGTGGTTTCTGTTGTTGTCGTAGGTTTGGTTACCTTGGTGTAGCTTTGTGTCGTAGCGCTAGTGGTTGTAGTAGTTTCCGTGGTTGTCGGTCTGGTCTGCTTGGTATATGTTCCTCTGGATGTCGTTGTGAAAGGTTCTGTGGTCGTGGTTGTGGTAGTCGATGTGGTCGTTTCCGCAGAAGTGGATGTTGTGGTAGTGGTTTCTGTCGTTGTAGTACTGGTCGTTGCGGGCGCAGTCGTGGTTGTTGTGGTCTCTGCGGTGGTGGTAGTCGTTGTGGTCGTCGTCGTTGTCACAGTCGTTGTTGTAGTAGTGACCGGCTTTTCCTTTGCGGTAATGGTAACTGTACCAAGAACCGTTTCGTAATTTTCGCTGTCCGCCGGGACAAATCGCCATTGCAGGCGGTTTTCTCCGGATTTCAAGGTGTCGGAGGTATCCGCCGCCCAGGTCAGCACACCCGGCGTATTGGCGGAATCCAGACGAATCGGCGGCACAGCATCACCCTCTGTGTAAGAAACGCTGTCATCCCACACAACGGAGACCTTGGGTACGCCCTTTTCGATCACAAATTCCAGCGAATTGCTGCCGCTCCAATTGGTATCCGGCACAGGTGCAATGCGAATTGTTCCCCTGCCGGCGTTTACGTTGTTCTCATAGGAAAGGAGATAATCCGTTCCCTCCCTCAGGAGATGGTCTCCCACCTTCACCAGAACCTTTGGCGTCAGTTCCTCGCCGGTGTAATAGATTCTCTCCGTATCAGCCAGAGTGACTTCTGCCGCATTCAGCGGAATCGCCTGCAATCCCACAGAGAGAACTGCCTTGACATTCGGGTTGCCGGTGTCATAAACATAGGTGATATCGTTCAGCGGATCGTCTGCCACAACCTTTGCACCGTCCACCTGCGCATTGCTCCAGTCTGAGGCACGCTCCATGAGGAAACGGCTCCACAGCGTAGGCTCCAGGTACAGCTGCCTGCCGGAATACTGCGGCGTTTTTCAGCGCACGGCAGCCGGTCAGATCACAGCTGGTCATGGGTGCCTCTTCTGAGAGATACAGAGACAAAAGCGGATTGTGTCCGGCGTTCAGCACATTCAGTTTCTTCAAAGTGGAAAGTATCAGCGCACTGATCTGGTTTCCGGAACAGTCCAGCTCTTCCATGCTGGTCTGGTCTGCAAGTTCCAGAGATTCCAGCTGGTTATCCGCACAGGAAAGCACTGTCAAGTTTGTACTGCCCAGCGAAATACTTGTCAGTTCATTTTTCTGGCAGTACAGCTTTTGCAGCACTGTGCAGCGCCGTGTGTCAAGTTTTGTCAGCTGGTTGCTGTCACAGTAGAGTTCTTCCAGCGTTTCATTCCGCAGCGCCAGTCCCGACAGCGCATTGTCGCCGCAGTCCAGCAGTTTCAGTGCGGACAACGCTGTCACATCCAGCTGTTCCAAATGGAGTCCCCGGCAGCGCAGTTCCGTCAAGCTGGTAAACCGGGAAACATCCAGTTCCGTCATGGCGTTCTTGCTGCAATCCAGGGATGTCAGCGTGTCCGGCAGCGGAGACAGATCTGTGATCCGATTCTCGGCACAGTTCAGCTTTTTCAAGTTGGAGAAGTTTTCGATGCCAGTCAGATCTGCGATACCGCAGCCGGAAATATCCAGCTCTGTGACGATCTCCTGCTCCGACTTCTGGAGCATCCCATCCTGATTGCGGTCCAGTTTTTCCATGACATATACCCGGAACGCATCATCCGGAAAATGCTCGGCGTCAATCGCAATGGAATCCTCTTCCATTGCCTGCGGCACAAGCGTAAAACGTACCGTTCGTTCCAGATCATTGGCGTCGATGCAGTAGTCATACTGCACCTCTGCGGAAATGTCTGTCACAGTCAGCAGCGTGCCGTCACACACGGCATTCTGCCAGCTGTCCTCCGCTGCAAACTCCGGCGCAAAGCATCTGCAAGCGTTGTCAAATCCAGCTGACAAACAGCATTCACTGGCACATTGCGCCGGTTTCCATCTGCCGACAGTGTTTGCAGCTGAGACAGTCCCGTCACATCCAGGGCGATCAGCTGATTCTCACCGCAGGAAAGCTCTTCCAACGACAGCTGCTTGGAAACGTCCAGTGATGTCAGTTGGTTCTGGCTGCAGTCCAGACGGGTCAGCTGCCGTCCGGAAAGATCCAGCGAAGTCAGCTGGTTTCCGTGGCAGTCCAGTTCCTGCAATGCCGACAGTCCCGAAAGCGACAGTTCCGGCAGCTGGTTCTCGGCGCAGTTCAGACTGTTCAACGTTTCACAGCCATTGAGGTTCAGCGCCGTCAGCTGATTCTTGGAACAGTCCAGGGTTTCCAGGCTGCTGCTGCGTGGCAGGAACAATGCTGTCAGTGCCGCATTGGCACAGCGCAGTGTTTTCAGCTGGGACAGTGAAATCACGGACAGACGTTTCAGCGCTGGGTTATCGCCGCAGGACAATGTTTCCAAAGCGGTGAAGTACTCCACGCCGGTCATATCTGCGATGCCCTTTCCAGAGGCGTCCATTGCTGTGACCGCCGCAATCTCCTCAGCGGAAAGCAGTTCATCCTGGTTCTGGTCGTACTGACGGACAAACGCCCGGAACACTTCGTCCGGGAAATGCGCCGCATCAATGGGGATACCTGTCTCCGTCTCCTCAGACGTTTTCAGCAGCAGGGTGAATGTTACCTTCTGGTCCTTGTTCGATGTGGGATAATAGGTGTATGTGATGTTCTGGGACGGGTCAGCGGCGTAGACTGCATCGCCGTCTGTAACAGCATTTGTCCAGCTGTCTGCATCCACACGGGAGATCTGGAAATCGCCGGGCAGATCAGAAAGGTAAAACCGATTCAGCGAATCCAGCTGGACGGTATAGCGATTCCAGGTGGCAGACAGCTTTTTCAGCGTCACCTGGTCGGAAACTTGAAGTGAAGTCAGCTGGTTGCCAATGCAGAGCAGAGTTTCCAGCTTTTCCAATCCGGAAACCGGCAGCACCGTCAGCTGGTTGCTGGAACAGTTCAGAGACACCAGTTCTGCACACTTGGAAACATCCAGCTGCGTCAGCTTATTGCTGGCACAATTCAGCGTATTGATTGCAGAAAAACCTGTGAGATCCAGCGCTGTCAGCTGGTTCATAGAACAGTTCAGAGATACCAGCTTGGTACAGCCGGTAATGTTCAGCACGGTCAGCTGATTCATGGTGCAGTTCAGCGTTTCCAGTTTCGGCGAACCGGTGAGATCCAGTTCCTTGATCCGGCACTGTGCGCAGTTCAGTATCCGCAGCACCGGGAAGTCAGAGACCTGGAATTCCTGGAGCGTGCTGTTGTAGGAACAGTACAGTTCTTCCAGCCCCTTCGCCGCCGGCAGTGTCAGCTTGGACAGATTATTTTGAGAACAGTCCAGACTTTTCAGCTGTGTCAGACCGGTGAGATCCAGTTCCCGCAGGCTGTTCTGGGAGCAGTCCAGGCTTTCCAGTTTGGTGAAATAGCGGATGCCGTCCAGTTTCCAGATGGAACGCTGTGAAATGTCCATCTGAGTCACATCGTCCAGTTCCGCACGAGAAAAATAGCCATCCCCGTCTGCATCCAGCGTCTGTACGTAACTGCGGAAGTCGCTGTCCGGAAAATGGGCTGCGTCAATGGGCAGCAACGTCTCTTCGGTCAGCAATGTAAATGTCACGGCAATGGCCTTTGCCGGATCGGTGTAGTACTGATACGTCACGTCTTTGCCCGGTTCTGTCACTGTGAGCGTTGTCCCGGAAAGTGTGCCGTTGGTCAGACTGTCCGGCACGATCTGTTCCGGGACAAATCCGCCGGGCAGGGTCGACAGGTCAAACTGTCCCAACACATCTGCATCAATGGAGACACGGTTTCCGTCTGCCAGCAGCTGGTCTGCGGTCAGTTTCGTTTCCCCGGTGTCAGGACGAAAGCTGGTTGTTCCGGCAGTCCAGGCTTTCCAGGCTGTTCTGTCCGCTCAGTGACAGCGCCGTCAGTTTGTTCTCCCGACAGCTGAGTTTTTCCAGCACAGATGCTTTCGGCAGCACCAGTTCCGTCAAACCGCAGCCGTTACAGCTGAGTTCCCGCAGAGCAGACAACCCGGAGACATCCAGCGTTTCCAGCGGCAGCCCGTCACAGTTCAGCGTCTCCAGCCAGTCCAGCTTTTCCAGTCCGTTCAAGTCTGCAACGCCGCTGTCCGCCGGGATCGTCAGCGCTGTAATTTGTTCCAGTTCTTCCAGAGAGAACCAGCCGTTTCCGTCGGTATCCATGCCGCTCAGCAGACTGCGCAGCGCCGCATCCGGGAAGTTCTCTTCGCTCAGTTCCAGATAGCGGTCTGTCTCCGGCTGCAAGGTCAAAGTAAAGGTCGCTACCGGGACAGCCTGCGCAGCATCCAGCTGATAGCCGTACTGCACCTGGGATTTTCCGGCTGCAATATGCAGGGTGTCCGGAGCGGTATCCTTGACTTCGGCGTTTTCCCAGCCGGTAACACGGCTGGTGTCCAGCTCCGGCAGCTGGGTCAGATCTATAGGTATATGCCCCGGCACGCTCCGGCTGCGGCACAATGGTGCGGCTGTTTCCGGAAGCGTCCAGCGAGGTCAGAGAAAGCCCGGTGATGTCCAGGGCTGTAAGCTGGTTCTCTGCGCAGTTCAGCGCCGTCAGTGCCGGATTCCCGGTCACACTCAGCGTGGTCAGCTGGTTGCCGGAGCAGTCCAGCGATGCAAGCGAGGTGTTTTTAGAAAGATCCAGCTGTGTGATCTGGTTCTTGGCACAGTTCAGTCCGGTCAGCGCAGTGTTGCTGCTCACGGAAAGTGCCGTCAGCTGGTTACCTGAACAGTTCAGTGTCTCCAAGGCAGGATTTCCGGTGAGCCGCAGGGATTTCAGCAGGTTTCCGGAACAATCCAGGATGACCAGAGACTTTTCCCAGATCAGCGAAAGGGTGTCCAGCCGGTTATCAGCACAGTTCAGTTCTTTCAGTCCCTGGCAATACCGGGTGTCCAGTTCTGTCAGCTGGTTGCCGGAACAGTTTACTTTTTCCAGAAGAGAAAGGTCGATCATGGCAAGCGCTGTCAGTTCGTTTTGGGAGCAGTCCAGTTCGACAAGCGATGTATCTCCGCTGAGTGACAGGGTGGTCAGCTGGTTATTTGCACAGTTCAGCGTTTCCAGTACGCTGTTTCCCGTTACCGACAGCGTCGTCAGCTGGTTGCCGGAGCAGTCCAGATCGGTCAGATTCTGATAGTTAAAACAGCTGAGGTCAGTCAGCTGATTATCGGCGCAGTTCAGTTCCACGAGATTGCCGTTTGCAGCAACGTCCAATGCTGTCAGCGCATTCCCGGAACAATCCAGCCGGATGAGCGTGGTGTTTCCGGAAAGATCCAGTGTTTCCAGCTGGTTGCCGGAACAGTTCAGTTCGCCCAGAACAATACAGTTGTCCAGCGAAAGAGAGGACAAGGCGCAGTCGCTGCAGTCCAAAACGGTAAGCATAGAGCCGGGCATGGAGATTCCGCCAAGCTGCATGGGTTCCGGCAGCGTCAGAGATTCCAGCGTGCCGTTGCCGGAGCAGTCCAGTTTTGCCAGCATCGCAGCATCGGACAAGTCCAGTGTTGTCAGCTGGTTATCGGAGCAGTCCAGGGCAGTCAGCTTGGTGAAATTCCCGATGCCTGTCAGATCGGCAATTTCCATGCCGGACAGCGGCAGGTCTGTCACGTCTCCGCACTCTGTCTCGGACAAGGTGCCGTCTCCGTCTGTGTCTGCATTCTCCTGGATATAGGTTCGAAACGCCTCGTCCGGAAAATTCTCCTCGGTCAGAGCAATCTCCCCGGATGCGGCGACCGTCCCATCGGCTGCAAACACAGTCAGCGGCATACAGCCGACCGCCATCAACCCTGCCAGCAGAACACTGAGACAGCGGCGCAGTCCTTTATTTCGGCTTCCCATAGCAAAATCTTCCTCTCTATTGTGCAAGCCTGTTCCGGGCGGAACAAGCTCTGGTTTTTTCTGCCTGACACAGAACGTTTTGTGCAGTTTCTGTCCAGTTTTATACATTTATAGTATAACACAAGCGCCACAAAAAGTCAAACAATTTTTTCCAATTTTGGACTTGACGCAGCAGAATGCGTGCTGCGCCGTTTCCGAGCAAAAGCCATGCGCCACAACATGAATCAAAACTGTTTTTTCTTGGAAGGAATCGTGAATTCTACTGAAAAACCGTCATTTCACACAAAACGGCACTGTCATTTTTTACAAAAACGCTATTGACAAGTTGGAGAAAATCGATTATAATGTAAGAAATATGATGTGTATTCTTGCACTGAAAGGGGCTTGTATTCTTATGAGATCAAACTGGAAAAAGACCATTGCAGGCATCACTGCAATCGCTACACTGATTCCCTGCTGTCTGGGTACTGTTGCATACGCAGCACCGCAGTCCGCCGGAAGTGCTGTAGCTGTAGCAGAAGTTCCCACTCTGGAGGAACCTTTGCCGGCAAGTGACGTTGCGGCACAGATCGCAGCAGACGTGGAATCCGAACTGACCGGCAGTATCGCCGCAGAAAGCACGCCGGAGCAGATCCCGATGCCCAACTATGCAGAAGATGATGAAGTGGTACTGCCGGACGGCAAACCGACACAGGACGGCAAGCTGTACTATAAGATCGTTTCGAAAAAGGCACAGATCACCGGATGCGCTCCGGGAACCACCGATCTGGTCATTCCGGAGACCATTTATGACGAAGAGGACGAGGAAGAGTATCCGGTAACTTTCATTGCCGCATCTGCTTTCTACGGCAACAAGGAGATCCAGACGATTTCCTTCCCGGAGACCATGGTCGGCATCGGTGCAAACGCATTCCTGGGCTGCACTTCGCTGACTTCCGTAGAATTCCCGGACAGCGTGGCATCTATCAATGCCAGCGCATTCTGCTCCTGCAGCAATCTGAAATCCGTTAAGCTCCCGGCAAGCCTGTACTTTGTGGGCAATGACGTATTTGCATACTGCGCGTCCCTGGAATCCGTTACTATCCCCGGCAATCTGACTTCCATTGGTTCTACCATGTTCGCAAACTGCGCAGCGCTGAAATCGGTCACCATGGAAGAGGGCGTACAGAGCATCGGCGCAAACGCATTCTATGGATGCAGCGCTCTGGAAACCGTTAACTTCCCGGAGGATTCCCTCACCCGAATCAACGCCAATGCGTTTACTTACTCCGGTCTGACCAGTCTGGAACTGCCGAACAGCGTGACCAACGTTGCAACGGCCGCATTCAGCCACTGCCAGAATCTGAAAACTGCAAAGCTTTCTTCCAGCATGACTTCCATCCGGAAGGACACTTTCGCATACAGCGGTCTGGAAAGCATTGTGATCCCGGACAGCATCACTTCCATTAAGTCCGGCGTATTTGCATATTGCAGCAATTTGAAGTCTGTGACTCTGCCGGAAACGCTGACAGAGATGGACGAGATCGTATTCTACAGCTGTAACGCACTGGAAAGCATCACACTGCCGGACAGCCTGACCTCTATCAGTGAGAACCTGTTCTACCGCTGCACCGGTCTGGCAAATGTTCAGTTTGGCGCAAACACCAAAAACATCGGCAACTCCGCATTTTACGGCTGCACCGGTTTACAGGAGATCATCATTCCGGATACCGTAACGACCATCGGAGAAAGCGCTTTCTCGGAATGCACCAACGCAACCAAGGTTGTGATCCCGGATTCTGTAACACAGCTGGGCAAGTGGGCATTCTACGATGACAGCAGTCTGACAGACGTTACCATCGGCAGCGGTCTGACCAAACTGGACAACTATCAGTTCTATCGCTGACAGTTCGCTGGAAGACATCACCATTCCGGACAATGTCACCAGCCTGGGCAA
>ENA-OQED01000720-OQED01000720.1-human-gut-metagenome-genome-assembly--contig:-NODE-720-length-12919-cov-0.848734_pt1 | contig 12919 bp, 16 predicted proteins | sample MGYA00242790_ERZ504625 | MGnify/ENA primary metagenome ERZ504625 (study PRJEB26092, sample SAMD00036345) | human gut metagenome | host: Homo sapiens | study: EMG produced TPA metagenomics assembly of...
ATTTTGTGTACCCTTCTGAACCAGGCCAGCGGAGACAGGAAAATCCTTTGCGAGCGCCTGAATATCTCCAACCAGCAGGCGGCACATATCAGCAACGCGAGGCCCCGGCGAGGGGCTGATCTTCTTCGGCAATGTGATCCTGCCTTTTGTGGATGACTTCCCGAAGGACAATGAACTTTACAGCATTATGACAACAAAACTTGGTGAAACCGGGAAAGGAGAAAACGAACATGAGTGATCCCCGCTATTTGCATACGGAAGAAAAACAGGAGGGCGAAACCTTCTTTGATGTGATGAACCGGCTGATTGCCAGAAGCAAGACGGTCACGGCGGATATGGAGGCGGTTCTTACGGAGCTGGAAAGTGAGATCGAACCGTTCCGTGCACCGAAGGGTCATGAATAAACTGACCCATGTGAGCCTGTTTTCCGGCATTGGCGGCCTGGACCTGGCGGCGGAGGCGGCAGGATTTAAGACCGTCTGCCAGTGCGAATGGGCGGACTATCCCTATTCCGTCCTGGAAAAGCACTGGCCGGAAGTCCCCAGGTTCCGGGATATCACCACATTCACGAAGGAGGCGTTTTTTGAGAAAACAGGACTTGAGACAGTCACCATCATCTCCGGCGGCTTCCCCTGCCAGCCCTTCTCCACCGCAGGAAAGCGGAAGGGCTTTGCGGATGAACGCTACCTGTGGCCGGAGATGTGCAGAGTTATTACCGAGCTGCGGCCCCGTTGGGTGCTTGGGGAAAATGTTGCTGGCTTCATCAATATGGGGCTCGACAAAACGATTTTTGACCTGGCAAAGGCGGGATACGCTGTTCTCCCATTCGTATTTCCGGCTTGCGGCGTCGGCGCATGGCATGAGCGCCAGCGAACTTTTATCGTCGCGGCTGATGTTTCCCACACCCCTTGCCTCCGACAACAACACCGCCAGGGACGCGGCAAGCCTGGATGTGTTCCTGTCGGACAATGGGATATTCCGCAAGAGGAACCGAAACGGGGCGATCTGGAGCCTCAGCCTGTCGGCGGCGGTATTCTATCTGACCCCGGTAGCCTCGGACGGTTTCCGCTCAACCTTGAAGCCGTCAGCCTTCGATCCGGCGAAGAAGGACGGGAACCTGTCGGCGCAGATCATCTCCCAGGAGCGGCCGGTGTCCGAAACAGCGGCGCTGAACCCAGATTGGGTGGAATGGCTCATGGGCTTCCCGAAAGGATGGACGGACGTATCCTCTGGGCCGCCGAACCGGAAGGAATCCCCCGCATGACCGAGCGCATGGATGACCGTGCACTGCGGCTGAAAACTTTGGGCAATGCGGTCTGCCCGCCCCAGGCCTATCCCATTTTCCGCTATATCGCCATGATTGAGAATGGCACCTGCGGCGACTTTTGCCCCTATGGAAAGGAAGGTGACTGCCTATGAGGGAACTGAAAGCGACCGATAAGATCACGCAGAAAATGACCCGTGACGGTGCGGTATCGGAAAACCTTGCCACGGGAGAGGTGGAACATATCAGCAGCCGGGAACCGGAAACGGAGTTGTCCGCTTCTTCGGAAGAATCTGCTGGCACGGCTGCTGACCTTGCCCTGCGTGCGGCGGAGCACCATGAGAAGAAAACCGCACGAAAGGCGGAAAAGGCTGACACCCAGGCAGTGCGGGATGGTTCTGCCGCAAGGCAGCGCCCGTCCTCCCGCCTGCAATTTACCGAGGAAGAACGTGCCGATCCCATACTTGGAAAGTACATCGACCGTTCCGACCGTGCGGCGGACAAATTGGATGCGGCAAAAGCAGCCATCCCCACAAAGAAAGTCCTTCGCACCGAGCGTATTTTTGACGAGACAGCCGGAAAAGGCAAAACGCAGCTTCACTTTGAAGAAATGGAGAAACGCCCCAACGGACGCCTGCGGCACAATCCGCTTTCCCGGCCGTCCATGAGATCGTCCACGCCGCCCATGCGAAGGTGCATGAGGTGGAACAGGAAAATGTGGGTGTTGAGGCCGGACACAAGGGCGAGGTGCTGACGGAACGCGGGCTTGCCTACGGAAAAGGCAAAGTCCGTGCCGCCGTCCACCATCACCGCACAAAGCCCTGGCGTGACGCGGCGAAGGCAGAGCAGGCTTCTTTTAAGGCAAACGCCGAATACCTTTATCAAAAGGCACTGCATGATGATCCTGCATTGGCAGCTTCTAACCCGGTATCTCGTTTTCTGCAGAAACAGCGGATCAAGCGGAACTATGCAAAAGAGCTGCGGCAGGCAGAGAAAACCGCAAAGAACACAGCGGCCACGGCGAAAAGTGCGGCGCAGAAAGCAAAGGACGCCTTCAAGGAAACATTCCTCTACATCAAGCACCATAGCCGGACGGTGCTGCTGGTGATCGGCATTGGCGCCTGTGTTGCTCTGCTGTTTGGCGGAGTTTCTTCCTGTTCCATGATGGCGGGCTCTGGCGTGGGTGGTGTATTTACTTCCTCTTATCTCTCCGAGGATGCGGATATGCTGGCTGCGGAGGCGGCCTACTGCGAGTTGGAGCAGGAACTTCAATATGAGCTGGACCACTATGAGACTCTGCACCCCGGATATGACGAATACCGTTTTGATCTGGACGAGATCGAGCATGACCCTTATGTGCTGATCTCCATTCTCACGGCGTTCCATGAAGGGGTGTTTACCATCGACGAGGTTCAGGAGGAACTGCAAATGCTCTTTGAAAAGCAGTACATCCTGACGCAGACCGTGGAGGTGGAGGTACGCTATCGGACGGAGACACGGACAGACAGCGAAGGAAACGACTATGACGTGGAAGTACCATACAACTACTATATTTGCAATGTGAAGCTGGAAAACTTCGACCTTTCCCATGTGCCGGTCTACATCATGGACGAAGAAACGCTTTCCCTGTATGCGGTCTATATGGCGACGCTGGGGAACCGGGAAGATTTGTTCCCAGGCTCCGGCTATGTAGACAAGTACACCAAACCGCCAACCACCTATGATATCCCGCCTTCCGCACTGGAAGATGAAACCTTTGCGGCGCTCATTACCGAGGCAGAGAAGTACATCGGATATCCTTATGTCTGGGGCGGCAGCAATCCCAACACTTCTTTTGATTGCTCCGGCTTCGTGTCCTGGGTGCTGACGCAAAGCGGCGTCTGCAATACGGGCAGGCTGGGAGCCCAAGGACTCTACAATATTTCCACCCCGGTATCCTCTGCCAACGCAAGACCCGGCGACCTGATCTTTTTCGTCGGTACTTACGATACACCGGGCGTTTCCCATGTGGGTATCTATGTGGGCGGTGGAAAAATGCTGCACTGCGGTGACCCCATCCAATATGCAGATATCAACACAAGCTACTGGCAATCCCACTTTTACGCTTTCGGGCGACCGCCCTACAACTAAAAAACGATATGGAGGTAATTTGATTTATGGCAACGACACAGAAGATCCGCAATGACATTGCGAAAACCAAAGAAAAGATCGCGGAACAGCAGAAACGCCTTCGTGCGCTGGAAGCCCAGCTTGCGGAGGAAGAAAATCTGGAAATCGTCCGCATGGTGAAAGCCGTGAAGATGGATAACAAGGAACTGACCGCCTTCCTGAAAGCCTATGCCAGCGGTATGATCTCCCTGCCGGAAGGTATGCTGCAGGAGGGCAACACCGAGAATGAGGAAACGGAGGAATACGAGGATGAAGCATAACTTTATGACAAAAATGGTATCGGCTCTTTTGGCGGTGGTGCTCAGCACTGCCGCTTTTTCTGTCACCGCCTTTGCCAGCGGTGGCGAGGAAACCACAGAGCCCGTGACTGAACAGGAAACGGCCGGGGATGTCTCTGATCTGCTTTCCGCTCTGGCAGGCAGCCAGGTCACGGTATCTGTCACCGAGAACGGTATCCAGTTCAGTTCCGGCGAAAATGACTCCGGGCAGACCGGCACCGTCACCACGGGCGGCGGCAATCTGAATGTCCGCACGGGCGCTGGAATGGATTATACCGCCTTCACCCAACTTCCCAACGGAACAACCGTGAAAGTGATCGGCACGGACGGCGACTGGCTGAAGGTCATCCTGCCGGAGAAAGTCGGCTATGTCTATTCCGGCTACATGACGGTAAGTGACGGCGAGGCTGGTTCCGGGGAAGGTTCTTTCTCTCTGGACGCGGAAACGCTGGAAAACCTGCTGGGTATGCTGGGCGGTGGTTTGAATGGCGGTGCCGCCCTGACACCGGATGGGAACCTGTCGCTGATCGACGATATCGGCAGCCCTACTGCCAGCGGCAAGCAGTTTATTACAGTAGAAACGAAGAACGGCAATGTGTTCTATCTCATTATTGACCGTGACGACGAGGGCAAGGAAACCGTGCATTTTCTGAACCAGGTGGATGAAGCCGACCTCATGGCACTCACGGAGGATGGAGAAAAGGCGGAAACACCTATTGTCTGCACCTGTACGGAGAAGTGCCAGGCCGGAGCGGTCAATACCGCTTGCCCGGTCTGCGTAAAAACCTTAGTGAATGTGTTGGCACAGAACAGAAAGCTGCGGAGCCCACCGAGCCGGAGAATCCGAAGCCTGAAAAGAAAAGCAATACCGGGGCGATCCTGGCGGTGCTGCTGATCCTTGCAGCCGGAGGCGGCGCAGCAGTCTATTTCCTGGTGCTGAAACCGAAGCAGGGAAAGAAAGTTCCCGCTGATCTGGATGATTTCGACCTGGAGGATGAAGAAGAATATCTAACCGAGGACGAGGAAACGGAGGAAAAGAATGAGTAAACTGATTATCGCAGAAAAACCAAGTGTAGCAAAATCTATCGCGTCGCCCTGGGTGCTTCATCCAGGGCCGATGGCTTTTATGAGGGCAGCGGCCTTCTCGTATCCTGGTGCGTGGGACACCTGGTATCCCCGATGGATGCGGGCGGCTATGACGAGAATTTCAAGAAATGGCGCTATGACGATCTCCCCATTCTGCCGGAGCCGTTCCGCTATGTGCTGGCATCGGGTAAAGAGGACGCCTTTGAAAATCTCCGTGCTCTGATGAATCGCTCCGACGTGGATACCATTGTCAATGCCTGTGACGCCGGGCGTGAAGGGGAGCTGATTTTCCGACTGGTGTATGAAATGGCTGGATGCCGCAAGCCGGTCCTCCGTCTTTGGATTTCCTCGATGGAGGGCAGTGCTATCCGAGAGGGCTTTTCTGACCTGCGCCCCGGCGCCGATTATGAAGCCCTGTATCAATCTGCCCTCTGCCGCCAGAAAGCGGATTGGCTGGTGGGGATCAATGCCACGCGCCTTTTCTCCGTTCTCTATCACCGCACCTTGAATGTGGGCCGTGTGCAAACACCCACGCTGGCAATGCTGGCGGAGCGTGACGCAAAGATCACGCTGTTTCACAAGGAAAAATATCATCTGCTGCGCCTGACGCTGGATGGAGCCGAGGCGGTGTCGGAGAAATTCACCGATTCGGCAGCGGCGGAACAGGCAGCGGTCATGTGCAAGGGTGCGACCGTCACCTGTACCTCTGTTACCCGTGAGCAGAAGAAAGAGCAACCGCCGAAACTCTATGACCTTACCACCTTGCAGCGTGAGGCGAACCGCCTGTTCGGATACACGGCGAAGCAGACTCTCGACTACGCACAGAGCCTCTACGAAAAGAAGCTGCTGACCTATCCCCGCACGGACAGCCGGTATCTGACTTCCGACATGGCGGAAACGGCATCCTGTGTGATCCACCTGGCGGCAAAGCTGCCGCCCTTTGATGGTTGCACAAACTTCTTCCCGCTGGTGGAGGCCATGATCTCCGACAAGGAGGTATCTGACCATCACGCCATTATCCCGACCATGGAGATTGAAAAATCGGATATCAAGGCTTTGCCTCTGGGCGAGCGCAACTTGTTTCTGTTGGTCTGCTGCAAGCTGCTGTGTGCGTCGGCAAGTCCGTATGAGTATGAGGCAGTCACCGCCACCTTTGACTGCGGCGGCCATTCCTTCACCGCAAAGGGCAAGCGCATCCTTGCCGAAGGCTGGCGAGAGATCGACCGCATTTTCCGTGCCTTTCTGAAAGAAAAGCCTGCGGATGGGGACGGCGGCACGCTCCCGGACTTCACCGAAGGGCAGACTTTTGACGGTGCGGAGGTCGCTGTTACCGAGCATTTCACCCAGCCGCCGAAGCCCTACACCGAAGATACCCTCCTGTCCGCTATGGAAAATGCGGGTAAGGACGATATCCCCGACGAGGCGGAGCGAAAGGGACTTGGCACGCCTGCAACCAGGGCGGCAATCATCGAAAAGCTGGTGGCAGCCGGATTTGTGGAACGCAAGGGCAAGAGCCTGATCCCCACAAAAGCCGGTATCAACCTTGTCACGGTCCTGCCGGAGCCGCTGACCTCTCCCATGCTGACGGCGGAATGGGAACAAAAATTGACGGAGATCGCAAAGGGCGGCGCTGACCCGGATACCTTCATGGACGGTATCCGCACGATGGTCCAGGAGATCGTGTCCACCTATTCCTGCATTTCCGAGGATGGCAAAAAGCTGTTTGCCCCGGAGAAGGAAGTGATCGGCACCTGCCCCCGCTGCGGCCAGCCGGTCTATGAGGGCAAGAAGAACTTTGCGTGTTCGGATCGGTCCTGCGGTTTCGTCCTCTGGAAAAATGACCGCTTCTGGACGAGCCGCAAGAAGGAGCTGACAAAGAAGATGGCAACGGACCTTCTGAAAAAGGGTCGCACCAATGTCAAGGGAATGTGGTCTGAAAAGAAACAGGCTGCTTATGACGCTGCGGTGATTCTGGATGACACGGGCGGCAAGTACATCAATTTTAAGCTGGAATTTCCGAAAAGAAAGGTTGGTGCTGATGGCAGAAAATAAGACTTTGGAACATTTACCCGAAGTGAGGGCGGCGGTGGCTGCCCTCTCCCCGGAGGATCGGGAACTGTTGGCGGCGGTGCAGGTCTCGCCCTTCAAGCTGACAGCACCGGAACAGTTCAAGGAGTTTGCTGACAACATCGACTATTTCGTATTTGAGCCAAACATCCACGACCTGAACGATCTGGGCTGGCGGTATCTGGCACAGCACATGGATACGCCGTTACCCCCGGAACTTCTGAAAGCAATCGACCCTGTTCCTTTTGGCAAGTACGCCATGCAGGAGGAACAGGGCCATTTTACGGAACACGGATATATTTCTCTCTCCGGCGACGAGTGGAACCATGAGCGCCCTGCGGAGCCGGAGAAAAAGCCCTCCATCCGGGAACGGCTGGAACAGGGCAAGAAGGAATGTGCGGAGAAAAACAAGGCACAGCCACACAAGGAAAAGGCTGCGCCGGAACTGTAAGGAGGTGCTGATATGCCGTATTACGATCACGACAAGGATTATCCCTTTGCCGCCTTTATCACCAATCTTGGGAAGTACAATGAGGGCGAGCTTGTGGGCGAGTGGGTGAAGTTTCCCACCACCGCCGAGGAATTGAAGGAAGTATTTAAGCGTATCGGGATCGGCCAGAAGGATGACTTCGGCCAGCCCTATGAGGAATGGTTCATCACGGACTATGACTGCTATGTGGACGGTCTTTACAGCAAGCTGGGTGAATATGAGAATCTGGACGAGCTGAATTATCTGGCGTCGAAGCTGGATGAAATGAGCGAAAGCGAATACGCACAGTTTCAGGCCGGTATGGAAATGGGCGACCATTGCGGCAGCCTGCAGGAGATCATCAACCTCACCGAGAATCTGGATTGCTATGAGGTTTACCCCGATATCCATGACTATGACGATCTGGGCCGCTATTACATCGAAGAACTGGACGTTATGCAGGTGCCAGAGCATTTGCAGAATTACATCGACTATGAGGCCTACGGTCGGGACGTTGCGTTGGAGGAAAACGGCACCTTCACGGATCAGGGCTATGTGCGTGATACGGGTGACAGTTTCCATGAGTATTACGACGGTGAGCGTGGCAGTATCCCCGACGAGTACCGGGTAATGACTTTTCAGGACGATCTTCCCGAAGAAGAAAAATCTGAATGGGCTATGGATATTGCCTTTGACATGGACGAGTTTTTCCGTCAGAACGATCCGCAGTATGCGGCGGAGCACCCGGAGGCACAGGCTGCCAAGGAGGAACTTTACGAAAACCTGATGGCAGGGCGCATTTCCGCTCTGGATGAAAAGCTGGCGGCGCTGGGGCAGACGCAGGAGGACTATCTTCCTTCGGAGATCGAAAAATTCAAGGATGCCACGGGCTATGAGGAATTTCTTGATTTTGATCCGGCGGAGGTCAAGGCCGCTTTGGAGGACCCGGAGAAGTCCCATGCGGATGAAATGCTGTCCGCTGCGGAGAAGGTTGCCTCGGAAAAGATGACTGTGCTTGTAGTGGAACCTATGAAGGAACCCTATGTGAAGGAGATCGACCCCGACCTTCATTCCCTGCAGGCAGAGGTTGGCGGTGATATTGGGCAACCTATCCCTATTCTGACCCGGTGGCGCTGGTCTGCAATGATGAAGGAAAGCTCATCGGGCTTGATCTGAACCGTGGGCTGCGGGATGAAAATGGAGAAATTTATGATATCGTAGCAGGGACTTTTTTGGTGGTTGGGCTTGGTGAGGAAGATTTTGCCTCCCTGTCCCCTGAACTGATTCAGAAATACACGGAACAGTTCAAAACGCCAGAACGATTTATGCAGATCAATGGCAATATCGTTGTTCTTCCTGTCCCAGCAGAGAAGCAAGACCTCACTTTTCTGCCAGACCGTTTTGAGACCGGCGAGCGTGTGCAGACACCGAGGGGCAGCTTTCAGGTGACGGCCATGAGCCGGGAGCAGATGGAGGCGGCCGGTTACGGTGTCCACCATATTTCCGATGATGGAAAGTATCTTATCATGGGAAACGGCACACGGGCCTTTGCCGTGGCAGCGGAGCAGCCGGAAAAGGACAATCCTCTCCGCACGGCAGAAATGACGCTGGAGGATGACTACGGCATGATCGACGGCGTTATCAACAACGGCAGACGCGGCGAAGAATTGGAAAAAGCCCAGGAGTATGCAGAGCGGACAACGCCAGAGAAGTCTTCCATCCGTGAGCGGTTGGAGGACGCCAAACGGGAATGTGCCGAGCATAAGCCCCAGGAGGGCAAAAAGCCCGGCCGTGATGTGCCGGAGCATGACTGCCTATGAGCCGAAGCAAGAAATGGCGGCTGGAATGGGCGTTCTTCCTGGGTGACAACGGCAGGCGGCAGTATAACCATATCTGTAAAAAATGTGTTCACGGCTGCAAGCAGAGTTTCCGGGCGTGTCTGGTCGCTTGCCCGCATTACAGTTCCAAACGGTCTAAAATCTGTGAGGATAAGGGGGCGAAAAACGCAGAATAATTCCCTGTATTCGTATTTTCAAAGGGAGCCTTTATGATTTTTCATGTGTCGGTCTGCTTGCTGGAACATGGAGAAAAAGGCTTGATTTCAAACACTTTCTGATACATAAAACGGGAGTACAGCTTTTCGGTTTGTCCGATTGACTGTACTCCCGCTTTTTTATTTGTTTTCGTCATTATCAGGTTTTTCCGTTTCCGCTACACTTTCTATCATGTCAACGACTACGGCATTAAGCTGTGCGGCGTTCTGCGATGTAATGACTGGTCGCCCGGTATCCTTTTCAATATCCTGTCGAACCTGACCGGCATAGCTGCCGCCACGACGGGCAATCTTCTGACTTTCAGAAAATCCTTCCGGCTGATGTGCTTTTTGACAGTTCTGTGGTTGTTGCCTCTGCAAGCATATTCAGAACAATTTCCATCGTACTCATATTATCACGGAGGTTTTCCTTTTTCAGACCTTTTAATTTCTTATATTGCCGAGTAGTCATGCCGGACCATGCTTTCGTAATCTCATCGGTGAGAATGGCATACTCTTTTCCTTGCTGCACGCCACGCTCCTGCCATTCAGCGGTAAGCTCGTTACGGACACGGATGGAAAGGAGCCGCTGATGAATCCAGTCTGTATCATAGCCTTTTTTCTGATAGGTTTCCAATGCACGGTCGATTGCCTGTTCCGGGTCGATCGTTTCTTCAATGCGTTCACGACCAACCTGGGCAAGCCAGAGTTTGAACGGTTCAGCTTTAGGTGACGGAATTGACTGAATAATGCGTAAAAGCTGTTCAGCCGTTGCCGCTAGCACCTTACGCTTTTTGCCTGTTGCGCCCATCATTGCTACCTGGGGACAATTTGTCCCCAGGTAGCTTGCAAGCTGTTCGTCACGCTTACGCATTTTTTTTGAGATAGTCTGTTGGATTGGAACTATCTGTCAGGACAGCGATAACATCCACAACGGAGAAATACCATTCTTCCTGTTCTTCGTCCCATGCGGTGCGTATTTTTCTATCTTCAAAAAGCTGGATGGAATTATTTTCGTCCATGCGCTTCAACCTCCTTAGAGTATGTATTTTAATTTTAACATGAAAGGGTTTCTATTTCTATAAGAGAAGCAAATTTCGCCGTAGTAGGCGTTGTGGGAATGTGCGTAAACTGCCAGGATTGTGAGGCTGTGGGAAAGCTGTTTGCAGACCTGTGGGAAAAGGCTTGTCTTTTTCCATCAGGCTGTGAATGGCTTTTCCATCGGCACGAGCGGCAGTTTTCCATATTTCCATGACGCAAGAAAATCATCCAACGATCAGCCAGTACACCGTCAGCGGCACATACCACACTGCCACGATCAGCCGCCATGTCAGAACGAAACCACCGATCACACCGCCGATAATAAAGTTCAGTGCAAACAGGGCGATCCCTCCACCCAGGGAGCCGCCGCCCGGCACGATCCAGAGGCACATCCGATGGAGTCCAAACGGCAGCCCACAGAGTATCCAGAGCCATACATAGTCAAGCTCTCCGTTCTTCACGCAGGCAGATTTGAAGATACAATACAGGATCAGTGCCATGGTCACGGGCAATACGCTTTTGAAGAAAAATGCTTTGATTGCTTCGCTTCTTGTCATCGGTAAAACCTCCTTCCGCAGTTCCATTATACAGGATGCCGGGAGCTGCGCCCAGCGTCTTTCAGAGAAATTTATTCAAGTTCATGCCGCCGCTGTTGTTCCTGTTCCTTTGGAACGGCCAGCAGCGCATCCACATTCTGCTTGACGGTATCGTATTCCTGTGTTTCGGTTCTTGCGGTTTTGAACTCCGTAAGGAGCCGTTCCTTTTCTGCGTTGAGATTAGCAAGCTCCGTTTTCATGCTTTCAGTTGTCGGCAGCGGCACAGCCCCCAGCCGTTTCAATTCTCTGGCGGCCGCTTCAAAAAGGATGATTTCGCTCTCATGCCCCCGCAGAAACTTTTCCTTATCGCCGGATTTACGGTAACGGTCGTAGATCGGTTTCAACTGGCGATAGGTGGTAGCGTGCTTCATCACAAGGGTAAGTTCGGCACTTCTGCTTTCTATTCGCTTGATCTCCGTATGAGTGGTATCCCTGCGCTCAGACACGGCGGCCAACTTGCTTTCCAGTTCTCCATAGCTGCTTATCCCGTGTTCGGTCAGGAAATTCATGGTCTTGGCGGCTTGTTTCAGATTGTTCAACTTCGCCCAATGGGTGAAGCCTGCGCTCTGCTGTGCCTTAATGTTATTCTGGATATCAATGAGCAGGCTGATCTTCCCGTTCTGCTGTTTCAGCTGGCGGGAAGGTCTGGAGCGTCCAGCAATCCGGGCGGCAAGGGCTTCTTCGGTGTAATCCACACCAAGGGTTTTCAGACGGGTGAACCGTTCCTGATCCGGTGCTTTGGCGGAGATATACTTGCCGCGCTTAATCTCATAACCTTCTCTCTGCAGGCGGCGAAGCAGTTCTTCTAAATCGGAACAGGCTGGTAGGAGCCGGTCGATGGCCGCTTTTAGCTTCGCCTTATAGCTGATGCCGTTCTGTGTGGCCTGATGTTCAATATAGCTCTTGCCCTTGTCCTGTCCGGGAATGATGACGGACAAGCCGTGTTCCTTGCAAAGCCGGTCGGAGGTGCGGCGGATATCGTGATAGCTTCGCTTGTTGGAATGATAGTGCTTGTAATCCACAAAGCTGACCGCATTAAAAATCAGGTGGTTATGAACATGATCTTTGTCTATGTGGGTGGTAAGGACAAACTCATACTTGCCGCCCAGGATTTCTTTTGCAAGCTCCATGCCGATTTCATGGGCCTGCTCCGGCGTGACTTCCCCAGGCTGAAAGGCTTGGATCAGATGGCGGCCCAGGTTCGTTCCCTTGTCGATGGCATGGCGACGGGTCCAGGAAAATTCGATATCCGCAGTTTCGGCAGTGCAGCCATAGGAGGATACAAGCAGCTTTCCGTCCGTCTTTTCCGGGTTGCAGATATAGTCAATGGCTGCTTTCAGCGTTGACTTGATAGGATGTGTCTTTGTAACTGCCATATCTCGTCCAGCCTTTCTCGTATCTCGTCCATATCGGCCTGATACGCAGGGCCTCCGGCATTGATCCGCTTGGCAATCTGATTGATGTTCCGGCCAATGGCAGCAAGCTCTTTGGTGAACGCCTTGATATCTGCGGTGTCCGTATAGATGATATATCCGTCAATCGCCATCTTGCGGAGGTAGGCACCATATCTGCGTGTGGGTAGCTGGCTCATTTTCTCGTCTATGAGCCGTTTTTCGTCCTCCGTAACATAGAATTTCATTTGGATATTCCGCTTTCGGTTTGCCATGCGCCGCCTCCGTTCTTCATAAGGGTTTGGGACTATCCCAACAAGCAATTTTGAATTTTCGGGTAAGGGACCTGAAAATCTCAAAATTCGCAAGCGGGTACTCGCTTGCTGTGCTTGCTATCGTTACCCTACCTTCTATTTCTCCCTCTACTAATACTACAATTTGAAGCGGTGATTTTGGCTGTTTCCATTTCAAATTATGCAAGAACCGCCGCTTTTCAATGTGGGATAGTTCTATGTTCACGCTCACA
>ENA-OQED01000721-OQED01000721.1-human-gut-metagenome-genome-assembly--contig:-NODE-721-length-12906-cov-1.046091_pt1 | contig 12906 bp, 16 predicted proteins | sample MGYA00242790_ERZ504625 | MGnify/ENA primary metagenome ERZ504625 (study PRJEB26092, sample SAMD00036345) | human gut metagenome | host: Homo sapiens | study: EMG produced TPA metagenomics assembly of...
ATACCTTACCCCCAAAAATGGCGTTCTACTGCGTAACATTCACGAAACAGCACCCATAAAAAGACAGGGCGCGGAAGTCATATACTGGCTTCCGCGCCCTGTTCTTTTTTTGCCTATCTGACATTTCCCTTTTCCATTTCTTCAAGCGGGAACTGCGGGAGGGCTTCTATCAGCTTCTTTGTGATAGACTGGCGCATATCTTCGTTGATTTCCTGTTTCGTGCTTCCGTCTGGCTGTCTGACCGCTACCGTCGATAGCCTGTCGATTTCGTCCTTGTAGCAATCCACGACTTTCTCCACCGCCCATTTCTCCCCGGCAACGGCGGCGCGTATGGTTTCATATTCCGGCATTTTCTGGTTTTCCATGCTCAACGCTCCTCTGCTTTTTGATAGCCCTATCATAGCACAGCGGCGGGGATTTTGCTATCCTTATCCGCGTTCTGTTTCCTTTTCCCGTTCCGGCTGTCTGTCTGCCTGTAAAATGCTGTCAATGTTCTGCTTGATAATATCATATTCCCGGACTTTCTTTTTCAATTTTCCATAGTCGGCGTAAAGGGCTTCTTTCTGCGCTTGGAGGGCTTCATACTCCGATTGCAGCGCGGCGAGGTTCGGGAGCTTCGCAATGCCCGCCGCTTTCAGTGACCTTACGGCGGCTTCATGGAGGATAATTGCCTGTTCCTGTCCGGCGCGGTACTTCTCCCTGTTCCTTGCCTTGCGGTATGCGTCATAGACAGGCTTTGTCTTTTGATAGGTGGAAACATTCTTGATAAGCACCGCCATTTCCGCAAGCCGCTTTTCGGCGTTCTTCAATGCGTCTGCCGCCTGTCCGCTTTCCGCTGCCATTTCCTCAATCCGGCTGACTAAATCCGCGTACTGCTCAATCTTATGTTCCGTCAAGAAATTCATTGTTTTAGCTGCCTGTTTCAGATTGTGGATTTTCGCCCACTGTTCATAGCCCTTACTCTGCGCTGCCTTGATACTGTTCTCAATGTCGATAAGCAGCGACACGCCGCGCTGCTCTCTGGGAGCTTTCGCCACCTTTGTCCGTCTGCCCGCTATCCGTTCCCTTACGGCTTCCTCTGTATAGTCTGCGCCGAGGGTTTTAAGGCGGGTGAAGCGTTCCTGTCCGGGGGCGCGGCATGATACATATTTCCCCGGCTTTATCTCATAGCCCGCCGCCTGTAACCGCGTTAGCAATTCCTCAAAACTGGAAACTTGGGGGATAAGCGCGTCAACAGTGGTTTTCAGCTTGCCTTTCCAACTTGTACCCGTCTTTTCTGCCTGGTACTCCGCATAGCTCTTTCCCTTGCTGCCCTTGCCGGGGACGACAACGGACAAGCCATTTTCCCGGCACAGCTTGTCGCTCATGTTCCGTATGCCGTAATAGCTCCTTTTGTTGGAATTGTATTTATGGTGGTCTACAAAGTTCACCGCGCAAAAAATGATATGGTTATGGACGTGTCCTTTGTCAATGTGCGTCGTGAGTACATATTCATGCTGCCCCTTTGTTACCGCGTCGGCAAGCTGCTTTCCGATTTCATGGGCTTTCTGATAATCGACTTCCCCCGGCTCAAAGGACTGTATCAGATGAAAGGCTAAATTGTTCCCCTTTTGGAGTGCTTGCGACAGGTATATTCAAACTCAATATCTGCCGTTTCATAGGAGCAACCGAAAGAGGACACAAGCATTTTCCCGTCCGTCTTGTCCGGGTTTTCGATATAGTCAAGGGCTTTGCTTAGAGTGCTTTTAATAGGCTTAATCTTTGTAACCGCCATATCTCCGCAAGCACCCCCTTTATTTCCTCTATGTCCTCTTGGTAGACGCTGCCTGTCGCATTGACACGCTTTGCAATCTGATTGATGTTGACCCCGATTTTCTGTATCTCCGCTGTCATGGCTTTTATGTCGCTATGGTCTGTCTGAATGATATACCCGTCAATGGCAATCTTGCGAAGATACGCCGCCATATTTTGGGTAGGGACGAGCTTCATTTTCTGTTCAATCAATGCCCGTTCTTCCTCTGTTACATAGAATTTGATTTGTACTTTTCTTTTGCGTCCGTTCATGCAATCGCTCCTTTCCATTCCGGGGGTTTGGGACACTTCCCAACAAGCAATTTTCAACCGACGCGCCGCAGCGCGGGAGGGCGAAAATACGGAAAAGGGTACTCTTTTCCTATGCTTGCTACGAAACTTTATCCCTTACTACCTACAACACCGGGAACGGCAAATTTGACGAACTTTCCCAAAAGAAAAACGCCGCAATCTGCGACGTTTCAATCACTCTGTATAAACAAAAACGAGAGAACTTTATTCCCCCGTTTCGTCGTTGTTGGCTTCCTCTATTCCTTTTGCAGTAGCAGACAGGATTTTCAAATCTTTTTCGCTCATACCGTCAAGCATGGTATCGAGCTGACGGCGGCGTGTGGATTTCTCCTGTTCCCGTTCCGGGAAAAAGAACTGGTCTACTGATACATCAAGCAGGGTTACAAGCTCATATAAAATCTGTAAACTTGGGTGCTGCCCGCTGTTCTCAATGGACGCGATATATCGGGGCGCAATATTCAGCGTGTCGGCTAACTGATTGCGTGATATTCCCTTTGATTTTCTTGCTGCTTTAATGGCTTGCCCGAAAGCCTTAAAATCAAACTTTTCTTTGTTCTGCTTCATAATCATTTCACCCAACTACATTGTATATTTCATCTCTCTTTCAAGATATGATTACACACATCATAGTATTGACTGAAATAAATCACATATAAACCTTGAACGAAAGATGTATTTATATACTATAATAGGGTTAAAGGAGGGAAATATTTGAAAGAAAGCAGATTATTCAAAATTGTATATTATATTTTAGAAAATGGGCGTATAACCGCCCCGGAATTGGCAGAAAAATTTGAAGTATCAGTGCGGACAATCTATCGTGATATAGATGTAATAAGTAGTGCAGGTATTCCTATTTATGTAACAACGGGGAGAAATGGCGGCATACAAATACTTGAAAACTATGTTTTAGATAAGGCTCTTTTTTCTGAAAAAGAGAAGCAAGACATATTAGCAGCTTTGCAAAGTGTATCAGTTGTGAGTAACACTTATGAAAAGGATATGCTGACAAAATTATCTGCTCTCTTTAATATCAACTCTGATAATTGGTTTGAAGTAGACTTTTCACGCTGGGGAAGTAAAGCACAAGATAACACTACCTTTGAATTATTGAAAAATGCTGTTATTTCTCATAAGGCGCTATGTATCATGTATGTAAACTCTTATGGTAAAAAGAGCCAAAGAAAAATATATCCGCTTAAAATGATGTATAGAGCAAAGGAATGGTACGTTAAATCTTACTGCGTTGATAAAGCTGATTTTCGGATTTTCAAATTTAATCGTATTCTTGAAATACAAATGTTATCAGAGGAATTTGTACCAATGGAATATCCCAAATCGACAGATGAGCCAAAACGAAGCTACAATAAAATATCCCTTTGTTTTCCAAAAGAAATGGCATATCGTGTATATGATGAATTTGAGGGAAACGAAATAGAAGAAATGAAAAACGGAGACCTCATGGTTTCATCTGAAATGCCAGAGGATAACTGGCTGATAGGCTATCTACTTTCTTTTGGAACACAGGTTACAGTAATTGAGCCTGCCTATTTGAAAAAATTTTTATCTGATGAAGCAAAAAAAATATATGAAAAAAATAAAGCATGACATTAGATGTCAGGGTTTAACTGTTACAATATGGGTGTAACGCATTTATGGAGGGAAAAAATATGAGCGAACAATTTATAAACTTGACGATTGAAAATATAGACAAGGAACATTTATGTTGCGCGATTGCCGATAAAAAACATCAAGCGGGAGTAGCAGTAAAAAAGAATTGGTTGAAAGAACGGATTGCTGAGGGACACGTTTTCCGAAAACTTGATGAAAAGGGAAAGGTTTTTATTGAATATGCTCCATTGGAAACTGCGTGGGTGCCTGTTCATGGAGATAACTATTTGTATATCTATTGTCTTTGGGTGGCAGGTTCTTTCAAAGGGAAAGGGTATGCAAAATCTTTGATTGAGTATTGTATCAATGACGCAAAAGAAAAAAGGAAAATCGGGTGTCTGTATTCTTAGTTCCAAAAGAAAAAACCATTTTTGGCAGACAAAAAATTTTTACTCAAATATGGTTTTGAAGTTGTTGATACCGTAAAAAATGAATATGAATTATTGGCATTATCTTTCAATGGGGAAAAACCGTATTTTTCTGAAAGCGTAAAAGAAATGAGAATTAGTGGACAAGAACTGACAATCTATTATGGCTTACAATGTCCATACATTCCAAACTACATTGAACAAGTGCAAGAATACTGCACTAAAACAGCATACCATTAAATTTGATTGCCGTAGACACTTTAGAGAAAGCTAAAAATCTTCCTTGTATTTTTAATAACTGGGCTGTTTTTTACCATAGAGAATATGAAACAAACCATCTTCTCAATGAAACCTTTTTGAAAAAGAAGTTTCAGTTATAAGGGAAAAGACTATGCACTTTGTAAAGGTAAAAGGAATTTTATCTGCTTCAAACGGAATGAATTTATATCGCGGCTGTTCTCATGGTTGTATTTACTGCGACTCACGAAGCAAGTGTTATCACATGGAGCATGATTTTGAGGACATTGAAATTAAAGAAAATGCCATTGAACTGTTAGAAAATGCTCTTAAACGAAAGCGTAAAAAGTGTATGTTAGGTACAGGTTCTATGACAGACCCGTATATCCCGCTTGAAAGTAAAATTGGGAATGTTCGCAAAGCGTTGGCTTTAGCAAATCAATATGGGTTTGGCTTCACTTTGATAACTAAATCTGACCGAATATTACGGGATTTAGATTTATTAAAATCTATCAACGACAAAACAAAATGCGTGGTGCAAATGACGCTAACCACCTATGACGAGGATTTATGTAAAAAAATCGAGCCAAATGTAAGTACAACAAGAGAACGGTTTGAAGCTCTGAAAAAGCTGAATGAAGCAGGTATTCCAACTATTGTTTGGCTTTGCCCTATTCTTCCTTTCATCAATGATACAGAAGAAAAATATCACAGGAATTTTAGAGTATTGCATTGAAGCAAAAGTTTACGGTGTTATTTGTTTTGGAATGGGGTTGACGCTTCGTGAGGGAAACAGAGAGTATTTTTATAGCCAGTTAGACCGATTGTTCCCACACATGAAAGAAAAGTATATTTGTACTTATGGTATGCAATATCAACTAAGTAGTCCAAAACACAATGAGCTTATGAAATTATTTCATCAAATATGTGAGGACAACGGTATTATTCACGACAACTCAAAAATATTTGAGTATCTATACAGCTTTGAAGAAAAGAATAGTCCTATCCAATTAAATTTGTTTGATTAACTTTCAAACAATGACCGCCCAACGGAAAATAAAAAAAACCGTTGTTTGGCGGCAAAGTTTTCACGCGCTCAACAAAATATAAGCAACCTAACGGCGGTTTTGAATAACTATCAAAACCGCCGTTTTCCTTTTCAAAATGAGAATGCGGAGGGTGTATTAAAGTTGCCCTTTTTTAAGGATACGGCGGTATCAAGGAAGGAGGTATCGCCATGTCCTTTTTTCCATGCCCTAATGGGTTACTATCAAAAAAAGCCATTACCCACCAACGGGTTATTCCGGCTACATAGATGAACTCACAAATCACACATATACTTTTGACAATTCCTTTGCGCCTGTCTGCGATTTGCAGACGGGCGCATTTTGTATTTTCTCCAAAAACTTTTTCAAGAAATTTCTAAAACCAACGTCCATTTTGAACTGCTTCGGTTTGAGGGTTTACGAAAGGGGACATTTCAAATTCCACCGCTTTCGCGGCAGCGAAAGGAGGTGAGAACATGAACGAGCCTATTCGTACCCAATGGCAAATCCGTTGTGCTTTTAACGGCTTTTGCAAACTGGCGTTGAAGCGAGAAGCTATGAACGCCCACAGGGACACAAAGCAGCGACAATTACGCGAGGTTACTTTTTCCGACCTGTCGCCACTGGAAGAAAATCAGCTTTACGTCTGCGACAAATATTTTGCAGATGATGAAGCGGAACAGTCTTTCGTTGTCGGCGGCAAAGAAATTACTGCGAAGCTGCTTGCCGAAGCCCTGCACAGTTTGCCGGAAGAAAAGCGGGAAACCGTACTGCTGTATTATTTCTTTGATATGAGCGAACGCGAGATTGCAAAGTTTTGTAATCTGTCAAGGACAACGGTACAGTCCCGCCGGACAAGCTCAATGAAGCTGTTAAAACGCTATTTGGAGGAAAGAGCCTATGACTACACAGATTAGTAAATCAGAACAGGACGAACGCGGCTTGTTGCCTTACCCGGTAATCATAGCCGCAAATAAGGGCGACCCGGAAGCTATGAACATTGTCGTACAGCATTACGAAAGCTACATAGCGTCCCTGTCTATGCGAAAGCTGCGTGATGAGCGCGGAAATATCTATTGGGGCATAGATGAGGATATACGCGACCGCTTGCGTTCGCGTCTTATGCGGGCAGTCCTTTCATTCAAGGTTTGAGATAACCACAAGCAGCGTCCCCCCTTTCCGCTGCCTGTTGACTTGACCTTGCTTGCTCTTTGACAAAGAAAGCGTCGCAAGATAACGGCGACACAGTATAGGGCAAATCGGATACGTCCTTTTTACGTTGAGCCATACGGCGTGTGCGCCATGACGCTTTTCCCCTATTGGAGAAAGTCGAGCGACCACCACCACGCCGGGGAACAAGTGTAGCGGCTTGTGGGCGACGACACGCACTAAGGGTAGACAAGCCTTTATAGCCATAGTCCGAGCGTTAAAAGCGTCGCAGGCATTGGGTAGAGCTGCCTTAACGGGCAGGGGTGGAACTCCCGCGAGGTTGTGCTAACAGCCGTCCGATGAAAGCCCCTTTGTTGTAATAGTGGACTTGCCACTTTTCATATAGTGTATTAGCCATTCTTGAAAGGGGGCTAATTATGGCAAATAACGAAAAATCTAAGAACATTTGTAGTAGTGTTTCAAAAGCGGCGAAAATACGACTACTAAAGCCAATTCACGCAAAAATGGATTGAGCTTATCAATAAGTTAGAAAAAAATAAAGGAATAACCGCGGCGCAGCGATAATGACAAGCTTCCTCTATTATGGTATAATTCCATTAGAGGGAGCTTGTTTTATCTCTGAGGAGATATGAACATGAAAGTAGCTATTTACTGCCGCTTATCCGAAGAAGATAGAAACAAGCAATTTGAAACCGACGACAGCAACAGCATACAAAATCAAAAATCTATGCTGCTGCAATATGCTATGGAACAGGGGTGGGAACTTTACAACATTTACAGCGACGACGACTATACCGGCTCTGACCGCCGCAGACCAGAATTTAACCGTTTGCTCAAAGACGCCGAACAACACAGATTTGATATTATCCTTTGCAAAACACAGTCACGTTTTACCCGCGAACTGGAACTTGTAGAAAAGTACATACATGGACTATTCCCTATTTGGGGTATTCGTTTTATCAGTATTGTTGACAATGCAGATACCGCTAACAAGGGAAATAAAAAATCCCGTCAAATTAACGGGCTTGTCAATGAATGGTACTTAGAGGATATGTCTGAAAATATCCGCAGCGTTTTGACAAACAGGCGAAAAAACGGTTTTCATATTGGCGCATTTGCTCTTTATGGATATAAGAAAGACCCAAATCAAAAAGGGCATTTGATTATTGATGAAGAAGCCGCTGCCGTTGTTCGAGAAGTGTTTACCCTGTTTTCACAAGGTTACGGTAAAACTGCAATCGCCCGTATGCTCAATGACCGGGGCATACCAAATCCAACAGAATATAAACGTCTACATGGCTTACGATACCAACAGCCGAAAACAAGAAACAGCACTCTTTGGAAATACTTTGCTATTTCCGATATGCTGATAAATGAAATCTATATCGGCAATATGGTGCAGGGGAAATATGGTAGTGTGTCCTATAAGACGAAACAAAACAAACCCCGCCCGAAAAGCGAATGGTACATTGTCGAGGGAACGCATGAACCTATTATTGACCGGGAGTTATGGGACAGAGTGCAAGCGTTAATCGAACAAAGGGCAAAGCCCTTTGATGTTGGCACAATCGGTTTATTTGCAAGAAAAGCCCGTTGTGCGAACTGCGGTTATACAATGCGTTCTTCCAAAAATCACAATAAACATTATCTTCAATGCTCTAACCGCCATGTAGCAAAGGACGCTTGTATAGGCTCTTTTTATTTCCGTTGACAAACTGGAAAAAATGGTAATTGACGAACTTAACCGTTTGGCTGCGGAGTATCTTGACAAAGACGAGTTAGAACAGAATATTGAATTTTGCGATAACTTGCAAGGGCAAAAAAAGCGTCTGCTCTCTGACCTTACCGTTTATCAAAAAAAGGTTGACGAGTATTCAAAGGGTATTCGAGAGCTTTATATGGATAAGGTAAAGGGCTTAATTTCTGAAAGCGATTATGTGGATATGTCAAAAGGATTTACCACAGAGCGCGACCGTTTGGAACGTGTGATTGCTGACGGAGAAAAGCAGTTAACCGAAATCGAAGAAAAAATTGCGGCGGGCGATAATCGCCGCGAACTGATTGAACAATATACCAACTTGGAACATCTTACCCGCGAGATTGTGGAAACGCTGATTGATTATATATCTGTCGGCAAACGTATTCCGGGAACAAGGGACGTTCCGATTGAAATTCACTGGAACTTTTAATCAAAAGTTGTTCTTATATGATTGCAGCAGAGCAGAAAGCCCGGTCAACGTATGATAACATCCTTCGTTTGGTAAAAGATCCTGAAGTTGCAGATCCGATTCGTTTCCTGCAGGCGCGTGAAGTTGTGCATTTCCAGCGTTTTGGTGAAGCACTGCGTTCTGTACAGGATGAATTGAATTTCGAAGACTTTTATGCGTTTTAATCCGTCGTTTGATGCAAAGACTTTCTGTGCGGCACCGCAGCCAGGGGCAGGTCAGGGGAATTGCTGCACAAGATAGTAAATTAAAAATCAAAGAACAGCACACCACTGGAAAATCCCATCTGAAAAACAGGTGGGATTTTTTGGGTTTACAGTAAGAAAATCTTATCCAGTCGTAAATCATTATCCCATCATAATATAGAAAAAAGACTTTCAAAAACAGAAAAGTCAGAAAGGATGTTCCATGGAAGCAATGAATTATGTAAAGCCCGAACTCATCGTCGTTGCGTTCGTGCTGTATTTTTTCGGTGTTGCTTTGCGGCAGGCGCAGGCGGTGAAGAATAAGTACATTCCGCTGATCTTAGGCGGCATCAGCATGGTGCTGTGTGCGGTTTGGGTGATGGCGACGAGTGAGATTGAGACGGCGAAGGAGGGGGCGATGGCGGTTTTTACGGCGGTCACACAGGGGATTCTGGTGGCGGGGCTGAGCAATTATGTGAATCAGATTATCAAGCAGATCCATAAGCCGGAGTGAACGGCGCTTCAAAAAATCTGTGTTATGCCGGAGCAGTCTGAACCGTCAGAAAGGGGAGAATATGAGAATTGATCGGTCGTATCTTGGCAATCAGAATACGTATGCGGAAAACAATCCCAAATGTATCGTAGTCCACAACACCGACAACTTCGCAGCAGGTGCCGATGCGCGGGCACATGCGAGAGCACAGCATGACGGGAATTTCCAGAACATTTCCGCACACTATTACGTCGATGACGGTGACACAGCCTACCAGGCGGCACCGCACAGCCGGGGGTGCTGGCATGTCGGCATTAATTACGGCGGAAAAAATCTGTTTCAGCAGTACGGCAACAAGAACAGCATCGGTGTGGAGATGTGTATGCAGGCCGGGTATAATTATGAAAAAGCATTTGAGAATACTGCGGCACTGGTGCGGGAGATCATGCGGGAGACGGGGATTCCGCTGGAAAGAGTCTATCGTCATTATGACATCTGCAGCAAATACTGTCCGAGCCAGATCATGAACCGCGGTGACTGGGACCGCATGAAGCGGATGATCGGAAGCGGTGCAGGGAGCACAGGAACGGGAACAGCAGGCAGCGGAACAGGAAAAACGTATGCGCCCGGGATCTATCAGGTGCAGACAGCGGCCCTCAACATCCGTCAGGCACCGGATGCGGACAGCAGGATTGCCGGAACGATCCGGGATCAGGGAAGCTACACGGTGACGGAAATCCAGAACACAAGCTGGGGACGGCTTCTCTCAGGGGCAGGCTGGGTTAACTGCCATACAGCGTATTGCCGTTATGCCGGTCCCGCAAAAGAAAAATCGGCAGAGACAGCAAAGTCATCCGGAAAGACAGTCGCAGAGGACGGAATCTGGGGCGAAAATCTGACGCGCCGTCTGCAGGAACTTTTCGGCACACCGCAGGATGGAAAAATCAGCAATCAGCTGGCCGTCAACCGGAAATTCTGTGATGGCATCACAGCCGCCGAGTGGGACAGTACGCCAAAAGGCGGATCGGCCCTTGTAAAAGAAATGCAGAAATGGGCATCGGCCGGCATGGACGGCTATATCGGTCCGCAGACAATCCTCGCCTGGCAGAAAAAACTCGGCACGCCGATCGACGGCACAGTAAGCAGCCCATCCGCCATGGTAAAAAACTGCAGAAGTGGTGCAACCAGAAATAGAAAAAAGAATACTCAAAGACCCGGTTTTGTGTTATACTGGAAGATAGTTTAAAATGAACAGAAAGAAAAAGAGCTTCAAAAAAGACTCGAAGTGTCAAATGTAAAATACAAAAGAGAAAAAATAAAGGTAATTTTTGCATACAGATTCATCGGGGGGAATTGCGGCTGACAGGAGAGAACAACAGCAGATGAGAAAAAAGGCAGTAAAAAATGCAGGAATGATACGAATTTATCTGAATATGGCATGGAAACTTTTGCAGAAAAACCTGCTTAGCATCGTGATATTTGAGACGGTCTACCGCCTGTTTTCCAACCAGCTGGTTTCAAGACTCGCCAATGCGGCGATCAACTTTTCCTTAAAACAGCTGGGAACGAGTTATATGACATCGGAAAACTTCAACAAGATCATGTTGCATCCGCTGACCCTTCTGCTGATTTTTGGAATTCTGCTTGTTTTCTTTTTCTGTATGCTGTTTGAAATCTATGCTGTCATGGCGGCTCTGGAGGCCTCCTGGAAACGAAAACGGATTTCCGTTCCTGTCATGATGCTTGCCGGCGGAAGAGGAGCCGCACAGTTTGTGCGCGCCCGCCCGTGGACCTGGTTTTTCTACATGGCAGCGAGCTTCCCGTACCTTTGGCTGCACAGCAGCTACAGCGCCATCCGCAGTATGAAACTGCTTCAGGTTTCCCTGACGAAGATTTTCAATGCCTTCCCGGCATACTGGATCCCGGTGGTGCTGACGATTCTGCTTGTCGCGTTTTCGTTTGCGTTTTCCTACACCATCCCTTTCCGGTGCATGATGACGGAAAAAGAGAAAAATACCCATCTGCGGGTGCGCCAGACACTGGAAAAACGCGTGCTGCGTGAGCTTGGCATCAACGTCTCTTTCCAGGTGATGATTTTTCTGATTACGTGGGTTCTGTATCTGATTTTCGGAACGGCTGTCGTTGCCTATGCAAAGCTGGTGAAAACGCCGTCTACCGTTGTCAGTACCGTCATCGTCTACGGTGACTGGGTCAAATCGACGATGAGCCTGATCGGCGGAGCGTTCGGCCTTGTCGGAAGCATTACGTATCTGTATCTGATTTTTATCCGTTCCTCCCGAAAGGGCTACCAGAAGAGCCGGACAACGAAAAAGCCGAGCTCGAAGCTGGTACGCACCTTCTGCGGTCCGGTAACGGCGGTGGTTCTCACGATCGCCATGCTGGCGGGAGAAACGGTTTATCTTGTATATGCCATGCGCGCAACACGTGCAGAGGCAACGGCTTCCTCCCAGTATATTTCGGTGTCAGCGCACCGGGGCGGAGCCAGAAAAGCACCGGAAAATACGATGAGCGCGATCAAATATGCAGTGGACAGCATGTCGGATTACGCGGAGATCGATGTACAGGAGACGAGTGATGGTGAGATTGTCCTTATGCATGACACAAATCTGAAGCGGACAACCGGTCTGAATGCCAGCATCTGGACCCTGACCTACGATGAAATCAGCCAGCTTGATGCCGGTGTACGATTCAACAAAAAATTCCGCGGCGAGCAGATTCCGAAGCTGGAAGAAGTCATCGCGTACGCGAAAGGAAAAATCAACCTGAATATCGAAGTAAAATACAACGGCCACAACCAGAATATTGTCAAAAAAGTGGTGAAAATCATCGAGGACAATGACTTTGTGGATCAGTGTGTGCTGACTTCCATGAACTACAATTTCCTCAGGCAGGCAAAGAAAATCAATCCGGATATCAAGACCGGGTATACGATGAAAATGTCGTACGGAGGCCTGGAGGATATGGACGCGGCGGACTTCTTTTCTGTAAAATATACGTACATCACAGAAAGCTTTGTAGAGCATGCGCACAGTCTTGGTAAAGAAGTCTGTGCCTGGACGCTGAATTATCAGGGAGATATGCAGCGGATGGTCAACTGCGGCGTGGACAACATTATCACGGACGATCCGGAGCTGGTGCGTAAGGTTATCCTCGGAACGACCGACCGAAATCCGGGCTTTGTCAGCCTGCTTGGCTATGCACTGAAATAAATGGAGTAAAACAATGGAGGTGGAAACTTCATGGCAGAGAAAGTAAACATGCCATCCCAGAAGAAAGAAAAGAAGAAAAAGAGGAAGAAAAAACTTCCTCGGATTTTTATGATTATAACCTGCTGGCCTGCACTATTTTGCTGGTCAGCTTCGGACTGATTATGCTGTACAGCGCGAG
>ENA-OQED01000722-OQED01000722.1-human-gut-metagenome-genome-assembly--contig:-NODE-722-length-12898-cov-1.633701_pt1 | contig 12898 bp, 17 predicted proteins | sample MGYA00242790_ERZ504625 | MGnify/ENA primary metagenome ERZ504625 (study PRJEB26092, sample SAMD00036345) | human gut metagenome | host: Homo sapiens | study: EMG produced TPA metagenomics assembly of...
TTGGTCGAGTCTCCAGAGTTTAGTAATTCATTTGCATAGCTGTTGAGTGCTTCACATGGCTCATATTTTGTCTTATAACCGATACCGTCAATGACAATAAATGGGTTATACGCCATAATATCTGTTTGTGTACCGTCTACCATAGTCAAGGTAAAAACAACGCCTTGTCCATCATACTCTGTGTAAGAATTATCCTCATTATAGACAACAACATCATTCAAATATTCAACTAATTCTTGGATATTTTCAATCTCAATCGTTTTGTCTGGCGGTGTTAATAACACTTTAGCGGAAACAATCTGCGCTGCGTCCAAATCCTTATACGGTTTTTTCCCCTGTTGTGAAAAAAATACGATTACCGCGATACCTACTAAAATGATACAAGCTATTGCAATCATCAATCTCTTTTTTCTCATGGAACAAGCCTCCTGTTCTTCTCTGTTACTTGTATAGACGAAAAAATTGAAAGGAAGTTTCACTATCTATAAATATCATAGCACATGGTTATGAATAAATCCACCTCATTTCAGCCTGTCAGTGGCCTTGTTTTCTCTGGCAGACCGCCGCGCAGCTTCCCGCCGTTCCTCGTTGTATGGGGCGGTCAGACGGAAAGAGAAGCGCCCCTTTGCAATCTCAAACTCCATGCAGCCCGTTTCGGGGTCTGCGTCGGTCTGGCGGCACTGGTCGGGGTGCTGTCCGGCGTAGGCGGCAAGCCGCTTCTTTAAGTCGGTGTTGTGGGTGCGGATATGGATAAGGGGGTCTTTCTCGTCAAACCAAATATCGGTGGTCTTTTCCTGCTTCGTAAGCCCTGTTCTCATGTAAGCTCCTTTCTGCGCCCCTGTTACGCAATAGGGGCATTTTTCGGGTGTTTTTTCCGGCTCTTGACTTGGGGGAAATGAGGATTTTCAAATAGAAACCGCCCAGACAGGGAATGGTTCGTCGGGGCGGCTGTTATCGCAAGATTTCTGTTTTTTCCGGCTCTTGACCGTCAGACGCGGATAAACGCGAACTGTCGGCAAGTATCGTCTTGAGCAGCTTGTCGCGGAATGTTTCTGTGCTGCTGTGATTGAAAAATAACTCCGCAACAATGGTCTGCCCGTTCCTCTGGGTCGTAATGATACTGTCGGGGGTCTGTTCTGCCATAGGCGGCTCCTTTCTTTGGGCGTAAAAGAGGGATTTCCCGTAGTTCGGAAAATCCCTCTTGGTTGACGGTTATTCTGTTTTACTGTGTGGGCTGTGCGGCGGCTGCCTGTGCCTTTCGCCTTGCCCGGTATTCCCGCGCTTTCATGCGGTCATACTCCCGCTGCTTTTCAAGGTTTCGCGCCCGGTACTCCCTTGAATACTGCCGGTGGTAGGCGCGGCTCTTTTCCTTTTTGGCTTCTTCGATTTCCTCCCGCATTTGCCGGATTTCCTGCTCGGTCGGCTCTGCAAGCTGTGTCACTTCGTTCTCAAACTTGCCGATATAATTGAAATATATGCTGATGTGCTGGATTGCGTATCTCGCCCTTTTCTGGTCGCGCTCATGCACTTCAATCCGGCTGATAAACTCGTTGAGAATGGCGGGGGTAAGCTCGGTAAAGGCGGCATGGCGTTCCGTCAGCTTCAAAAACTTCTGCGCCCGTCCTCCCGCGTTCTCATAAGCGGATAGCTGCTCTTGGAGCGTGGCAAGCTCCGCTTTCAGCGTGTAGTATTCTTCTGAATACTTCTGCGACATCTGCTCATAGCGGTCTTGCGGGATCGTGCCGAGGGCGTTGTCCTCATAGAGCTTGTTCAGCACCTTGTCAATCTGTTCAAGGCGCGTCGTGATTTGCGGAATACGCTTCTGCTGTTTCTTGGTCTGGTCGGTCTGCTGCATGGCAAGGTTCTTTTTCACTAATGCTTCAAACTCCGCCCGGTTGCTGATAGAATAGTCCTCGATTTTCTTCAGCACTTCCGCGATGGTCTGCATGAGCAAGTCCGCGTCCATGATGTGCGGGGAATGGCATTTGGGGTTCTTGGCTTTCCCCTTGTGGTACTCGCTGCAAAAAGCAACGTGCCGCTTGCCGCCGTTCCGGTAATCTATACGAATGTGCATTTTTGCGCCGCAGTCCTTACAGAAAAGCAAGCCGGACAGAGGGTGGATTTCCCCGTCCCCGTTGGGGCGTCTGACGGGTGCGTTTTCCAAAATCCGCTGTACGGTTTCAAAATCGCTGCGGCTGATAATCGGCTCATGCACATTTTCTGTGATGTGCCACTGGCTCCGGTCTACATAGTGGTTATGTTTATCCCGGAAATGCTTTGTAGTCTTGAAGTTGACTACATCGCCGCAATACTCCTGCCGTGTGAGGATATTGGTCAAGGTGGCTTTGTTCCACTTGCAGCGGTTATCCTCGTTGAGCGTCTTATTTTTACAGGTTCCCCGCCCCTGGTCTTTCATGTAGAAAGTGGGGGTTGGGATTTGCTCCTGTGTCAGATATACGGCGATTTGGTTGCGGTTCTTCCCGCCGATAAACAGACGGAAAATCAAGCGGACAACCTCGGCGGCTTCCTCGTCGATTACCCAAAAATCCTTGTTGTCCGGGTCTTTGACATAGCCGTAAGGGGCTTCGGTGACAATCGGCTTTCCACTCATGCCTTTGGTCTTAATGCCCGTTTTCACTTTCTTGCTGATGTCCTTTGCATACCACTCCGACATGATATTGATAAAGGGCGCAAACTCCAATGTGTCGGGCTTCTCGCTGTCAATGCCGTTGTTGACCGCGATAAAGCGCACATTGTTCCGTCTGAATATCTCCATCGCGTTGCCGACTTGGAGATAGTCGCGCCCCCAGCGGGTAAGGTCTTTCATAATGCAGACACCGATTTTCCCGTTTTCCACATCGTCCATCATGCGGGAGTAGGCGGAACGGTCAAAAAACCTGCCGCTTTCGTCATCGTCGATGTAGTGCCGGATATTGGTTAGGTGCTGCCCTCTGGCATAGTTCTCCAAAATATTTTTTGGTTCTGTATGCTGTTGCTCTCGCCGCCGTCCCTGTCCTCGTCGCCCACGGAAAGGCGGGAGTAAAGGGCTGTAATTTTGCTATAATCAGTCATGTGCATAACCTCCTGTGCGTCCATGTATGTGTCATTTACACTTAAAATTATGCACTCCAGCGGGCCGAACCATATTCCAAACCATGTCGATATTTCTTGGCGTTCTTGCTTTTAAGATACACCGCCAGCCTCAGACCAACACCGCAGCACAGCCCTACCAACAAGTCCAATGGATGCAGGCTTGGCCAGAAACTTTGCAACGCCCCAGGCAGAACCGCAACCAGCGAAAGAAACTTTTCTGAAGCATCCGCCCCTTGTGCCATTCGCCATGCCTCTCCAAAATTGGTAGCAAACAGCCCCAGCAGGATATACGGCATATTCAGCAAAATGAGCTTTTTGATGTCCAATGTCTTTTTCATCGTTCCAGCTCCTTTCGCTTGGTGCGATCCACCACAGCATTTTTAACCATCTCTTTGAACTGGTTAAGTTTTGCCAGTACGGACGGGCGCTCTGTTTTCGTTGCCTTTTTGACCTTTTTGTTGGTGTACTCTGTAAAAGCTGCTGTCAGAGCATCTGCATCACGGCCTTTGAAAAAAATCAGGTACTTTGGCGGAGAACTGCTGCGGTCCTTTTTCACCGCATAATCCACACCATATTTCCGGGTCGATTTTCTCAAACTCCTTGATAGAGGGGTCTGTGATCTCAATGTTGGATATTCCCTGATTCTGCCCGACAAGCTGCTTCACAGTCTGTTTTCCATGCGGAACAACCGGCGCATCACGGCTTCTCTGTTTTTCCAGCTTCTTTTCCTTTCGATGTGCCATGTACTTGCTTATGGCAGCCTTAAACATTCTGCCGGTAAACTTTGTTCCACTGACAACCAGCGTCAAAGTTCTGTTTTCCACTTCTTCCTGCATTTTCTCGCCTCCTTTCCACGAAGTTTGCAGGGAATCTCTTTTTTTGCTAAGGCGGAACCACCAGCCGCCGCAGAAGATAACGCTTCATACCGCCCTCCTTAGCGTAACTGGTCAGAACGGTCATAGTGCAGATTGCCCTGACGTACCTTTGCGTGGCTCAAAATCTTAATCTGCCCCTTTTCCTGACTATCCAATGCTTTTTCATAACCGGTATCCGACAGGAACAGGCGGGTTCGTTCGCCTTTCCAGCCAACAGGGGAATCGTTCGTCAGCACATCAAAAATAATCATGTGCCGGGTGTCCTCCGCAAAACGCTGGAGGTCCATATATCCATGACCGTGATAATTCTGCGCTCCTGCCTTTGCCCGCATTTCTTCCATCAGCTGCCCTATGGTCTTTCCCTCAGACATCATGCTTGCTCCTTTCTCCCGGCAGTTCCGGGCAATAAAAAAGCGACCATTTACCAGCCGCCATACAGATCGTGATTTACTTGTGAGGTGTAATGATTGCTTATCGTGGTCGGTGCATTGAACAGAACGGTCAGAAGATACTGCTTCATGTTACGAATTTCCGTGGTGTTCTTCTGTAAACAGTCCATGACAAACTCAATGTGCGAGTTATCCAGCTTCAAGAACCTGGAACGAACGATTTCATGCGGAAAATCGCTTCCTGCAATACGGGTGGTCTTTCGCTTTGCACAGACCGTTTCCACGATCAGCTCCACAATCTCATCCAAATCCTCCCGATAAGTTTCATACTGCTGACACAGGTATTCATACCCGATATTCTCCTGAATCAATTCCCGATAACTCTCTATCTCTGTGAGTGACATCGCATCCCTTCCTTTCCGTTCCGGCAGACAATCTGCCGCGCAATCCCGGAAGGGAATGGAATCGGTACTTGATCCATAAATATTTTGTTTTTGAGTATTTGATTTCTCTATATTTAATTCTGCGGGCTTTTCCGTATCCGGTTTATCCATATACGGGTTTTCCGTATCTGGTGAATCCGTATCCGGTTTTCTAAGCTGTGGCTGCTCGTATATGACATACTCTGTATCGCTGATGCGTCCCTGCCGGTCACGCAGCTTGTGCCGCACAATGTAACCGGCAGCCTCCAATTCCCGCAACGCAGCGCCTATGGCATCCACGCCCTCCTTACAGATCTTTGCAAGACCACGGGTGGTGTAATTCCAGTCCTCTGGCAAAGATAACATCATGGAAAGCAGTCCCTTGGCTTTTAACGACAGGTTTGCATTTCGTAAATGATGATTGCTCATCACGGTATAATCACGGGTCCGTTCAATGCGAAAAACGGCCATCGACCTCACTCCTTCCGAATTTTGGGTACAAAAAAACCGCAATCCTCATTCCAAAGAATTGCGGTGTTCAACACTTTTCAAATTTTCTTGCATAGAACCAAAACAGCGGCTTTCGAGGACGCGCCTCTGTAAATGGCTCCTCCTGGGCGAAAGGAAGTGTTTGCATCACTCGGTCAATATCCGTTGAATCCATGTCATGCTGAGATTTGCAATCTTCCCGGATTGCTTCTTGAATTTCCTTTACCGTACACATAGTCATTCCTTTCCTTTCGTTGTATGGGTTTATGAGCGGCGGCGTTTTCCCGGTTTGAAATCGAGGATATGTCCCTCAATCACACGAGCGTAACGCTTGATTTTGATCTCCCGGCGCTGTTGGCTTTGCAGGGCGGTCTGATACCCATCCTCAGTCAAAAACAACCGCATTTCATCTCCGCGGCTGCCGTAAGCAGTGCTGGGACGCAGGACGGAAAACTCGATCATCCAGCGGGTATTATCCCAAAACCTCTCTACGGCGAGAATGTTGTGTCCTTTCAGCTCACGGGCTGAAATATCCCTCATAGGCGGCTCCTTTCATCGTTCCTGGTCTCTCTGACGCTTTTTCTGCCATGCCTCCAGCAGCTTGATGATGGTTTCCTGCATCCGCTGGGGCGTATAGCTTTTAGGGAAATACTTCCGCAAGGTGTCAGAGGTAAATGTCACTCGGTCCAGATCGCTTTTCTTTTCCTCACCCATGATGACACGCATCATATCGAGGGTCAGATGCCCCTCCTGACTGTATTTCTTGAGCCGCTGGGCTTGAGAAAGAGAAGGGGTAGCCTGTTCGCTGTCCATCGCGTCCAACAGGTCTACCTGTTCCTCCTTTTTGAGAAAGGACAGCTCATAGGCAGGGTTCAGGGCGATTTTCTTCTCATCGACCATATCCATCAATTCAGGAATCAATTCTGTCAGACGGATATAGCGCTGAATTTGATTTCGACTTTGCCCCACCTGTTCAGCAAGCAACTGGTCTGATCGCTTTTGTGTCCCAACTTGGGACACATTTTCTTTACTCGGTCTGCCAGCCTGTCTTTTCATGGCATCCAGCTTCATCTTGTAGGCAAAGGCTCTTTCACTTGGGAGCAAGCTTTCTCGCTGCAAGTTGCTGTCAACCATAATGATCGTGGCGGCATCATCATCCAAATCCCGAACAATGACCGGCATGGTCTCCTTTTCTGCCAGCTCACTGGCTCTGTGCCGCCTGTGTCCGGCTACCAGCTCATAACCGCCCTCCGGGTCCGGTCGAGCAATCGCCGGAACCAGAACGCCATACTGCTTGATACTGTCTGCGGTCTCCATCATGGCTTCGTCATCCTTGACTTTGAATGGATGCCCTTTGAACGGGTGCAGTTCCGACAGCGGGATTTCTACTACTTTTTCTCTCTGAGCATCGGCACGGCTCTCCTCCGTAGAAAACAGATCATCTACCGATGCCAGTTCTACTTTTTTCGCGCTGCTTTTCAAGTTTCAACACCTCCTTCGTCAGATTTCGATACCCCTCTGCCACCTTACCGCCAGGGTCATGGACGAAAATGCTTTTTCCCTCTGCGCTAATTTCCTTTGCACGGACAGAGTGTGGAATCTCCGTTCCAAAGACTTTGATTTTACTTCCATAGGTGTCCCGCAGCAAAGCAGCAATCTCTTTGGCAAAGTTGGTGCGGTTATCCACCATCGTCAGCAGGATACCGTCAATCTGGAGCTTTGGATTGATCTGCCGTTTTACCTTGCTGACCGTAGATAAAAGCTGTTCCAGTCCTTTGGCGGGCAGATACTCTGCCTGAACGGGAATTATGATCCTGTTCGCAGCAGCCAGCGCATTGACTGTAAGCATCCCCAACGAGGGCTGACAGTCAATCAGGATATGGGAATATTGTCCCTTCAGTGTGTCCAGATATTGCCGTAAAACCGTTTCACGGCTCATGGCGTTTACCAGAGAAACCTCCATACCGGAAAGCTGAATATCCGCAGGCATCAGGTCAACGCCTTCTGCATGATGCAGAATACCTTCTCCGGGGCGTATAGGCTGATCCATCAGAATTTTGCCCATTGCATCCGACAGTGTAAATGGCAGCTTGTCCGGTTGCGGATTTCCCAAGCTGATTGTCAGACTTCCTTGTGGGTCCCCGTCGATTAGAAGCACTTTCTTTCCGGCCTGTGCCAGACCTATTCCCAAGTTCGCACAGGTTGTTGTTTTGCCAACGCCGCCTTTCTGGTTGGCGATGGCGATGATTTGTGTGTTCATGACTTCACCTCATTTCTAATTGTTGCTGTTGTTTCTGGAAATAGAAAAAGCCGCCACTTCAAAATCATAAAGTGACGGCCCTTTCTAATGCCGGAATCTCTGAAACAAAAAAGCACCCAGTTATTTGTTACTGAGTGCCTGCATTAGAATCGTATTTAATTGTTCAGATTTGGTCAGATTATGCCAAACCCTCCAGCGAAAAATCCGGTGTCTGAGAGTGCCAAATCACCCTCAAAAATACCCCCGAAATTGCTCTCTGGTTGTCCTATTTTTTAACCACTAAGGCCGTTTTTTGACCCCATTTTTGCCGGTTGTCCTATATTTAACCACTAAAAATTGGGTGAAATCGGCTCTCGTTTTGCCAAATTTGGTCAAACCATATCAGCCCGTTTAGATATAGCAAAAGCCCGGAAAACCTTGATTTTCCGGGCTTTTTGAACCATTTTGATATAGTCTGAGCAGTCGATTATCGCTTGCTGAACTGCGGAGCGCGACGAGCTGCTTTGAGACCGTATTTCTTACGCTCTTTCATACGTGGATCACGTGTAAGGAATCCAGCAGCTTTAAGAGCTGGTCTGTAGTCTTTGTCTGCCTCAAGGAGTGCTCTGGAAAGACCATGACGGATTGCTCCAGCCTGTCCTGTGTATCCACCGCCGTGAACATTAACGATCACGTCGAATTTACCCTCTGTCTCTGTTAAAGCCAGTGGCTGACGAACGATAACCTTCAGAGTCTCAAGTCCAAAGTACTCATCGATGTCTCTTTTATTGATAGTGATTTTACCTGTTCCAGGTACCAGGTAAACTCTTGCGATTGATTTCTTTCTTCTTCCTGTTCCGTAGAATTTTGCGCTAGCCAATGTTTTCTACCTCCTATTAAAATGTTAAAACTTCAGGCTTCTGAGCCTCATGTTTGTGCTCTGGTCCTGCATATACGAAAAGTTTCTTGTTCATAGCTCTTCCAAGAGGTCCTTTCGGAAGCATTCCCTTAACTGCGAGCTCGATAACCTTCTCAGGTTTCTTTGCTAACATTTCTTTTAATGTGGTTTCTTTCATTCCACCAACATAGTCGGAGTGGTTATAATAAATCTTCTGCTCAAGCTTCTTGCCTGTAACTTTGATCTTATCAGCGTTTACAACGATTACATAATCTCCTGTGTCAACGTGCGGTGTAAACTGAGGTTTGTTCTTTCCTCTTAAAACACTTGCAACACCGGATGCCAGACGTCCCAGAGTGCAACCCTCTGCGTCAACTACATACCATTTTCTTTCGATTTTATCCGGATTAGCCATATAAGTCTGCATGGTCCTACCTCCTGTTATTTATCAACGATAATGTTTCTCAAACCGCGGTACTTCCGCGAAAAAAAGTAAATGGAAACGCGGGTGCAAAATAAATCGCGGAAATGTCCGAAACCGCTGATAAAATGCCGTCGCCGGGGCTATTGGCTCAAGCATCTTCGCACTACGTCACATTGAGTTATTATATTATAAGGCACCTTGCCTGTCAACTGTTTTTTCTTGTAATTTTCAACAAAATTCCTGTTTTCAGAAAAACTCGATTCCCATCAGCGTCAACCCCTGAGCCGGAGCTGTGGGGCCTGCTGCCCCGCGGTCACAGGCTTTCAGGATCTTATCCATGCGTTCCGGCGGATACTGACCGTTTCCGATCTCGATTAGGGTTCCGGAAATGATACGCACCATATTGTAAAGGAAACCTGTTCCTGAAATGCGGATGGTCACCATGTCACCATCTCTCCACACGTCCATGGAGGTCACGGTACGGATGGTGGTCTTCACCTGTGCGCCGGATCCGCAGAAGCTGGCAAAATCATGGCGTCCGATCAGATAAGATGTTGCTTCCTTCATCTTATCCACATCCAGTTTATAATGGTAAAAATAAGAGTATAAACGCTCCGTTGGCACCGGAAACCGCCGGTTCAGGATACGATATTCATATGTTTTTTCACTGTCACAGTAACGGGGATGAAAATCCGGCTCCACCTCCTCAGACAGCTGAATACGGATATCCTCCGGAAGTCTCTGGTTCAGTGCATAGGAAAATTTTTCCCCGGGAATCCTGGATTCGGTATCAAACACCGCCACATTTCCAAGAGCGTGCACTCCTGCATCTGTACGGCTGGCACCGATGGTCTCGATCTTTTCTCCAAGCAGTTCACTTAAGGTATCGTTTAAAACGCCCTGAATGGTGATTCCATTTGGCTGTGTCTGCCAGCCTGAGTACTTGGTTCCATCATAAGCTACAACAAGTCCTACTCGTTTCATAAAATATATTTCCTCCTGATACAGACATCCCTGCGGTACTTCCCATCCCAAAACAGACATACCGTCCTGCAAAGTGCCTGCCTGATTCGGTTACAGTTCCGCTATGCAAAATGCAACGCTTCGGACCGTTCCATATCTAAGTACCTGCAGGATTCGGTTACAGTCCTGCCACGCGGAATGCAACCCCCACAGCAAGATATACCACAAGGATCCCATAGGCCGCATAATCTCTTTTTTCATAATGCAGCGGCTTCATCTGGGTTCTGTGCTCTCCACCATGGTAACACCTTGCTTCCATGGCCATTGCCAGATCATTGGCGCGGCGGAACGCTGAAATAAACAGCGGCACAAGAAGGGGTACCATATTTTTCGCCTTCTGGATCAGGTTTCCGTTTTCGAAATCTGCACCTCTGGCGATCTGTGCCTTCATGATCTTATCCGTCTCCTCCAGAAGGATCGGAATAAAGCGAAGAGCAATAGACATCATCATGGCAATCTCATGTACCGGCACCCGGATCTTGTTCAGCGGACGGAGCAGTCTCTCCAGACCATCTGTCAGCTGATTCGGCGTGGTAGTCAATGTCATGATGGAAGATCCAATCACAAGATACACAAGACGGATCGCCATTCTTCCTGCCAGAACAAGGCCTTCCCTTGTGACCTTGATGATCCCGAAACGCCACAGCACTTCGCCAGGCGTCAGGATGATATTGAACACAACCGTGATCAGAAGGATCATAACGATAGCCTTCAGACCCTTGAACATGAATTTTACCGGAACCTTGGATATTGCGATCATAGCAACCAGAAATACTGTTGCCACCGCATATCCGAGAAATGTATGGAACAGGAACACAGAGATCAGGAATCCCAGAGTTCCCAGAAATTTGGTCCGTGGGTCCAGTCTGTGAAGAACGGATTTGGCCGGATAATACTGACCGATAGTAATATCTCTGATCATTTTTCCGCCCCTCCTTTGTTCAGTAATGGAGAATTTGCCTGCGCAAGTGCGGCAAGGATGCTGTCTCTGGCTTCCTCCACCGTTGTGGCATTTGCATCCACATGCAGCCCATGTTCCTTCAGCGCATGCATGATATAAGTGATCTGCGGTGCGGCAAGTCCCATGGTTTCCAGTTCCTTATAATGTGAAAAAACCTTCTTCGGTTCATCATCAAATACAGCTTCTCCGTGGTTCATAACAATAAGACGCTCCACGTATTTCGCAATATCCTCCATGCTGTGGGAAACCAGAACAATGGTTATCCCTCGCACCTTATGAAGCTCTGCGATCTGATCCAGGATATCATCCCTGCCCTTCGGATCAAGCCCTGCTGTGGGCTCGTCCAGAATCAGGATCTTCGGGTTCATTGCAAGAACCCCTGCAATAGCTACCCTTTTTTTCTGGCCTCCGGAAAGCTCAAAGGGTGATTTCTTGAAATTGGATTCTTTTACTCCAACCTGAATCAGAGCCTGCTTCGCTTCTTTCTCTGCTTCTTCCCTGGAAAGTCCCTGATTCATGGGGCCAAAGCATACATCCGAGATCACATCATTTTCAAACAGCTGATGCTCCGGGTACTGGAACACCAGACCAACCTCGCTGCGGAGCTGTTTCCGGTCATATTTCTCAGCCCACACATCTTCTCCGTTATACAGAACCTGGCCGGATGTTGGCTGTACCAGCGCATTCAGATGCTGGATCAGCGTGGATTTTCCGCTTCCTGTGTGTCCGATGATCCCGATAAACTGGCCATCCGGGATCACAAGGCTGACATCCTTCAGCGCATGGCTCTCATAGGCTGTCCCGGGGCTGTAGGTATAAGTTACATTTTTTAATTCGATTGACATAATGCGCTCACCAGCTCCTCTGTAGTCAGTATTCCATCCGGAACATCCACGCCGGATTTCTTCAGTTCATATGCAAGAAGTGTTACCTGTGGTACATCCAGTCCATACGCCTTAAGGGTATCCACCTGGGAAAAAATCTCTTTGGGATTTCCCTGCATCACAACATTTCCGCTGTCCATGACGTAGACACGGTCAGCATGGATCACTTCCTCCATGTAATGGGTGATCAGAATGACTGTTACCTTTTCCTTACGGTTCAGCTCCCGCACTGCTTCCAGGACTTCCTTTCTTCCGTTAGGATCCAGCATGGCGGTAGGCTCATCCAGGATGATGCACCGCGGGCGCATGGCCATCACGCCTGCAATAGCCACTCTCTGCTTCTGCCCTCCGGAAAGCTTGTTTGGGGACTGGTAACGATAGGCTGTCATACCGACTTTTTCCAGGCTGTCATTCACCCGTTTCCAGATATCATCTGTAGGAACTCCCATGTTTTCCGGACCAAAGCCTACATCCTCTTCCACAACGGTTCCTATGATCTGGTTATCCGGATTCTGAAATACCATTCCTGCCTTCTGGCGTACCTTCCAGAGTTTGGTCTCTCTGGCGGTATCGATCCCGTCCACCAGCATCGTTCCCTCTGTTGGGATCAGAAGCGCATTCATATGCTTCGCCAGTGTGGATTTTCCGGATCCGTTATGTCCCAGAACTGCCACAAATTCTCCTGCTTCAATGTCCAGGTTCACATCATTGACTGCACGCTGCATGTCTACCACATTGCCGTCATCATCGTATCTCTGATAGTCAAATCCCAGCTTGAGCGCCTTGATAATTCCCATCTTTTCTGCTCTCCTTAATCCTCTGTAGCTGCCGGTTCACCAAGGCCGGTCAACTCATCGATCAGTGCCCATATCTCGTCTCTTCCCTGCTTTGTCTCCGCAGAAAACGGAAGGATCTTTCCCTCTTTCGGAAGGCCAAGTCCGATGCGGATTTCCTTCAGGCTTTTTGCCACCTGGCTGCGTTTCAGCTTGTCAAGCTTGGTCGCGATGATCACCGGCTCATATCCGTTGTGACAGATCCAGTCATACATCTGCTTGTCATTGGCTGAAGGCTTGTGACGGATATCCACCAGGAGAAAAACCGCACGGAGCTCTTTGGAATTATGGAGATAGCCCCTCGATCCATTTTTTCCCCATTTTTCCTTCTCTGCTGCAGAGACTTGCGTAGCCCGTAGCCCGGCAGG
>ENA-OQED01000723-OQED01000723.1-human-gut-metagenome-genome-assembly--contig:-NODE-723-length-12880-cov-1.623226_pt1 | contig 12880 bp, 5 predicted proteins | sample MGYA00242790_ERZ504625 | MGnify/ENA primary metagenome ERZ504625 (study PRJEB26092, sample SAMD00036345) | human gut metagenome | host: Homo sapiens | study: EMG produced TPA metagenomics assembly of...
AGAAAAGAATATGATCCTACAGGACGCAGATTGAGTTTATTAGAAAAACACTGCAAAAATATGAAATTCCTCTGGTAGAAATTCCAGGAGATTTATATTACTGGGGAATTATCCGTCATGTTATGATGCAGGTATTCGATAAAGACACTGCACGCTTAAAGTATTTTAAAATTACACATGATAATTTTAATACGTTTATTTTAAAAAATAATGGATCAAGCAATACAGCAAGTGATATTATCAAATTTTTAAGCATCATGATCGAGAATCCTGTTGTATTGTATTATGGTAATCTTAATTGTATGGTTTCAACAAACTTGGACAACTCCAAGTTAATATTGTCAGATGAAATTCAGCCATATAAACCCAATATTATTACGAAATTTCAATATATGAAGCAGATGAAAGGAAGCTGTGTTCAATATATAGTGAAATTTGCCATATTGAGTGAGGTGGATATATATATAACAATAACAGAAGAAAATAGAGAACTGATAGAACTTGATTATATGGCAATCGAAAATGCGATTATTAACTTGCAGTATGGATTTTTGAGTGAATTTGCACAGGATGAAGTGAAAAAGAAGTATCAGAGAGATCTTATCCATAATATTCTGAATGGATTACTGAGTTCGAAAGAAATGACTGAAGCGGCAGCACAGCTCGGAATGAAAGAAAGCGATACTTACAGGGTTGTTGATTTTCATACCATCACAAAAAATGTACAAAGAAAATATACAAAAGAACAGCTTCACGAAGTAGGTGTTATCGAGGGTGAATTGATGCATCTTTTGCCGGATGCGCTTATTTACAGAAATATGGATCAGATTGTTATGATTCAACAGGTAGATTCTAATCAGACAGAACTGGAATATCAGAAAGAGATGGAAGAAATAGAGGAGGTTATCCAGCGAAGCATCCTTTATAGAAAGAAAGATACAGACTTTCAGATTGGTATAGGAAAAAGTGTGGAAGGGTATCAACGGCTGAAAGAATCTTATCACGAAGCAAGTCGGGCTATCAAGTATATAGACATTATCCGCCTGGTGACTGGTGATAAGAATAAGTCAGTAGTACATTATTCGAACCTCGGATTTTTCCAGATATTCGGCGAAATTGATGATGTGACGGAACTGGAAAGATACATTCCGGAAACATTAAAGAAATTATATTTATATGATGATGAACATAAGGGAGAATTGATTACAACCTTGCAGATGTATCTTAGAAATAACCAAAGCATCAAGAAAACTGCAGGTGCAATGTTTGTTCATTATAGAACGATATCTTACAGGCTTGAAAAAATAAAACAAATTTCCGGAATTAATTTTGACAATGCAAATGAAGTGCTGGCAGTCAGTAATGGTCTGATTATTTATAAAATGTTAAAAGAAATAGAATAGAAAAAGAAAGAGAAATCGTGTTGAGGCATGGTTTCTTTTTTTTGAACGAAGTTCATAAAAGGATATTAATGGAGAATATCGATACAATGGAACAGATTTTACAAAAAAACGGATAAATATTTTCATTGATTGTACATTATATTAACCGGTTTCAATCTGTATAATTGAGAAACTGATGAGAAAATATTTCAGGAAAAGAATCACTGCTACAGAGGATAGTATTTTTTTGATATAAACTAAGACTTTGCAGGGCTTAGATTAGAGGGATAACGATGCAACTAAAAAATTCAACAGATTACGCAATTAGAATTGTGTGTTACTTAGCAGCACAGGAACGGATGGTATCTACATCAGAATTGTCAAGGAAGCTAAATGTTTCGGCTAATTATGTTCCTAAAATAGCGAAAAAACTGAAAAATGCAAAAATAGTCACTGCCTGTGAAGGTACAAATGGTGGCTATATGCTGGCAAAACAACCGGAGAACATTTCTTTAATGGATATCATATCGTGTGTAGAGGAAACAATGGCAATTAATCGTTGTTTGGAAGAAGATCGTTTTTGTTCCAGAAATTTAGAAGATACCTGCAAGACACATAAAATATTGTTGAGTTTGCAGAATACATACAATAATAAATTAGAGAGTGTAAAAGTTTCAGATGTTATCCGCCCTGGAGAAGATGAATATTTTGGACGATTTTATGTTGTGTTAAAACTGAACTTGAAGGATAAAAACTACGAGTGTGTGTACTCACATATCCGTGAAGTGTATGAGAAAGTAAGAAATACAGAAAGCTATGAAGAGTTCATAAGCCAGTATGTAGAAAGATATGTGTATGTTTCTGATAAAAAAATGGTTCATGGTTTCTTATCAAGTGAAGGATTAGAAGAAAACCTGGTTGATGGATGTATGGAAAAAGATCTTCCATATCGCAGAATTACGGGAAAAGATAAGAATGAATATGTTTGGATGGAAGCAAAAAAATATATAGATGCAAATGAGAATACTGCAATTATTACATTACATAATGAGAAGATTGTCCAGAACACAGTTATAAGAATGGAACAGGAACTCGTAAAGAAAGAACAGGATTTGGCAAAGCAGTATTGGGATATGGTATCACTTTTAACTACTGTATTGAATCATAATCAGATAGTTGAATCAGGGTATCAAGATGATATCAGTTTCTATACGAAACAGGTATATCTTCAATTGCAGAAGAATTATCCGGAATACGGAATTACGGATGAAGAAATTGCTTCAGTAGCCCATTTGGCACCGATTCATGATATTGGAAAGATAAAAGTACCAATTGAAATTTTGAATAAAAATGGAAAGTTGACAGATGAAGAAATGAATGTAGTAAAACAACATCCATTAGTAGGTGCGGCGATGACCCAGAGATTCCCAGAGGGGATAACAACGGAAAAGCTGAACAAATATAGCTATGAAATATGCAGACACCACCATGAAAGATATGATGGATCAGGATATCCAGACGGTTTAAAAGGGAATGCGATTCCGATGTGCGCACAGGTCGTTGGGATTGTTGATGCTTACGATGCATTGATCAATGATCGACCATACAAAAGAAAATATGAACATGAAGAAGCGATACGGATGATTTCAAATGGTGAATGCGGAGCGTTTTCCAATCAGCTGATGCAATGCTTTCAGGAGGCGGCAAAGCAGCAAAACTGGTTAAAGAGGCAAAATTAAAGTAACAAGTGAAGGCAAAAGATTAGAGGTCCAGATATGAAGAAAAAAGGAAGAATAGAGAACAGAATTATCGCAGTAATACTATGTATGGCTATCTTATTTTCTCAAGTGAATATTGCGGATGCGGCAGACGTAAATCCATCGGGTACCAACACTAGTCAAGTGACACTTTCTGATGATGCCAATAAGAGTAATGGTGAAGTATCAACCGAGTCCACAGTTTCAGATGAAATAAATGGCACCACGGAATCCGAATCTAAGATATCGGAGGAAACAAGTGAAAACTCGAAAAATGACGAATCGGAATCGTCCGGTGGAAATGTTAAAGCGGAATCAACAGATAATATAGATGCTTATTATAAGGATAGTAAAATATGCATTTATAATTATGAACAATTAAAACAGATTGGTTCAGATGCTTATATTTACACAGGTGATAAGGATGGAAAGATTGGTTCTGGAGAAGTAGTAAAGAATGAAGGCACAGAGCTGAAATACGGTGCAGATGCCCAGTACATTTTGATGAATGACATCCAGATGAACTCGGAACAGATTTGGTCAGTACCGGATTCATTTACCGGAACTATCACAGGCACGAAACTAGAAGAAAACGAAACACCAACGCTGTATGATAAGGAAACGGATACAATCTACATATATAATCCATATCAGTTAATGGTACTTGCACAGGAAGAATCTGAAACAGAACCTGTTATGACATTAGATTATGATGCACCACAGTTTGGTATGGGGCAGATGATTTACCCGGATGGAGAAGATCAGGAGTATCTGACTTATAGTAAGTCTCATAATTATGTGTTATCGCAGAAGTTTAATTCGGATAAGCCAGAACTGGTTGCAGATCAATTGACAGAAAAATCAGCGAATGGAGTTCAGTGGCTAGATGGTGAACATGCAGATGGAAGAACAAAACCGGGACAATTATATGTAGAAGTTTCCGGGAAGAAATATATTCTGATCGGAAATGAGTCACAGTTGCGGGCGATTGGAAGCAATAAGAGCGTAACTCCGAGACTGTATGTTTATTACCGTCAGGGGTTAGTAAGCGGATTACTTGGCGGAAAGCCTTTCTACACACCATACTATCCAGGCGATGCGGATCTTGGACTTGATGCTGTTGCTGCAGAAGGGGCAACTACCCATCTTTCTGGATTCCAACAAAAGCCAGATACAGTGAAAGGTGATAACTCGTATCTATATTATAAAGATAATGGTAAGTATAAGCTGGCAGATGTCGATTTGACAAGCGATGATATTGTTACGGGTCTGTTGAAGGGAGTAGGCGGACTGTTAGGGACATTATTGGGTGGTCTTACAGTAGGAACTGGTAGTTTATGTGGTGTTAACGACCAAGGGTTACCTGACAATGAAACAGCGAGTCTGATGAAGTTAAAGCAAGAATATGGTGGCTTAAAATATTCATCCAATGCAAATTACATCATTTTTCGAGATATTGACTTATCCAAGGATGGTGTGAACTCAAATAAAGAAGATGATCTGTGGACACCGCTTATGGTGTCGGGGGACATCAAAGGTGCAAAGTTAGCAGATGGACAGGCGACACTTACGGATGGAAATTCTATTTTGGCAACTGGAAAACCTGTAATTTCTAATGTGAATGTGAACCAGACAGAAGAAATGGATGGTTCTAAGTATATAGGAATTGGATTTTTTGGAACAATTACGAATGAGGTGAATGTAAACAACATTGGTGTCAGCGCCGGAACGGTTTCCGTATCAAACCTGGAATTACAAAATGTAAATGTACAAAATAACACGAATAAACATAAAAACACTCAGACCATAATAAGTGGACTCACATCAGGACTTGGATGGCTTGTAGGTGGTGTAGTTGATTTACTAGTAGGAGTTTTAACATTTGGAAACGTAAACCTGAATTTGAAAGATACATTATCAGCACTTTTAAATGCAAGAGCAAAGGATCCGACGATTTATGCAACAGGTGCATTCGCTGGAAGGCTAGTGGGTGATGTTTCCATTGAAAACTGTGATGTGACAGGAAAAGTCAGTGTTTCGAATATTAATGATCGTACTGGTGGGTTTGTCGGTTATACAGAAGGTGTAACAGAGTATGACGGATTGTCAAAAGCTCTTGGAGTAACGGTGAATGCATTATCATCATTGTTAAATGCAATTCCGGGACTTGGGCTTGGAGATTTGATCACAATTCTTCTGGACAATGCATTGCCGGTTGGTAGTTTAATCCCTACTGGATACAAAAATGTAAATATCAAATACTGTCATGTAGAGAATCTGGCAGGAACTATCGGAGCTGCGGATAAAGATTATGCAGGTGGTTTTGTAGGACAGCAGGTAGGAACAAGAATCTTTGACTGCTCCGTGAAAAACAGTAGTTATTCTGTAACGGCAAAAGAATACGGCGGAGGATTTGCAGGAATCAGCAGAGATGCAGAAATCCGAGGTTTGTTAAGTGATGTAGGTGTTGAACTTATTCGAGTAATGCAGCCACAGAGTATCTTGTTAAATTGCAATCTGACAGGATGTAATGTCTCAGTATCCGGTGACAATTATCAAGGTGGTATTGTAGGAGCACAGACAAACAGCTATGCAGTCAACTGTGGAGCGAGCGGAAGCATTGCAGTTAAAGCAAGCGGAAGTTATGCCGGTGGTGTGAGTGGTATTTCAACAGTTGGATGGATTACAAACCTTGGAAATAAAGAAGTCAAGGATGCAAGCCTTTTAACAACAGTGAAAGACTTGTTGACAGGTCTTTTGTCGAGTGATCCGGAAAAAGCAGGTATGCTCTTGTCACTTGTAGGAATTGCACCATCAGCAATCTTGGGATGTAACATGGATTGTTCATCAGTTTCAGTTGAGGCTGGTAAGAGCTATTCCGGTGGTATTCTTGGTGGCGGTGATGGCGTCTATATTGCGGAATCCGGTACAGAGTATCTAAATAAACTTCCTTATTGGAAACATGGTGGAACAGATGCAAGTAGCGTAGCACAAAGAGATAATGTGCTTACAGGATTAAAAACAGTTACGGCAGGTGAAAATCGTGTCGGAGGTATTGCCGGAAGTGTAACAACAGCAAATATCACAGGACTTTTAAATAATACGCTTGGAATCGGAAACTTTCTTGGATTTACTGTGCATCATGTAACGGTGACGGGAGTAAGTGATGGATATACAGTAGAAGCAAAAGAAAATTATGCCGGCGGAGCACTTGGTGAGGCTGTTGGTGGAGATGTGGATACTGTAACATTGAATCAGGTAAAATCTGTTTCGGCAAAAAACAGAGTAGGTGGTTTTATCGGTTGTGCAGGTCCGGGAGATCTGGCTGGTGGAAACGGACTGACTTTGAATCTGTTAGGACTAAACAATTTGCTGAAAGTAGGAAATCTGCTTTCTGTGGCAGAAGGTGTCAGAGTTAAAATCAATGAAGCTCATGTAAATGGCATCGCAGGAGGCATGACTGTAGAAGCAACAGGTGCAAATTCCAACGGCGAAGTAGTGGATTATACAGCCGGTGGTTTCATCGGAAAGAGTAACAGCTGTGAGATCATTAAGTCTGATGTGAAAAATTTAAAAGAAGTAACAGCAAATGATACAGATGGTTTTGCAGGAGGATTTGTAGGTTCTTCACAGACCGGAGGTCTTGCAGATGTAGCTGGTGAAACGGATGTCAAGGCTTTGCTAAATGCAAATAAGTTGTTAGGTGCTGTCACGTACTTGCTTCCTTCTTATACAGAGTGCACGGTTACTTATGTTGATAAAGGCGGAGTTGCTGCAGATACAGCTGGCGGTTTTGTCGGAAACTTCCAGAGTGGAACGGTTAACAACCAGGGCGCAGGAGAAGGTACCTATTATTCTGTCTATAATCTGGATCATGTAAACGGGCAGTCTTATGCCGGAGGCTTTGGCGGAAATGTTTACTCCGGAGCATTGGCAGATGCTGGAGGTGGAATCAGCATTCTTGGAGGAATCACAGGTCTGAATATTAATGTCGGAGATTTACTGAACCTGATTAATGCTTACATTCCATATGTACAGTATGCAGGAGTTAAATCCGATAATGGATTTACGGTTACGGCTAATAAAATCAAATCGGATGATACGAATTCTGGTAGTGCTGGTGGCTTTATTGGTTATGGCAGTGGAGTTCAAGTTAGTCATTGTGATGTAACAAATTTAAAACATACAAAGGTAACACCTCCTAAAGATTTAGAGGGTGAAGATAGTTCAAATTATTTTGGACAGGATAGTACATATGCAGTAACGGGTGCAAGATATGCCGGTGGATATATTGGTTATATGAATATTGGTTCCGCAGCTTCTGTTGGAAAAGGATTGAGCGTACTTGGTCACTCAATAGGAATCAAAAATGTGCTGGATGCATTGAATGTCGTTGTTTCTACAATAGAACATTCGAATGTTACAGGAGATGTTGGAGGTTTTGCAGTAAAAGCAACTTGGAAAAATACAGCATCCGATGCATCAGCAAATGATATACTTGGTGATGCAGGTGGTTTTGCCGGAAAGATTTCCGGTGGACACATTCAGAATTCCAACGCAAATAACTTCTCATATATCATTGGCCAGATTACAGCCGGTGGTTATGTGGGAGACTTGCAGCCAGGAAATGTGGCAAATGTCCTTGGCGATACTGGTATCTTAGATGGTCTTGTTAATGTGTCAGATACATTGGCATCATTAGCGGAGGACTTTGTACCGACGATCAGAAACAGCTCTACGACTTGTATTCCTTGTGGTGGTGCAGTTCGTGCAGATGCGGCTTCCACAACACAGGTACAACGAGGTATGGCCGGAGGTTATGCAGGACATAATGAAGGTGGTCACATCTGGGGAAACAATACAAAGAAATGGAAAGGTAAAGACTATACCGGACCAACAGGTACTTGTAAAGCAGTAAGAATCCGCTCGGTATACGGAGAAGAAATTGCTGGTGGCTTCACAGGACTTATGGAGTCAGCTGATACGGCAAGTACCGGAAATCTGTCCTTGTTGTGGGGACTGGTAAAAGCAGATAACATCCTGGGAGCACTCAGTGTTGTCTATCCGACGGAAGAAAATACGGCAGTTTACGGTCCACTTGCTTGATGGATTATAAAACTTGGAATGATTGGGTAGAATTCGTTGGTAAATATAAAGGTTACGGAAGTGATCTTGCAAAGAATGGTAAAGTAAACAGTCAAGAAGAACTTGATGCGATTATTGGGAAATATATATATGGATACAATGTTGTCGCAGGAAGAGAAAATTACCGGGATGAAATAAAACTGGCGAATGGCGGTGCAGCCGGTGGCTATGTTGGTTCGATGCAGACTGGAACCATTACGAATGGACAGGCTTATCAGGCGAAGACAATTAAAGGGCTTCGCTGTGCCGGCGGTTTTGCAGGAGAAATGATAAACGGCGGAGCAGCAAAGCTTGGAGGAGTTGATATCCTCGGTCTTAATCTGCAATTAGGACAAATGCTGCAGGTACTTAATGTCTTTGTGCCAGTAATCAAGAAATCTTCGGTAGAGGGTTATCAGAGTGGACTGATTGTCCAGTCAGAAGGTGTAGATGACAAAGATATCTGTGGTTATGCCGGAGGTTATGTAGGAAAACTGATCGGTGGGCAGATCTGGGGCGAAAATGATGCACGCTGCAAGGTCACAAAGCTGAGACGAGTTGACGGAAGAAGCTATGTCGGAGGATTTGTCGGAAGCTCCAGACCAGGAAGTGTAGCAACAGTGGATCCTACTGCAGGAGAAGGATTACTTAGCCAGCTTCTGAATAAACTGTTAAGTACACCGTCAGATTTGATAAAAGTATTAAATGCTACAGTCGCAACGATCCGTTATGCAGATGTGGAATCCTGGGACGACTGGGGAATCATCGTAAATGGTGCTTACGCAAGTAGAAGTAATAACACTTCTTATGCAAAAGCAGCCGGAGGATTTGCCGGAAATCTGGAAGGAACTGTACTCGGTGAGAAGGGTACGAAAGAGGCAGGAGTTTCTGTACAGAATATCCGTTCCGTAGTCGCAGGTGAATATGCCGGAGGATGCTTCGGTGTTGCTGACGTAGCCGGAGTTGCCAATATCAGTGCAGGAAATGAAACCTCGCTCCTTGATAAATTATTAAAGCTTGGAAGAACCGATGTGCTGGATGCATTTAGAAGTTATGTATATTACGGAACTGTAAACGGAAGTAAAGATGCTGGCTTAAGTGTCAGTGCAAACACAGCAATAAAATCTGGACAGAACAATCAGGTTACATATAGCGGAACGGCCGGAGGTTTTGGTGGCTCACTGTTAAATGGTTCTGTGAAAAACAGTAAAGTAACGGATTTAAGTAATGTAAGAGGTTTAAATAGTGTCGGTGGATTTGTAGGCTATTCTGGAAAGAGCGGAGTGGTTAAGGCAGATAAGATCGATGTTCTTGGAGATAATACAGGACAGTTACTTGGTGGAGCTCTTGGAGTTATGGACATTTTTGGTTCTCACATTGATGACTGTGCAGTTACAGGAACGGATGACGGTTACACCGTGCAGAGTACAAATGGAGATGAGCAGATTGCCGGAGGATTTATCGGATATGCCAATCTTGCAAGAATGTCGAATTGTACAGCAGGTGACAAAACGAACCAGAAAATTGGACTGAAACAGGTAGCGTCAGGTGGAACAGCCGGCGGATTTGCAGGACGAACAAGTTTCGCTTATCTTGCAGATCTGAAGCTGGATTCAGGAGCAGTGAATGTAATATTCTCGCTTGTTAATGAACTTATAAAAGCATTATATCTGGATAAAATCCAGGACTCCAATCTTCTGAAGATTAATCTTGGAATTATTAAAGTGGATGCACTGTATGATGGCAAACTGCTTCATGTAAATCTGCTTGGACTGGATATATCTGTAAGACTTTCAAAGAAGTCAACGGATAACAATCAACAGACAGACCTTGCAATTATTACGATCGGAGATTCATCCATCAAACTTCCATGCGACGAAAATGGACTTTTGAATGATAATGATGCCAAATCCAATATCAGTGTGAGTCTGATCAAGGCGAATCGAACAAAAATCACAGATAGTAATGTCTACGGTGTCAGTCAAGGATATGATGTCTATGCCGGTGGAGCCGGAAATGACAATGACGGTGATACAAAAGACGGACGAAGTGGTGGATTTGTTGGATTCAACGATGAAGGACTTTTGAAGAACAACAACATGTATTACTGTGATGTGGTTCGTGGAACAAAAGATCTTGTTGGACCATTTAGCGGAAAAAGTGAACTGGATTCGCAATATCAATTCAATACATTAGATACGGTGGAAGGCGAGAACAATAATTACCGTATTTACAGAAAATTAGATCAATCTTTAGATGAAATTAAAAAGAATAACAGTATCTTGAACAGCAGTCATGAAAAGGATGATGCAAGCGGATGGGATATTTATACAATAGGACATATGAATCCGGTAAAGACCTTTGAGACTTTAAAGAATGCTGTTCTGGCAAGCAAGAGTGACTCAGTGAAAGCAGATCTTAATGCCTATGAATCACCGGCAAAAGCAGTATTGATGTCAGATACCAAAACAACATTGAACACGGGAGATAGTGATACACCGGAACCATCCGAGTCACAGGATCCATGTGATGAGAACATCAAGCTGACGATCAATAAAGTTTGGAAAGATTTAAACAATTTTGATCATTCAAGACCAAACAGTATTACGGTAACAATATCACGTACCTGGAAAGATAAGGCAGGAAATGAAACGACAGAACCAGTACCAGGTTACGAGAGTTACATAATAGAAGGTTCCATCGATAAATCTAAATGGCAGGAGGTGATAAAGGAACTCCCGGCATATAAGACAGATGGAGATGAAATTTATTATTACACGTATTCCATCACAGAAGCAAAAGTGGATGGTTATACAACAACGATAGATAAATCGCAAGATGGATTTACCTTCACAATAACTAATAGACATTTCCCAGGTCTTCCGGATACCGGAGGATACGGAAGCTATTTGATTTACCTGATAGCTGTTCTGCTTTTCCTGGTATATTTCGTAATGAGATATAAAAAATGCAAGGAAAATAAAAAAGCAGAAAAACTATAAAAGAAAAATTCTCAAGAAAAGGAGACAATAGTTATGAAGAAAGTGAAAAAAATCATGGCATTAATGCTGGCAGCGATTATGATGATGGCTATGTCTGTCACAGCATTTGCCGCAGAAGGAGCAACAGGAGCACACACACTTACAGTTAATGTAAAATCAACAGAACCAGCACAGGATTTGAAAGGTCAGACAATTAATCTGTACAAATTATTTGATGTGACAGAGTCAAAAAGCGGAGAAACAACAAACTACGCATATACCGTAAATAATACTTATAAGGCTGCCCTTGCGTCCGTATTAAAAATTGATGAAACTTCTAAAGATGAAGATTTTGCAGCAGAAGTTACTAAACTTGGATCTGATAACGCTACTGCAGTACAGAAGTTTGCAAATGATTTTACTGCAGAGGCACTGACAAAGAATTTATCAGCTACAGCAAATTCTGGAAAAATCACAGAAGAAAATAAAACATCTTATACATTTAATAATTTAGCAGCGGGTTACTATCTTGTATATGTAACAGGTGGAAAAGAGATTCAGTCTTCTTTAGTTACAGTTGATGAGACAACAACTACAGTAAACTTAAAAACAGAAGCGCCAAGTATTACAAAAACAGCAGACAAAGAAACAGCAGAAATCGGTCAGGTAGTAAAATATACAGTAACAGGTGCAATCCCGGATACAACAGGATATGAACAGTATCAGTACATTATTCACGATGAATTATCTAAAGGTCTTGATTTTGTAAATGATGCAAAAGGAACAGCTCTTGAAGAAGGTGCTACAACAGTTACTGTAGCAGTAGCATTTGGAGAAGAAATTGCAGATGCAAGCAAAGCACCTACAACAGCAACACTTGATTCAACAAACAAGAAAAAAATGTCTCTTGATTTATCTGAATGGGTAAGAGCTAATCAGACAAACAAAGGAAAAGCATTTACTGTTACATATTATGCAAAAGTAAATAAAGACGCAGTTGTAACAGAAAAGAATAATGCTCAGTTAGAGTACGGTAATAATCCAAAGGAAACAACAAAAACAACACCAAGTGAAGCAAAGACACCGACTTACCCACTGGATATTTTAAAGAAGGAAAAGACTAGTGAAAAAGAGCTGGCAGGTGCAAAATTTAGCCTTTATACAACAGAGGCAGATGCAAAAGCTGGAACAAACGCTATTACGGTTTCAGGAAGCGATGGAAAATATGTAGTAGATCCAACATCTAAGAATACAGTATTTGAATCAGTAGCAAGTATTGAAGGGGAAAATTATAACCTTCATGTAAATGGTCTTAAAGCAGGAGATTACTGGCTTGTAGAGACAGAGGCTCCAGCAGGATACAACAAGCTGACAGCTCCGATTAAAGTAACAATCAAAAAAAGTGCAGATGCAGATGTAAATAATTGGACTATTTCCAAAGATGGAGTAGATGAGAAAGACAAATCATCGATATCGAAAACAGCACAGGTTCCCTCCTTCCATCCACTGGTGGACGTGGAGCAATTGCATTTGCTGTGATCGCAGCTATTCTTGTATTCGGTGTTTTTTTTTAGCAGTAAGCTTCATTCGTGATAAAAGAAAAGAAGCATAATAATTTTACCAGGAGATATAAGAT
>ENA-OQED01000725-OQED01000725.1-human-gut-metagenome-genome-assembly--contig:-NODE-725-length-12870-cov-1.167229_pt1 | contig 12870 bp, 14 predicted proteins | sample MGYA00242790_ERZ504625 | MGnify/ENA primary metagenome ERZ504625 (study PRJEB26092, sample SAMD00036345) | human gut metagenome | host: Homo sapiens | study: EMG produced TPA metagenomics assembly of...
CTGAGCGCTTTGGCATTGGGCATCTGCTGCATCGCAGCATCTTCCACCTGTCAGGCGGCCAAGAGCAGCGCATCGCCGTGGCGGCGGCCACCATGCTGGGGCCCAGGGTCGTGGTATTGGATGAGCCGACCAGCAATCTCGACGCGAACGCCATCGCGGACATGCGCGCCATGATCGAGCAGATGAAGGACGAAGGGCTCACCATCGTAATCGCCGAACACCGACTCGCATGGCTCAACGGCGTGGCCGACCGGTACGTGGTATTCGACGGCGGGCATATCGTGCAGGATTACGAGGCCGATGAATTCCTGTCCCTCTCCCCCGGCTGCGTGGCCGCCATGGGATTGCGGGCGTTGGACCTGCAACCGTATCGACGCCGGATTGCGGCGCTGGCTTCAAGCCCGGCCGCGGATGAGTGCACTTCGGCATTGCTCGGCACCCATAACCTCACCATCGGATACAAAGGCAAGGACGGCTTCACCCGCGCCATCCCGGACCTGCGGTTCCGTGCCGGCGAAATCACCGGGCTCATGGGCAACAACGGCTGCGGCAAGACCACGCTCGTGCGCACGTTGACCGGACTCATCAAGCCTGTTTCGGGCCGCATCGAGCTCAACGGCGTGCCCGCGAAACCGCGAGACCTGACCCGCGCCGGATTCCTGGTCATGCAAGATGTCAACTACCAACTGTTCTCCGACAGCGTGCGCGAGGAACTGCTCATCGGACTCGACGAGACGGATGCCGGCATCACCGCTCAAGCCAATCAGGTCATGGCCGATCTTGACCTTGCAGCGTTCGTCGAACGGCATCCGATGAGCCTGTCCGGCGGGCAGAAGCAGCGGGTTGCCATCGGCTCGGCATTGATGTGCGGCAAGGACCTCATCATCCTTGACGAGCCCACCAGCGGACTCGACCGCTACCACATGGAGCAGGTCGGCGAACTGCTGCGGCAACTGGCGAGCCAAGGCAAGGCGATTCTCGTGGTCACCCACGATGAGGAGCTCGCCGCCGGCTGGTGCGACCGCATTGTCAATCTTGGCGCCGACGATTCCGGGAACAACGGCTCGCATGCCAGTAACCCAGATGCCAGCAGCCCCAACCCTAATGCCTCTACCAATTTCGCCACCGCATCCACCCATGAAAGGAACGCGCAATGACCGCCAGCAACACCACGGATTCCACGGCCTTCGACATCACCGACTGGCTCGGTGAATGGGAAAGCTTCGAGCATTACATTGATTCGGATGACGCCGCCATCCAGCAGACCTGGGAAGCCGCCGAGCAGGCGGTGCTCGCCAACCCGAAGATGGCCCCGATGGCCGCGCGCGGCATCAGGACGTTCTGGTCGATGGCTTGCTCCACCACCAGCCCGGAGAACATCATCCATATCGGCTACTGGCGTGTGAACGAGCCGGCCGCCGAATCCGGCTCCACGGACGATGCCGCGCTCGCCATCGAATGGTTCGCCGAGGACGACACCAGCCTCGACACCTACGAATACACCATCGACCATGTCATCGAGCACGGTCTCGAAGGCTCCCCCACCTTCGTGTTCCACACCACCGATCCGGCCGCCGAAGACAGCCCGTTCCGCTGGCTGCTTGCCATCAATCCGCTGCCTTCGCGCAAGGCGTTCGCCGAGGGCGGGCTGCTCAGCCACCTGCATTCCAGTACGCCAACGATCTGCACACGCTCGTCGCCACGGATGAGGCCACCGGCACCGAGACCTTGCGCAATCCGCGTTGGTACGCCACCATGTGCGCCAACGAGGGAACCGTCGAGGACCGTTGCGCCATCATCCGTGCGTTGCACCACTTGCAGTAGACCTGACAACATACGGCAGTATGGCGGCTCCCCGCTAGTGAAACTAGCATCGCTTCAGTAGCCGTGCGAGTGCAGATACTCGTCATCGAAGCCGAAATAATGGCCGATTTCGTGCAACACGGTTTTGCGGATCCGTTGGCGCAGCTCGGCCTGTGTTGAGCATACGCGTTCATGCGGCCCCTTGAACAGGGTGATGACGTCCGGTATCACGCCGCTGTAGCCCGTAGTTCGCTTCGTGATGGGTATGCCCTCATACAGTCCGAGCAGTTCACCGCACGGATTGCTCATTGTGGCCAGTTCGCGCTCATTGGGTTCGTCCGCAACGACGATGCCGACATTCTCCAGCACCCGCGCAAACCGTTCAGGCAAATCATCCAACACCTGTTCAATTGCCCGTTCAAACTCATCGTCACTGATGTGCATTCGCTCTCCACACGCGAAATGCCTTGGCACCAAGTATGTTCCAAGGCGCTGAAATCTCAGACTAGCAGGCTCAGCTGTTGCGGTTGATCTCGATGTCGGTGACGGTGAGGTTGGCCTCGTTGATCAGGTTGAAGAGGATGACTTCGGCCAGCGGACCGGGCTGCATGAAGGTGTGCTGCTTGGCCTCGGAGACGTAGTCGCGACTGTCACGGTAGAAAGCGGTATCAATGCCGCCCGGATAGACGGCGACCACCTTGACACTGGTGCCCTTGTATGCGGCCTGCAGACTCTTGGTATAGCCTTTCTCACCCCACTTGGTGGCGCAGTACACGCTTTCGTTCGCGTTGCCGCGTGTGGCGGCGGTGCTCATAATCTGAGCGATTTTCACGTTCTGCTCGCCGCAGGCCTTGAGGGTTTCCACCGTCCACAGAATCATGCCTTTGAGTCCCTTGAGACATTTGTCGACGTCGGCGGCCTCGTAGGCGGTGGGCACCTTGAACGAAGGCTGGCCGGCGTTGTTGATGAGCAAATCGATGTGGCCGAGCGTGGCGATATCCGCCACGGATTCCTTCACGAACGCTTCGTCGGTGATGTCGCCGACGTAGGCGCGGTAGGAGTCATCGGGCCACTGCGCGGTCAGTTCGGCCTGACGTTCGGCATTGAAGTCGACACCGGCCACCAGCCAGCCGTTGGCGATGAGCTGGCTGGCGAGCTCGTAGCCCAAGCCCAGCGCGCTGCCGGTGACGATGGCGATTTTCTTACCTGTTGTGGTTGGCATGGCAGACCTCTCCTACTACTATTCTTCGGCTACGAGTTTACTACTATTCTTCAGCTACGAGTTCGAGATACGAATCATTCCAGAGGTCTTCGTCGCCGTCGGGCATGAGGAGCACGCGCTCGGGGTTGAGCGCCTCGACGGCGCCCTCATCGTGGGTGACGAGCACGATGGCGCCCTCATACTTGGCAATGGCCTTCAGAATCTCCTCACGGGAAGCGGGGTCGAGGTTGTTGGTGGGCTCGTCGAGCAGCAGCACGTTGGCTCGCGAGGTGACCAGCGTGGCCAGAGCCAGACGGGTCTTCTCACCGCCGGAAAGCACGTGAGCCGGTTTCATCGCGTCGTCACCGGAGAACAGGAACGAGCCGAGAATCGAACGGGCCTGCGTGTTATCGAGCTCGGGCGCCACATGCTGCAGGTTCTCCAACACGGTGGCGTTCAGATCCAAGGTGTCGTGCTCCTGCGCGAAGTAGCCGATCTTGCAGCCGTGACCGTATTCCACGGAACCGGTGTCCGGCTCCTCGATGTGGGCCAGCAGGCGCAGCGTGGTGGTCTTGCCGGCACCGTTGTAGCCGAGGATCACCACACGCGAGCCCTTGTCGATGGCCAGGTTCACGCCGGCGAACACGATGTTGGAACCGTAGGCCTTGGAAATATCCTTGGCCATGATCGGCGTGCGGCCGCAGGGCGCGGGCTCGGGGAAACGGATGTCCGCCACCTTCTCGGCCTTCTGCGCCTCGGAGGTGTTTTCCAGCAGCTTTTCGGCACGGCGCATCATGTTCTGCGCCGCCACGGCCTTGGTGGCCTTGGCGTGCAGTCGAATGCCTTGCTTCATGAGACGGTCGGCCTTCTTCTCGGCCACTTCGCGTTCGCGGCGGCGGCGCTCCTCGTCCACCACGCGCTGGTGCAGGTAGGCCTTCCAGCCAAGCGAATACATGTCGATCTGGCCGAGCTGCGCGTCCAGATGCCAGACCTTGTTCACCACTTCGTCCAGCAGTTCGGTGGAGTGGGAGATGACCAGGAAGCCGCCCTCGTACTTCTTCAAGTAGCCGCGCAGCCATTCGATGGAATCGGCATCCAAGTGGTTGGTCGGCTCGTCGAGGATCAGGGTGTCGGCATTGGAGAACAGGATGCGCGCCAGCTCGATGCGGCGGCGCTGGCCACCGGAGAGCGTGCCGAGCTGCTGCTCCATGACCTCCTGCGGCAGGCCGAGCGAGGCGGCCATGGAGATCGCCTCGGACTGGGCCGCGTAGCCGCCAGCCTTGTCGAAGTCCTGCATGGCCTTGTCGTACCGGGTCATGGCCTTGCTCATCACGTCCGGATCCGGGTCGGTCATATCCTTTTCGGCCTTGCGGATGCGGTTGATGATGGTGGCGATGTCGCGCGCGCTCATCATGCGGTCGAGCGCGGTCTGTGTGGGATCGGAGGCATGCGTGTCCTGCGGCAGGTAGCCGAGCTTGCCGGAGACGCGCACCTTGCCGGCGGTGGGCAGCATGTCGCCGGTGATCACGCGGGTCAGCGTGGTCTTGCCGGCGCCGTTGCGGCCCACCAGACCGATCTTGTCTCCCTTGGCCACATGGAAGTTGGTGGGGTGAAGCAGCGTGCGCGCGCCGATCTGAATTTCAAGTCCCTGCACCTCAATAGCCATGAATAACCTACTTGCCTGTTACGAATACTGTCTCTTACCAAAGTCCGACTGTCCATCATAGCGAACACCATGCCGACCGGGCTCAGCCGACGCTCATGCGTCCATACGCAGCCGCGCAACTGATCGGCAAGGTGAAGAATGCGACGCCCGGTATGGTGATCGCGACCATGGCGCACGGTATCGAAGCTGCCATCGAAGCCGCTGTGAGCACCGAAACCGACGCCACCGACATCATGGGCGAAACCCACTAACGTACAGACAGCGATGCCCCCGCCGACAACTTCTGTCAGCGGGGGCATCGCTATGCGTTGAACGTTACAGTTCGCGCAACTGGGCGGCGATCTGGATGGACTCGACGCTGGCCTCGGCCTTGTTGCGCGTCTCCTGCCATTCGGTGGCGGGCACGGAGTCGAGCACAATGCCGGCACCGGCCTGCACGCTCGCCTCATGGTCGCGCAGGAACGCGGTGCGGATGGCGATGGCCATGTCCATGTTGCCGGAGAAATCGAAGTAGCCGACGGTGCCGCCGTAGATGCCGCGGTCGGCCGGTTCCAACTCGTCGATGATTTCGACTGCGCGCGGCTTAGGCGCGCCAGACAGCGTGCCGGCCGGGAACGCGGACTTGAACACATCGAATGCGGTCAGCGAGGGGTCGACCTTGCCGGTGACCGTCGAGCAGATGTGCATGATGTGGCTGAAACGCTTGATGTCCATGAGCTGCACGACTTCCACGGACTGCGGCACGCACACCTTACTCAGGTCGTTGCGAGACAGGTCGACGAGCATGATGTGCTCGCTGCATTCCTTCGGATCGGCAAGCAGCTCCTTGGCGAATTTCTCGTCTTCCTCAGGGGTGGCGCCGCGAGGGCGGGATCCAGCAATCGGGAAGGTCATCGCGTGGCCGTTGTCCACCTTGATGAGGGTTTCCGGGCTGGAGCCGATCACGTTGAAGTCGCGGCCCTGAGCGTCGGTCAACGCCATGAAATACATGTACGGGCTCGGGTTCAGCGTGCGCAACACACGGTACACGTCGAACGGGTCAGCAGGCGAATCGATGTCGAGGCGCTGGGAGATGACCACCTGGAACACGTCGCCGTCGACGATGTACTGCTTGGCTCGTTCGACGGCCTGCTCGTAGTGGCTCTTCTCGGTGCGGAAGCGCAGCTCGGGTTGGGCGACCGTTTCGTCCAGGATGTTGACGCGGGACTCGTCCGGAGCCGGGGTGGCGGCATCGCGCTGCATCTGGTCGAGTCGAGCGACGGCCTCGTTGTAGGCAGCGTCGGCGCGAGTGGATTTATCATCCACATTCACCGCATTGGCGATGAGCCATACCGAACCGGATACGTGGTCGACCACGGCGATATCGGTGGCCAGGGCAAGCACGGTCTCAGGCTGGCCGGTCTCGTCCGGAGCTTCGGCGCGCAGGGTCGGTTCCCAGTGGCGGATGGCATCCAGCCGACCGTGCCGACCAGACCGCTGGTCAGGTTCGGCAGGCCTTCCACATGCGGGGCCTTCAGAGTCTTCAACGTGGCGTGAGCGACTTCGACTACGTCACCGGTGACGGGCACGCCGACCGGGACCTTGCCCAGCCAGTCGGCCTGACCGTTGTTGGAGCGCAGCTGGGCCATCGAGTTGACGCCGATAAAACTGTAACGGCTCCACGTGCCGCCGTATTCCGCCGATTCGAGGATGAAGGTGCCGGATCGGCCGCCGGCGAGACGCTCGTAGAAGCCGACCGGGGTGAGCGAGTCGGCGAGCAGACGGCGCACAATCGGAATCACACGGTATCCGGCGTCGGCCAGTTCGTGGAACTGTTCGCGACTGGGCCAGGTGGCGCCCCACTTCAGGTGTTTGACGCTGCATTCGCTCATATTCGCTCCTTTGCTTACAACTCGATGTCTTGTTTCATAGTACGCGGTCGCTCGGCTTCCCCCAGTCAGGAAAGCCCGTTCTACTGCTCGGCCGGGCGATGGCCTTCGACCACGGGCAGGGGGCCGCCTTCGAGGAAGCAGCTGCGCTTGCCGGTGTGGCAGGCGGCACCGACTTGGTCGACTTCGACGAGCAGTGCGTCGCCGTCGCAATCCAGGGACACGCCCTTGACGTATTGCACATGGCCGGAGGTATCACCCTTGCGCCAGTATTCCTGACGGGACCGGGACCAGAAGGTCACGCGGCCGGTGGTCAGCGTACGGCGTAATGCCTCGTCGTTCATGTAGCCGACCATCAGCACCTCGCGTGTGTCGTACTGCTGGATGACGGCGGCGACCAGCCCCTTGGCATCACGCTTCAGGCGTGCGGCAATACGGGGATCGAGTTCAGTGGAATTGTCGTATGTAGTGTCTGTCATACCTATCTTCTTTTTGTGGACCACCCTCAGTCAGCTTCGCTGACAGCTCCCGGATTATGTGCGACGTGCGCATAGCGCATTGCCACGAACAATTCACTGGATTGTTCGCCCAGCGGGAGCAAGGTGTATTCGTTTAGCGAACGGTGTAGCCGTGCTTCTTGAGTTCCGCCTTGACATCGGCGATAGTCAGGATGCCGTAATGGAACACGGATGCAGCCAGCACCGCGTCGGCACCTGCTTCGATGGCGGGCGGGAAGTCCTCGACCTTGCCGGCACCGCCGGAGGCGATGATCGGAATCTTGACTTCCTTGCGCACGGCGCGAATCATCTCGAGGTCAAAGCCTTCCTTGGTGCCGTCGGCGTCCATCGAGTTAAGCAGAATCTCGCCGGCGCCAAGCTGCTCGGCGCGCTTGACCCACCAGATGGCATCAATACCGGTGGATTTGCGGCCGCCCATCGTGGTGACCTCAAAACCGGACTGCGTATGCTGCTCACCCTTTTCGCGGCGGGCATCCACGGAGAGCACCAGCACCTGGTTGCCGAAACGATCGGCCACACGCTGATAAGCGACGGGTCGTTGATGGCCGCCGTGTTGACACCGACCTTGTCTGCACCGCAGCGCAGCAGCGAGTCGACGTCCTCGGGCGTGCGTACGCCGCCGCCCACAGTGCATTGGGATGAACACCTGTTCGGCGGTGCAGGAGACCACGTCAATCATCGTGTTGCGGTGGGAGCTGGATGCGGTCACATCCAGGAAGGTGATCTCGTCGGCTCCCTGACGGTAGTATTCGGCCGCCAGCTCCACCGGGTCACCCGCGTCCTTGAGGTTCTCGAAATGCACACCCTTCACCACGCGACCGGCGTCAACGTCCAGGCACGGGATGACTCGTACCGCCAACGACATGCTTCACTCCCCTGTTCGGCTTTGCATTACAGTCCTCAGACTACCTACCGCCCGTTACATGCGCCGCACCTGTTTCTGGAATATGAGAATCATCATATTGAGCACCGACATGGCAGCCGCTCGGCGTGAGAGAATGGCTCGTGGAAGTTGTCCGCCGAATCAAGGAGATTGGCATGGCTGTCGAAAACAGCACGGTACTGATCATCGTCAACAACTGGGGTATCGAGGAGACCGAGCTGACGCGCCCGCTGCGCGATCTCAAGGCCGCCGGCGCCAAGGTGACGCTTGCCGCCACTACCTTGGACCCGTGTGAGACGGTGCAGCACGACCGCTACGAAGGTGAAACGCTGACCCCGGACGCGCGCCTGTCCGACGTGCAGGCTGCCGACTACGACCTGCTGGTGGTGCCCGGCGGCACCTGCAATGTGGATCGTATCCGCGTCAATGAGGATGCGATCACGCGTGGCGCAGGAGTTCGCGCACGAAAGGTAAGCCGATCGCCGCGATCTGCCATGGCGCGTGGCTGCTGGTCAACGCGGGTCTGGTGGCTGGCAAGACCGCCGCGCCCTGCCGCTATATCGCCGCTGATATCGAGAACGCGGGCGGCCATTACGTCGACGAGCAGCTGCACGTGGACGACGCAACGGCTTCAAGCTCATCACGTCCCGCAAGCCCGACGATCTGGACTACTTCGTGGCGCAATCAAGGATGCGCTGAAGTAGCTACCGCTCCTTGGCAGCGAGCTGGCCGCAGGCGCCGTCAATATCCTGACCGCGGGTGTCACGCAGTGTGGCGGTGATGCCCGCGCGGTGCAGGATCTCCAGGAACCGCTGTTCGTCTTCCGGCTTGGAGGCGGTCCACTTCGAGCCCTCGATGGGGTTGAGCGGAATCGGGTTGACGTGGGCCCAGTTGTCGCCGTAATGGTTAAGCCTCTTGGCCAGCAACTGCGCATGCTCGGCCTGGTCGTTGATGCCGCGCATCAGCGCGTATTCGATACTGACGCGGCGCTTGGAGGCCAGCCAATAATCGTGCGCGGCATCCAACACCTGCTTGGTATTGAAACGCTTGTTCATCGGCACCAGCTCGTCACGCAGTTCGTCGCTGGGGGCATGCAGGGAAACGGCCAGACGCACGGGAATGCCTTCGGCAGTGAGCTTCTTGATGCCGGGGACCACGCCCACCGTGGATACGGTGATGTTGCGCGCGGAAATGCCGAAGCCTCGGGAGGCATGGCGGAAATCTGTCGTACGGCGGACAGCACGGAGTTGTAGTTGCCCATCGGCTCGCCCATGCCCATGAACACGATGTTGCTCAGGCGGCCCTCTCCCCCGGCCACTTCGCCGTCGCGCATCATCTTGGCGGCCACACGCACCTGTTCGATTATTTCACCGGTGGACATGTTACGGGTCAGGCCAAGCTTGCCGGTGGCGCAGAACGGGCAGCCCATGCCGCAGCCGACCTGCGAGGAGATGCACAGCGTGGTGCGGGTCGGGTATCGCATAAGCACCGATTCGATGAGGGAGCCGTCGAACAGCTTCCACAAGGTCTTGATGGTGGTGCCTTCGTCCGCCACTTGGCGGGTCACCTCGGTGATGAGCCGCGGGAAAAACGCGGCGGCGGCCTCGCTGCGCTTGGCTGCCGGAAAATCAGTGAATTCGGCGGCATTCACATCGAAATGGCCAAAGTAATGGTTGGCGAGCTGCTTGACTCGGAACTTCGGCAATCCGAGTTCGGCCGCTTTCTCGACGCGCTGCTCGGGCGTCATATCCACAAAGTGCAGCGGCGGCCTACCACGGCGGGCATGGTCCTTGGATAGCACGTCACGGAAGGCACCTGATGTGCCGCCGGGAGTAATGCCGGTTTCCGGAGTGTCAGGATGCTGTGTGGTCATGATGGGTTCGCTTCGCTCTCAATATCAGAAAATAGTCAAACATGCAATAGAAATATCAGAATCCACCATACGGCGTGCCGCATACGAATCAGATGGCCCATGTCTTAGCCCATAGCGAACGCATATTGAACGATGATTTCCCCATATATGGCATGTGGCACCGTGCGATATACACACGATGCCACATTGTTCATGCACGAGACATGCGAATCACAGTCCGGTGATCCACAGCAAGGCGCAGGTGAACGGTGCACTCATCAAAATGGAATCCACACGATCCATCACACCGCCGTGCCCCTTGAGCAGATGGCCCATGTCTTTGATACCGATATCGCGCTTGAGCATGGAAGCACACAAATCACCGAACGTGCCCACGGCACCGATGAGAATACCCGCCACGATCGGCACCCACCAACGAGTGGCCCATTTCGAGGCATCATACGTGCATGCGAATACGGCAAATGCGCCAGCCATGGCGAAGAGCATCGAGCCGACAAGGCCCTCAACGGACTTCTTCGGCGAGATGCGCGGGCTGAGCTTGTGTTTGCCGAGCCAGGCACCGGCAAACAAACCGCCCGTATCGGATAGGGCGGGAAGGAACACCAGCATGATGGCGTGTGCAATCGGATGCCCATTAGTCAGTGAGATGATGACGCAGCTGGCCAACAACGGAATGTACAACACGGTAAGCACGGACACAGCCACATGGCTGAGCCGGGAATGATGCTGTTCCCCGCCCTCATGATTAAACGAGGATTCGAGGCGCGCGCTGGCATCCGTGTTGGACAGTTTGCCGGCAACCGCCAGAGATAGGCGGTTGCCGACGCTGATTTTTGCGCTGGCCGCGATGGCGACCAGAATAATCGACACGATGATACTCAGCGACATCGTGATGAGATGGTACGGGGAATAGTAGGTGGCAATGAGGGTGAAGGACGAGCACAGCCACAGCATAAACACCGGGAGGTGCAGGCCCACGGTGGCGAAGTCCACCCTGAGCTCCCACAGCGCCAGAATCATGAACACGACTACCAGCAGCACGAAGAGGTCGACGCTGAGCAGCAGGCACGCGACAATAAGGATGACCAGTGCCGCGCCTGTGGCGATGGCCTGCGGCATGTTGCGGCCGGTCTTCTTGTTGATCTGGTCGAGCGTCTCCTCGGCCTCTTCATGGGGTTGTTCGTTGCGTTCCATAATTCTCCGGACCTGGTCTGAATCAGACCTCCATGATCTCCTTCTGCTTGGTCTCCAGCAGAGTATCGATCTCGTCGGTAACGGACTTGGTGACCTTGTCAAGATCCTTCAGCAGGCGATCGCCTTCGTCCTCACCCATCTCGCCGTCCTTGACGGCCTTGTCGATGGTTTCCTTGGTCTTACGGCGAATGTTGCGCACGGCGACCTTGCCATCCTCGGCCTTGCCCTTGGCGAGCTTGACGTATTCCTTACGACGATCCTCGGTGAGTTCCGGCATGGTCAGACGGATGACGTTGCCATCACGGTTCGGGCTGATGCCGAGATCGGAGTTGCGCAGGGCCTTTTCGACGGCACCGGCCTGGGAAGCGTCAAACGGGGTGACGGACAGGGTGCGCGGTTCGGGAACGCCGATGGAGGCGACGGCCTTAATCGGGGTGGGGGCACCATAGTAGTCCACGGTGATGCCGTTGAGCAGGGCCGGGTTTGCGCGACCGGTGCGGATGCCGGAGAAGTTTTCCTTGGTGTTTTCCACGGTCTTGGCCATCTGTTCCTTGGCCTGGTCGATAAGAGACATATTCACTCCTTGTGTGTTGGTGTTCGTCAGTGTTGTTCGTCTATGAACGCTTGATTCGATTGTGGGCGTTTGCGGCTTACTCGGCCACGCGCGATTCGGCGGTGGAGACCAGCGTGCCGATTTCATCGCCGACGAGGGCGCGGGTCACGTTGCCCGGCTCTTCGAGGCCGAAGACGCGGATGCGCTTCTTGTTGTCGCGGGCCATGGACAGTGCGGAGGCGTCCATGACGGGCCAGATTGTCCACGAGGGCGCGATTGTAGCTCAGGGTTTCAAAACGCTTGGCGTTCTCGTCCTTGCGCGGGTCGGCGGTGTAGACGCCGTCGACGCCGTTCTTACCCATAAGTACCTCGTCGCAGTGGATTTCGAGGGAACGCTGGATGGAAACCGTGTCGGTGGAGAAGTACGGCATGCCGGCACCGGCGCCGAAAATCACCACGCGACCCTTTTCAAGGTGACGGATGGCCTTGAGCGGAATATACGGCTCGGCGACCTGTCCCATGGTGATGGCGGTCTGCACGCGGGTGGCCTGCCCCTCCTGCTCCAGAAAGTCCTGTAGAGCGAGGCAGTTCATCACCGTGCCGAGCATACCCATGTAGTCGCCACGGGAACGATCGATACCGGCCTGCTGCAGTTCGGCACCGCGGAAGAAGTTGCCGCCGCCGACCACGATGGCCACCTGCACACCCTGTTGTACGGCCGGAACGATCTCCTCGGCAATGCGACGAATCACCTGGGTATCGATGCCGACCTTGCCACCACCGAATGCTTCGCCGGACAGCTTGAGCAGAACTCTGCGCGGATTGTCGCTATCAGTCATATTGTGCCTTTCTCAAAACCGAAAGTGCGAAATTATCCGTAGACAAGCGTATCGGTTTACGACGACACCCCCTAGCAACGACACCCTTGGAATAGCGAAACGCCATCCGATTATTGAATAACCGGATGGCGTTTCGTTGAAATTACGCTAAGCGCGTGGAGTAAGCCTTAGGCTCACTCCTCTTCGCCCTTGCCGACCTCGACACGAGCGAATGCGGTGGCGTTGCCACCGACTTCCTTGAACAGGTCGCCGACGGTCTTGGACGGGTCCTTGACGAACGGCTGCTCAAGCAGCACGACTTCCTTGAAGAAAGCGTTGAGACGGCCTTCGACGATCTTCGGAACGATCTTCTCCGGCTTGCCCTCGGCCAGGGACTTCTCGGTGGCCACGCGACGCTCGGACTCGACCACATCGGCCGGAACGTCCTCGCGGGTCAGCCACTTGGCGCCCATGGCGGAGATCTGCAGAGCAG
>ENA-OQED01000726-OQED01000726.1-human-gut-metagenome-genome-assembly--contig:-NODE-726-length-12870-cov-1.084909_pt1 | contig 12870 bp, 19 predicted proteins | sample MGYA00242790_ERZ504625 | MGnify/ENA primary metagenome ERZ504625 (study PRJEB26092, sample SAMD00036345) | human gut metagenome | host: Homo sapiens | study: EMG produced TPA metagenomics assembly of...
CGTGGAATGTACCGGTCAGGAAGTTCAGGAAGCGCAAAAGCAGCCGTTGGATCCGAAAAGAATTGAAAAACAGATGAGAAAGACCGGCAATACAGAGTTTGTGTTTGAACGTCTGAAGATCCATACAGAAGGAAATGTGTTCCTGCCGATGCAGGCGCTGAATGAACTGCGAAGAGAAGGAATCAAAGAACTGACAGAGAAGATACAGATGCAATACCGGAGAGAAGAAGCGGATTGTGAGACAGAAACAAAAAAAAACCGTGGAAAAGAACAGCACCGGAAAGGAATGCAGTATATCTGCGTCTGTGCAGTTAAAAGCACAGCTTGAGGCAGCGGTAAACAGCGGAGTACGGTGTGTGTATCTGGATGAGGAGATAGAATTTGAACGTGAAAACGGCGTACAGTATTTCCTTGCGATGCCATACATTTTCAGGGAACGTACGATCCGCAGATATGAACGTATGTATGCAAAAATCGAGGAAAAAATATGATGGTATACTGATCCGCAACTGGGAGAGTTATGCGTGGCTCAGACAACATTCATACCAAAAAGAAATCCGCAGTGATTATAATCTCTACATTTTTAATCAGAAAGCAAAAGAAGAGTTGAAGGATCTGGGGATCGGACAGGGAACAGCACCGGTGGAATTGAATGATCGTGAGCTGGCAGAACTTGGGATAGGAGAACAGGCATTTATCGCATATGGATACCAGCCGGTGATGGTCAGTGCGGGCTGTATAAAGAAGACCAGTGCTTCCTGTGACGGAAAAGGCGGAGTACTTACGATTTCTGACCGTTATCAGAAGGAGTTTACAGTCAGATGCTATTGCAGAGACTGTTATAATGTAATGTATAATTCAGCACCGTTGTTCCTGGCGGATAAGGCGGAAGAGATCAGAAAGCTGATGCCTGCACAGATACGGCTGGATTTTACAGTTGAGAATAAAGAACAGGTAAGAGAAATCTGTAAGATATATATGAATGCATTTACAGAAGGAAAAAAGATGGAACCTCAGATACGGGAGTATACGAGGGGGCATTTTAAAAGAGGAGTAAAGTAGGTGGAAAGTTGGTAAACATAATTGTACAGTTATCAAAATATCTGATGATACTGATGATCACAGTGTATACGTATCTGTGTTTCAGTATCTTCGGATATTATGATCCGGATAAAAAGAAACATTGTCTCAGGAAGCAGAATGTGCTGATGTTTGTGATGCATCTGACGGCATTTCTTGTGATGTATCTGGAAAAAAAAAGATACAAAGATTCTGGCATTGTATCTGATGCAGGTGACGCTTCTTGGAGGAACGATCCTGTTGTATAGCTTTATTTATCCGAAAGTATCACGTCTGGTTGTAAATAATATGTGTATGCTGCTCAGCATCGGTTTTATCATGATCACCAGACTGAATTATGATAAGGCTGCGAAACAGTATCTGATCGCGGCAGCAGGAATTGTGCTCTGCCTTGTGATACCGATCATTATCCGAAAAGCACGTTTCCTGTCGGAATGGAGAATTCTTTACGGAATTGTCGGTATCGTGTCGCTGGCGGTAGTAGTGGTTGTAGGTAAGGTGTCTTATGGTGCGATGCTTGGCTTTACAGTCGCCGGAATCAACATTCAGCCATCAGAACTTGTGAAGATTGTCTTTGTGTTCTTCGTGGCATCGAGTTTTAAGCGTTCTACAGAGTTCAAAGAGCTTGTGGTGACGACGGCAGTTGCAGCATTTCATGTGTTGATCCTTGTGGCATCTAAGGACCTTGGTGCGGCGCTTATTATCTTCGTCGTATATCTGGTCATGTTATATGTGGCGACACATCAGCCGCTTTATATTCTCGCAGGACTTGGTGCGGGAAGTGCCGGAGCAGTTGTGGCGTATCATCTGTTTACGCACGTTAAGACGCGTGTAAATGTATGGAGAGACCCGTTTGGAACATATGATAAAGGCGGTTATCAGGTAGCACAGTCATTATTTGCCATCGGGACCGGCGGATGGTTCGGAGCGGGACTTTATCAGGGACAGCCGGACACGATTCCGGTATCGGCAGAGGACTTCATCTTTTCTGCAATTTCAGAAGAGATGGGGCTGATCTATGCGATGTGTCTGATACTGATCTGTGTGAGCTGTTATGTGATGTTTTTAAATATCGCAATGCAGCTGCATAATCTGTTTTATAAGATGGTAGCGCTGGGACTTGGTACCTGTTATATATTCCAGGTGTTTTTAACGATCGGAGGAGCGACAAAGTTCATTCCGTCAACAGGTGTAACACTTCCGCTGGTAAGCTATGGCGGAAGTTCTCTGATCAGTACGCTGATCATGTTTGCAATTATCCAGGGACTGTATATTTTAAGAGAAGACGAGGAAGAGGATATTGAGAGAAGGAAGAAAGAACGGTTACGAGCAAAGAGAAGCCGACAGGAGAGTGCGGCGGGATATCGAGAGGCAGAATATGACCCGCAAAGAGCGAAAAGAAGCCAAAAAGCGCGAAAAGAAGCGGCTCAAGGCAAAGCGCGCAAGAAACAAAGAGTTCGCTAGAGTTACGTATGTATTCGTAGCGCTTTTTCTGGTACTGCTGGGATATATCGGATATTTTCAGGTAAAAAAAGCCAGGAGATCATCAGAAGTCCTTATAATGCCAGACAGAATTCGAATGCAAAGAGGGTGACCCGGGGGAACAATTGTGGATAGGAACGGGAACGTGCTTGCGAAGACCGATACGGCAGCAGACGGAAGCGAGACAAGAGAGTATCCTTATGGCGATGTATTTGCACATGTGGTCGGTTACAGCGTACAGGGCAAATCCGGGATCGAATCTCTGGAGAATTATGACCTGCTGACTTCGGATGAGAATTTCCTGATCAAGTTGAAGAATGAATTCCAGGATAAAAAAAATATGGGAGACACAGTTGTGACAACACTGGATGCAGACCTTCAGGAAGCGGCATATCAGGCACTGGGAGAGAAAAAAGGTGCGGTAGTGGTGATGGAGCCGAAGACAGGAAAGATCCTTGCCATGGTATCTAAGCCGGACTTTGATCCGAATACGGTAGAATCCAGCTGGAACGCTCTGAGTACAGATGAAAACAGTGTACTGTTGAATCGTGCGACACAGGGGCAGTATGCACCGGGTTCTACGTTCAAAGTTGTGACACTTCTGGAATTCATGAGGGAGAATCCGGATTACAGCTCTTATTCTTATAATTGTACCGGTTCGATCGAGAACAGTGGAATTAAGATTCACTGCTATAACGGACATGTCCACGGGCAGGTCAGTCTGGAGGAAAGTCTGGCATATTCGTGCAACACATCATTTTCGAATATAGGACTTTCACTGGATCCGGTGAAATTTAAGAAGACGGCAGAGGAAGTTTTGTTTGATTCAAAACTGCCTCGGATCTTCTGTATAGTAAGAGCAGCTTTACGATGGATAGCTCTGCAGGAAACGGTACAAAGATGATGACGGCGATGGGACAGGGGGAGACGCAGGTAAGCCCGTATCATATGGCACTGATCACATCTGCTATCGCCAATGGCGGAAAGTTGATGAAACCGTATCTGGTTGACAAGGTGACAAATGCATCGGGAGCGGTCATGAAAGAGACTGATCAGAAAGAATATAAGCAGCTTATGACAGCGGAAGAAGCTGCCCGGATCAAAGAATACATGAAGAGCGTAGTAGATTACGGTACCGCATCTGTATTGAGCGGACAGAGCTACACAGCAGCGGGAAAGACCGGTACGGCAGAATATAGTTCCGATAAAGAAAAAGACCATTCCTGGTTCATCGGTATGTCGAATGTGGAAGATCCGGAACTGGTTGTAAGCGTGATCATTGAAGCTTCGGACGGAACTGCAAAGGCGGTAAATGTTGCAAAAGAGATTTTTGACTCGTATTATTAGAAGTATAGAAGGACGGGAAATATGCGATACTATAAGCATCTGTACCTGACAGAAGGACTGGAAAAGAAAAAAGAGAAAATCATCCGCAAGCTGGAATCCGGAAAACTGCAGCCGAGTGTGCATGTGATCACGCTGGCAATCAGTGAGAAGAATCAACTGGAAATCTATCCGACACTCCAGTTTAAGCAGCCTGCATTTCCGGAACAGGATCTGTTCGTGGTAGGAATTACAAAAGGATATGAGGAAGCGGTAGAACTGGTAGAACAGATCGTACAGGAAGTATATGAACAGACAGGTGGATGTGATATACGGTCTTATATATTAGAAAAAGAGCAGGGAAGATAAGATGGTGTTACATATTCTTTTGATCATTTTAAAAATAATAGGGATCATAATTGCAGTGATTCTCGGGCTGCTGCTTCTGCTTCTGGTGACCTTTTTGTGTGTTCCGGTGAGATACCGGCTCGATGCGTCAATGCCCGGAGAGATAAAGGAAAGCAGCGCATACGGCCGCGTGACGTGGTTCTTGCGCCTGATACGGATCGATGTGTCATTTGAAGAGCAGGAATTTAAAATGGCGGGTAAGGATTGCGTGGAAATCTTTCGGAAGTGAACCGCAGAAAAGCGGACATAACAGATACTGAGAAGAAAAAATCGGAAGATCGTCCGGTGAAAACAGACGTTGAGAAAACAGAAACTGCGAAGATAGAATCTGAGAAGGAGGAAGCTCATGAAAAAGAGAATACAGCTTCGAAAGAAAACCGGAAAGAACAGAGAGTGGAAAGCAGTAGCAGACTATCGGAAATGGAAGAAGAGCCTGAAGAAGAAAAAAGAACTGTGGAGAGCAGTAAAACGCTTCCGGAGAATGTGGAAGAAATCCCGGAAAATACTCCTGAAAAAGCTGGGAGATTTGCGAAGATAAAATGTACAATCTTAAAGTTCTGTGATAAGATAAAGCATACGGTTGGACATGCAGAAGAAAAGCTGGACAGCATATTGAATAAGAAAGAAAGAATTATGGAAGGAATTGGAAGATCCGGTGCACAGGAAAGCTTTTTCGAAGGTGAAAAAAGAGGCGGGCAAGCTGTTAAAGCGTTGGAAGCCGAAAGTAATAAAAGGTGAAGTTCAATTTGGATTCGAAGATCCGTACCATACAGGACAGGCACTGGCGGGGTTAAGTATGATCTATCCGTTTATCGGAGAGCATCTGTTAGTGGAACCTGATTTTGAAAGAAGGATACTGAAAGGGAAAGTCAGAGTCCGCGGTGGATTCCGCATGATGCCGCTGGTCTGCTTCCTGTGGAACCTGGTGTGGTGCAGCGAGATCAGAAAGACATATCATGATATCCGCAAGTTTCAATTATAGATATAGAGAATGCAAGGAGGAAAGAAGATGGCTGAGAATAATTTCAAAGGGACTGTAGAAGCGCTGTTCCATGGTATGGAAGGAGTGGTATCATCCAAGACGGTAGTAGGAGAAGCAATCCATATCGGCGATACGATTATTTTACCACTGGTAGATGTATCCTTTGCGGTAGGAGCAGGTGCGTTCAACGCAGAATAAGAAAGGAAAAAGGTGCCGGAGGTATCGGTGGGAAGATGACACCAAGTGCGGTGCTGGTCATTCAGAATGGTCACACCAAGCTTGTGAACATCAAGAATCAGGATACGATCACGAAGCTGTTGGATATGGTACCGGATGTGATGGATCGTTTTACATCCCGAAAAGAAGATAACGTTACGGAAGAGGATGTGAATAAGATCCTCGACGAAGCAGAAAAAATAGCAGACATTTTTTGTGGCAGTGTACATATAATGTACAAAAAGCAGGTGTGTGTCTGTGAAAAGAATCGTAGGATTTGCATTGTTCTGGATAGCGGCAGGAATGCTTCTGGCACTGGTCATACCAGGTTTGTTCTGCCAGATTTTGTGTATGATCCTGTGCGTTGCAGTGGGATATTGCCTGTTTTGTTGCTGAAAATCAAAAAGTAAACAAAAAAATATCAAATAACTCTTGCAATTCTTGCAACAGTCTGCTAGAATAACTATTGTTGCGAGTTCGGACAAAGAACTTATTATGAGCGTTAGGAGGTGCAGTCATGGCAAAATGTGCTATTTGTGAAAAGGGTGCTCACTTTGGAAACAATGTCAGCCACTCTCATAGAAAATCACCAAAGATGTGGAAATCAAATGTAAAATCTGTTCGCGTGAAAACCGAAAACGGAGCTACAAAGAAGATGTATGTTTGTACTTCTTGTTTGAAATCAGGAAAAGTTGAGCGTGCATAAGATGTATTGAAACTCAGATTTCGATGTGTGGAATCTGAGTTTTTTTGCGCAATAAGAACTATTGTAATTAGCGGCAAAACAGAGTATAATAAAACATATTGTGTTTTGATTTAGATAGAAGATAATAAAAGAAGTGGGAGGTTTTGCTATGAAAGGGTGTATGAGTACAGATTTGGGAATTATTACCATTGATCCTGAAGTAATTGCAAAATATGCAGGAACAGTGGCGGTTGAATGTTTTGGTATTGTTGGAATGGCAGCTGTAAATATGAAAGATGGCCTGGTTCATCTGCTGAAAAAGGAGAGCCTGACAAGAGGAATCCATGTAAATATAAGTGATGATAATCATATCAGTATTGACTTCCACATTATTGTGGCATACGGTGTAAGCATTTCCGCTGTAACAGATAATCTGATCAGTGATGTGAAGTACAGAGTGGAAGAATTTTCCGGTATGCAGGTAGATAAGATCAACGTCTATATTGAAGGCGTAAGAGTCATTGATTAGTTTGTGGATTTTAAGGAGGAACGTAAGAAGTGGCTACGAAAACGATTAATGTGGACGTGCTTGCAAAGATGTTTCTTGCAGGTGCTCAGAACATTGAAGCAAAGAAAGACTATATCAACGAATTGAATGTATTCCCGGTACCAGATGGAGATACAGGTACAAATATGTCTATGACGATCATGTCAGCGGCAAAAGAAGTAACAGCATTAAATAACCCGGAGATGAAGGATCTTGCAAAGGCAATCTCTTCCGGATCCCTGCGCGGGGCGAGAGGTAACTCAGGAGTTATCTTATCTCAGCTTTTAAGAGGATTTACAAAGGCGATCAAAGAAGAGAAAGAGATTGATGTGCTTGCACTTGCTGCGGCATGCCAGAGAGCAAGAGATACTGCTTACAAGGCTGTTATGAAGCCGAAGGAAGGAACCATCCTTACTGTTGCCAGCGGAATTGCGACAAAGGCAGCAGAGATGGCTGAAGAGACAGATGATCTGGAAGTATTCATCCCGGCTGTGATCGAATATGCAGAGGAAGTGCTGAATAAGACACCAGAGATGCTTCCGGTATTAAAAGAAGCAGGTGTGGTAGATTCCGGCGGACAGGGACTTCTGGAAGTGATTAAAGGCGGATATGATGCATTCCTTGGTAAAGAGATTGATTACAGTTCGATCAAACCAAGTACAAGTGTTACCGTGAATAAGGTGAATGCAGAAGATACGGCAGATATCAAATTTGGATATTGTACAGAATTTATCATTCTGACAGAAAAAGAATTTACCGAAGAAGATGAACATGAATTCAAGAAATTCTTAAGCTCGATCGGAGATTCCATCGTATGTGTTGCGGATGATGATGTCGTGAAGATCCACGTACACACCAATGATCCGGGACTTGCGATCCAGAAAGCGCTGACTTATGGACAGCTTTCTAAGATGAAGATCGATAATATGCGTGAAGAACATCAGGAAAAACTGATCCGTGATGCGGAGAAGCTTGCAGAAGAACAGGCAAAAGAAGAAGCTGCATACGAAGAAAAGAAGACAGCAGAGCCGAGAAAGGCAATGGGATTCATTACCGTTTCCATTGGAGCCGGTATGAATGAGATATTCAAAGAACTGGGTGCAGATTATATCATCGAAGGCGGACAGACCATGAATCCAAGTACAGAGGACATGCTGAATGCTATCGATCAGGTAAATGCAGATACGGTATTTATCCTTCCGAACAACAAGAACATTATTCTGGCAGCAAACCAGGCAAAATCATTGGTAGAAGATAAAGAGATCATCGTAATCCCTACCAAAACTGTACCACAGGGAATTACAGCGATCATTAACTTTATGCCGGACGCAGATGTCAAGACAAATGAAGAGGCTATGCTGGAAGAGATCAAGAATGTAAAGACCGGTCAGATGACGTATGCGGTAAGAGATACACATATCGATGACAAAGAGATCCATGAAGGAGATATCATGGGTATCGGTGACAGTGGAATCCTTGCGGTAGGAAAGATCTGGAAGAGACTACAAAAGAACTGATTGCGAATCTGGTAGATGAAGATTCCGAACTGATCAGTATCTATTACGGAGAGGAAGTATCAGAAGAAGAGGCGGAGAAATTCGCAGGAGAGATAGAAGAACTGTATCCGGATGTAGATGTGGATATTCAGTTTGGCGGACAGCCGATCTATTACTATGTGCTTGCTGTAGAGTAAGAGATAAAGTATAGAATTATATACAGAACCGGATCTGTATATCCAGAGTGAGAGAAACTTCTGGTATATAGATCCGGTTCTTTGTATCCGGATGAGTTTTGTGATGAAGAGAGTGGATTTACAGGATGGAGGGAAGGAAGCATCGTATGATAGAAAAGACAGATATCGGAGATTGAAAGGAATCGGAGAGAAGACGAAAAAGCTCTTCGAAAAGATCAATATACATACGGTAGGTGATCTGATACGTTATTATCCGCATGGATATGATGTGTACGAGGAAGCGGTGCCTGTCAGTGAACTGGAAGAAGACAAGATCCAGACCGTTACAGGCGCAATCTACGGTCGTGTGCAGGTATCCGGAAGCAGCCGGATGCAGGTGACAACGCTGTATGTAAAAGATATTACCGGAACATTAAAGGTAATCTGGTTTCGTATGCCATTCTTGCGGAATACGTTATCCGGCGGAGGCGTGATCACCCTGCGTGGAAGAGTCGTTCGCAAGAAAACGGGTGATCTGGTTATGGAGCATCCGGAGATCTTCTACCCATCTGCAAAATACGAAGAGAAACTGCATACATTACAGCCGGTCTATGGTCTGACCTCCGGACTATCCAACAACATGGTCATGAAGGCTATGAAACAGGCTCTGGACGGCCTGGATCTTACCAGAGAGATCCTGCCGGATTCCCTGCGTTTGAAATATGGTCTGGCGGAATATAACTATGCTGTGAGAGGAATCCATTTTCCCGAAGATAAAGAAGTCTTTTATCATGCGAGAGAACGTCTGGTATTCGAGGAATTCTTAGAGTTTATTCTGTCGATCAGGAGATTAAAGGAGAAAAATGAACGTCTGGAAAACAATTATCCGATGCAGCCACGCCCGGAGGTAGAGACATTTCTGAAGAGTCTGCCGTTTGAACTGACCGGCGCACAGACAAAGGTCTGGAAAGAGATTGAAAAAGATCTCGGTTCGGAGAAGACGATGTCAAGGCTGGTGCAGGGAGATGTGGGCTCCGGTAAGACGATCGTTGCGGTGCTTGCACTGATGAATGCGGCATTCAATGGCTGTCAGGGAGCAATGATGGCACCGACAGAAGTGCTTGCAAGACAGCATTATGAGAATATTACGAAGATGTTCGAAGAGTATGATATTCCGATCAAGGTAGAACTTCTGACGGGATCTATGACAGCAAAAAGAAAACGGCGGCATATGACCGTATCGAGTGCGGACTGGCGAAAATCATCATCGGAACACATGCGCTGATCCAGGGGGCCGTAAGTTATGATAATCTGGGACTTGTTATAACCGATGAGCAGCATAGATTTGGAGTAAAACAGAGAGAAACATTTGCGTTAAAAGGCGGGGAGCCGCACGTGTTAGTCATGAGTGCGACACCGATTCCGCGAACACTTGCCATCATTTTATACGGAGATCTGGACATCTCGGTGATCGATGAACTTCCTGCAAATCGTCTGCCGATCAAAAACTGCGTGGTGGATACCGGATACCGCAACACGGCCTACAACTTCATGAAAAAGCAGATCGCAGAAGGACGGCAGTGCTATGTAATCTGCCCTATGGTAGAAGAAAGTGAGACGATGGAAGCGGAAAATGTTACGGATTATACGGTGGCACTTCAGGAAGAGATGGGAGAACAGATTCAGGTAGCCTGTCTGCATGGCAAGATGAAGCAGGCACAGAAAGACGATATCATGGATCGTTTCGGAAGAATGAGATCCAGATACTGGTATCGACAACTGTGATCGAAGTCGGAATCGATGTGCCGAATGCAACGGTTATGATGATTGAAAATGCAGAGCGTTTCGGCCTTGCTCAGCTTCATCAGTTGAGAGGACGTGTGGGACGTGGAAAACACCAGTCCTACTGTATCTTCATGAGTGCGTCAAAATCGAAAGAAACAAAAAAGCGGCTGGATATCCTGAATCATTCGAATGATGGATTCAAGATCGCAAGTGAAGACTTAAGACTCCGCGGACCGGGAGACCTTTTTGGAATCCGTCAGAGTGGCCTTATGAACTTTAAACTGGGAGATGTCTATCAGGATGCGAAGATCCTTCAGATGGCAAACGAGGCGGCAGACCAGCTCACAGAAGAAGATGAAGAATGGATCCGGAAACTGCCGAATTATGAGAATGCGGCGGATGTTGTGCTGTAATCGGATTGTTTATCTGGTACATTCCGCAGATATGGATGGATATAGCGGCAAAAAAATAATCAACACATGACAACTTCGTATGATAGAAGTCATGTGTTGATTTTTTGATCTTTTAGTTTTTCATTCTGTGTTTCCAGCCTGTTACAGATACTGTGTGGTTATTTACCTGCCATCTGTTTTTCCTGCTGTTCGATCATTTTCTTGACCATATAACCGCCGACAGATCCATTCTGTCTGGATGTCAGGTCTCCGTTGTAGCCATCTGATAACGGAACTCCAAGTTCACTTGCTACCTCGTACTTGAATTTGTCTAATGCACCCTTTGCTTCAGGTACGGCTGTTTTGTTTGATGAACGATTTGCCATTTTTTATACTCCTCCTTTTGGTAACTTTGTAACTTTTTCCTTGTCGTTACATCCATAGTATGTGGAGAAATACAATTAATACACTAGAAGTGTTTTCATAATCTGGAAATATTTTCAGATTAAAAAATGACTATTCGTCCCAGCCTTCGTAGAAGCGGATGTTCATAGAAATATTGCGGACGATCTCGCCTTCTTTTACTTCAATATCTTCAATGTCAGATACATATGGGATCAATGGATCATCTTCGGAAAGTTCCAGTGTGATCCAGTCGCGTGCCGCTTCGTTGGCACTTTCAATGGCATCATCTAAAGTCTCGCCTTCACCATAACAACATTCCAGATCCGGGAAATATCCTTTATAGTGTCCTTCTTCGGTTTTGTGAAATACTGCAGGGTATATGAATTTCATAATTTGTCATCCTTTCAAAATGTGTTCCTGTCTATTATATGATTTTCGGAGTGGGAAAACAATAGGTGGATGGAATAATGTACAATTTCTCCGAGTAAGATAATAATAATCGAAAACATGTCAGCGAGGAATCAGATGCGATGCGGCATAGACGATGTATCAGTGCAATACTAATGTCTTTTGTACTATTTTTACAACCGGTATATGTCAGTTCCGCCGGAAGAGAATCAACCGGAAAATTCACAAGAAAATAATACAGAAAATGAGAAAAGACAACAGGAGCAGATCAGTGCACCGTCGGCAATTCTGATGGAAGCGTCAACAGGACAGATCATATATGAGAAAATCCGGATGAAAAATTACCACCGGCAAGTGTAACAAAAGTTATGACATTGCTGTTGATATTCGATGCACTGGAAAGCGGCCAGATCAAGCTGGCGGATGAAGTGACAACATCTGAATATGCGGCGTCCATGGGCGGTTCACAGGTGTTTCTGGAGCCTGGGGAGACACAGACGGTAGATACGCTGATCAAATGTATCTCTGTAGCCAGCGCAAACGATGCCTGTGTATCAATGGCTGAATATATCTGTGGAAACGAAGAAGAATTTGTTGCAAAGATGAACAAACGGGCAAAGGATCTTGGCATGAAAAATACACATTTTGTAAATTGCAACGGATTGGATGCAGAAGGTCATCTGACAACGGCAAGAGATATTGCACTGATGTCAAAAGAACTGATCACTACATATCCGCAGATCTTCGATTACTGTAACATCTGGATGGAAAATATCACACATAAAACTCAAAAGGGCGAATCAGAATTCGGACTTACGAATACAAACAAACTGATCCGTCAGTATGAATATGCAACCGGGTTAAAGACCGGCTCTACCAGTAAAGCCAAATTCTGTGTATCAGCAACCGGAAGGAAAGGCGACATCGATCTGATCGCCGTGATCATGGCAGCAGACGACAGCAAAGCCAGAGTTAGAGATGCGATCACCTTATTGAATTATGGTTTCGGAAAATGTCAGAAATATACAGAAAAAGAACAAAAGAAGATATCACCGGTCGAAGTCAGAGGCGGGACGGAAAAAGAGGTGAAGGTACGTCAGAAAGATACATTCACCTACGTGGACACCACAGGCGCTGACCTGTCCAAAATAAAGAGCAAAACAAGAAAAGACAAGAATGTAAAAGCACCATTAAAAAAAGGCGAAAAAGTAGGTGAAACAGTCTATTATCTGGATAGAAAAAAGATTGGAGCAAGAGATATTGTCACGACAGAAAAAGTTGAGAAACAAAATTACGGCAGTGCGTTGGAAAATGTGCTGGAAGAGTATTTTGGGATTTAATTCAGAAAGGCATGACGACCCGGACCTGCATAAAAAGTAGAAAGCCGTTCCTGTTCAGGTTCCGTCGGCGGGGAAATACTAAAGCGTCAAAATTATGCTAAAAACGGGCTTCCGAAATTTGCAACTCGCCATTCGGCTCAAACAG
>ENA-OQED01000727-OQED01000727.1-human-gut-metagenome-genome-assembly--contig:-NODE-727-length-12867-cov-1.439011_pt1 | contig 12867 bp, 9 predicted proteins | sample MGYA00242790_ERZ504625 | MGnify/ENA primary metagenome ERZ504625 (study PRJEB26092, sample SAMD00036345) | human gut metagenome | host: Homo sapiens | study: EMG produced TPA metagenomics assembly of...
CAATGATCATGGGAAGTGTCATAGAACGTTTCCTCCTTTTTTGTGTCCGCAGTCCCTGTTGCGCAAGAGCCCGACCCTTTGCACAATTCCGATGCGGCTTTCTTGATTAAAAGTATATAGTTTTCCGCTGTGCGTCACAATCATTTTTTGGCTCGTTGTGTTCTTTTTTGAAACATATTCAGAATTTGTTCAATTCTTTTGTCACAATGTGTCGCTTTTTGAAACATATTGCGGTTAGTTTCGGCTGATTTGTTGCTTTTTGAAACAGGGTGAAACCAGAAAAAGCCGCCGCACCGTACGGGGTGCAGCGGCTCTCTCTGGAAGAAAATGAAGAATTGGTTGGGATGGGGATAACTTAGTTGGCGCGGCCGGTCATTTTGACCGCATACTTGATGGCGTTGACAAGGCTCAGCTCGTTGCCGTTGCCCTTACCGGCGTGGTAGAAGTCGGTGCCGTGATCCACGCTGGCGCGGATGATGGGCAGACCCAGCGTGACGTTGACGCCCTCCACGGCCTTCCACTCCTGCTTTTCGCGGTCGTAGACAAAGCCCACGGTCTTGAGCGGGATGTGACCCTGATCGTGGTACATACACACCACGATATCGTACCAGCCGCCGATGGCCTGCGAGAACACGCTGTCCGGCGGGCAGGGACCCACGACACCGGTGATGCCCTCGGCCTTGGCAGCCTCGATGGCGGGGGCGATCTCCTCGATCTCCTCCCGGCCGAACAGACCGTTCTCACCGCAGTGGGGGTTCAGACCTGCCACAGCGATGCGGGGGTTCTCGATGCCCATATCCTTGCAGGCCTTGTTGGCGATCTCGATGACCTCCAGCACGCGATCCTTCTTGACCCGGTCGCAGGCTTCCCGCAGGGAAACGTGGGTGGAAACGTGCACCACGCGCAGGTCGTGATGAGCCAGCATCATGGTGTACTTTTTGGTGTGGGTGTAGGTGGCGTAGATCTCGGTATGGCCGTCAAAGTGGGTGTAGCCGTCCGACTTTTCGCCGTGGTAGTACTCCAGTGCCTTGTTCATGGCTTCCTTGTTCAGGGCGTTGGTGCAGGTGGCATCCACCTCACCGGCCATGGCAAGCTCAATGACCTTTTTCACGCACTGGAAGGCTGCGTTGCCGCCCTCCACGCTGACCTTTGCTATCTCGAACTTGCTGATGTCCTCGATCAGATCCAGATGCAGCACGTCGATGGTGCCGGGGGTGAACAGGGCATCCGACACCTTCTCGCAGCGGTGGATGACGATGTCCTCGCGGCCAACGAACTTCTTGGCCTGCTCCATCACCTTCACATCGCCCACCACGATGGGGCGGCAGTAGCTGTACTGCTCCGGGTCAGCCAGAGCCTTGATGGTGATCTCCGGGCCGGAACCGGCGGGATCGCCCATGGTAATACCGACAATGGGTTTATTCATAGCAGCCTTCTCCTTGCTTCAGCGCGTTTCAGTGCAGACCCTTGGCCTCATTCTCGGCCAGAACCTTCTTGATGGCCTCCATGCCCTCTTCCGGCACATAGTTGAAGGGTGCGCGGCACTTGCCAACGGGGTGACCCTGCAGGGCAACGGCGGTCTTGATGATGGTGTTGGGGTTGCCGTACTTGAAGGTCTGCTGCAGGATGGCAATGGCGTCCTGTGCAGCCTGTGCGCCCTCCAGATCCCCGGCCTTGAAGCAATCGTAGATCTTGGCAACGGTCTCCGGCCAGATGTTGGCACGGCCTGCAATGCCGCCTGCACCGCCCTCTTTCAGGCAGGTCAGGATAGCGCCGTCGTTGCCGGCCAGAATGGCAACTTCCTTATCCAGCTCGCGGGTCAGGCGGATGTAGGCCTTCAGGTTCTCGATATCGCCGCTGGAATCCTTTGCGCCTACGATGTTCTCCACGTCACGGCACAGTGCCTGCACAGTCTCGGGCAGCAGCTTGTTGCCGGTGCGGGCGGGGATGTTGTACAGGATGATGGGCAGGTTCACGGCCTTTGCCACGGCGGTGTAGTGGTCGTACAGCTCCTTCTGGGAGGCCAGTGCAAAGCTGGGGGTGATGATGGACAATGCGTCTGCGCCCAGCTCCTCGGCACGCTTGCTCAGGCGGATGGTCTCGGCGGTGGTGATGCAGCCGGTGCCTGCGTAGACCGGCACACGGCCCTTTACCTGATCGATGACAGTGGCAAGGATCTCTTCCTTCTCCTGGAAGGACAGGGCGTAGGCTTCGCCGTTGGTGCCCATGGGGAAGATGCCGTGCACGCCGCCTGCCAGCAGGCGCTCCACCTGCTCGCGCAGAGCCTGATGGTTGACCGTCTGCTCAGGGTCGTTATTCATGGGGGTGATTACGGGAGGGATGATGCCCTTGATATCGCTGGTCTTCATAAGTCTTTACTCCTTTTCTGTTACATGATTTCCTGATACAGCTTGCGTGCGTCGTCGGCGGTAACGGGGCGCATATTGTTCACCAGCAGGCGCTGTACCTGCATACCGGCGTTGACCAGACCTTCCAGATCCTCGGCAGGCACGCCAAACTCCTTGAGGCTGGTGGGGATATCCAGATGCTTGACGATGTGCTCCAGACGGGCGATCATCCATGCAGTCTTTTCCTCCACGGTGGTGCAGGTCTTTTCCTCGTGGCAGCAGCGGTCGTAGGCGGCAGCCAGACGCTCGCGCACGGCGGGGTGCTCGCTGTTGAAGCGCATGACCGGTGCCAGCAGGATGGCGTTGGACACGCCGTGTGCAATGTGGTACTTGCCGCCCAGCGGGTAGCTCAATGCGTGCACAGCGGTGGTGCCGGAAGCGGTGATGGCCAGACCGCCATAGTAGGCTGCGATCTGCATCCGGTTTTTCTCTGCCATGGCTTCGGGGTCATCGCAGGCCTTTTCGATATTGTTCAGAATCAGGTCAAGGCCTTCCAGTGCGTACAGATCGCTGAAGGGGTTGGCCTTGTTGCTGGTAAAGCACTCGATGCAGTGTGCCAGCGCGTCCACACCGGTAGCGGCTGCGATCTTGCGGGGCAGGTTCTTGATCATGCGGGCGTCCAGAATGACGTAGTCCGCGATCATGTTCTCGTTGACGATGCCCACCTTCAGCTCCTTTTCGGGCACAGCCACGATGGCGTTGGGGGTGACCTCGGCGCCGGTACCGGCGGTGGTGGGGATCAGCACGATGGGCACGCACTTCTGTGCCATGCCGGGGTTATCCAGCAGCTCCTTCACGCCGTAGGCGTCGGTCACCAGCACGCTTGCCAGCTTGGCAGCGTCCATCACGGAGCCGCCGCCGCAGGCCACGATGAGGTCTGCACCGGAGACCTTGAACTCGTCCACCAGCTTCTGCACAGCCATGTAGCTGGGCTCCGGGGGCAGCTCGTCCAGCACATAATACTCTGCGCCGGAGGCCTTGACAGCCTCTTCCGGCAGGGCGAACAGGCCAGCGCCCTCAATGCCCTTATCGGTGAACATGGCTACCTTTTTTGCGCCGCGCGCCTTGATGATGGCGGTGATATTGTCCATAGCGTTCTCGCCGCCGTAAACTGCGTGCGGCATTTTAAGATTGTACTGGGTCAACATACTGATCAACCTCCTGAATGATGTTCTGATCTATAAAAAGGATAGAAATTCCGAAAAGCTTTTTCAGCGGCTCTGGGCTGCGGTGGGGTTATACAGACCCACGGTCTCCCGCTTTGTGCCCAGCACGTCCTGCTCCGAGAAGCGGACGTACTTGATGCCCTGCCGGGTGCGGGCAGCGTAAGCCAGATGCAGCATACCGTCCCGTCCCTGCATCAGGTAGGGGTACTCGTACTGCTTGTTGTTGGTCTTGTTCTCGTCGCCCATGTAGCCCTCGCCGCGCTCCATCCAACGGATGATGGGGAAGGTCAGGCCGCCGTCCTCCGAGAGCGCCACCGCCACCGGGCAGCGCAGGCCGGGCCATGCAGCCTTGCCGGGCACGGGGTTGGGGGTGCAGGTGGGGTTGTAGGCAATGGCGATGCGGCCGCTCTGCAGCTTGACCGCACTGATGCTGGAGTTGTTGTTGGGCAGCGGGGTGGGTGCGGGCACCGTCCAAGTTTCGCCCCAGTCAAAGGACTCGCTGCGGTGGATGCGGTAGGCTTCGCGGTTGCGCATGAACGCCACCAGATGCCCCGGCTCCAGCTCGATGACATTGGCGTGGACGTGGCCGTTGCTGCCGGGCATCATGACCATGCGCCAAGTTTTACCCTCGTCGTCCGAGATGCGGAAGGCGGTGGGGTCGCCGGACAGACCCTCGGCAGAGTCGGTGCACAGCCAGTTGGCAAAGATCCAGCGGCCGTTGGACAGCACCTGAATGGGCTGGCGGCAGAAGGTGCCTTCCTCCGGGAACACGGTGGTGTAAGCGCCCCATGTCTTGCCGCCGTCGGTGCTCTTCTGGCAGCGCACCACGGCGGTGAACTGCATATTGTCCTTGCCCTCTACGCGGTCCAGCTGGGCGGTGTACATCGCCCACACGGCGTTGTCCGGGCCGTAGAACAGCGAGGGGTTCTGCTCGCTTCGGGTGGGGTCGCCGGAGATATCCACCGGCTCCAGCCACTTGGTGCCGTCATGCGGCAGCACCGAGCAGATGATGTGCACATCTGCGCTGCCCTCATAAGTACCGGCGAACCAGCAGCAGAGCAGATCACCGTTGGGCAGCTCCACCATGGCAGGTGCGTGGGCGGTGGGCCAGCCGCCGGTGGGCAGCAGGGCCTCCAGCGTGCCCATCTCCTCGTTCTCGTACACGGTGCCGTCCCAAGTCAGGCGGGCAGTTTTGCATAGGTCATGGTCGTTCTCCTTCTGTTACATTTATCTTCTGTTCCAGCCGCAAAGGGCTGTCTGCTTCCATTTTCAATGCTTTGCAATGCGGTCTGCCAGCTCCACCAGCAGATCCTCCTGCCCAAAGCCGCCGGACTTGGTAATAACGTAGCGGGTGCGCCCCTGATAGGCGAACCGCGCCAGCACGATGCCGCTTTCCAGTTCGCACACCGGTTCCAGCTCCCGTGCGCCCACGCTGTTCATGCACTGCAGCAGGGTGTCGCCGCCGGTGAGCAGCAGCGTACCCAGATGTTCGCTGCCGAACAGCGCCCCGAACATCTGCCCGACGCTGCCGGAAATGCCCACCCGCAGGCCGTCCAAGTCAATGCCCCGGGCGGCGGCGTAATCGGCGGTAAGCTGGTTGCCCCCGGCGTCATTGGTTTCAATAATGCAGCGGGGGTTTGCTGCCAGCATGGCTTCAATTTCAGCCAGCGCAGCCTTGCCGTCGGCGCTTGCCCAGTAGCCGGGTTCCAGCTTCTGCCGGGGGGTCAGCCGCAGGCGGGTAAAGCCTGCCTTTTCGGCGGTGTCCATCTGCCGCAGGGTGATGGGGTTCACGCTGCCGCAGAGCACCAGCAGCCGGGGGTCCAGCTGCGGGACTTCCACCACGCTGCCGTCCGAAAGCCCCAGCAGCTCCGGCAGAAAGGCAGCAAAGCCTGCGCAGCCTGCCAGCACCGGGGGCGTTCCATTCTGAAACAGCTGTCGCCCGGCTGCTTCAAGGTCTGCGGCGGTGGCAGCGTCATACACCAGAATGCCGGTCTTGTCCGCTGCCGTCTCACCGGGGCGCAGGTTCTGTGCGGGCATGTCGGTCTGCAAATGGATCAGCTTTGTCACCTCGGCGCAGCGCACCGGTTCGAAGGGGTCGATGCCGAAGGGGCTTTCGTTCACCGGCACACCGTCGATGTAGTGGACGCCCTTTTTTGTGGTGCGTCCGATCTGCGGGAAGGCCGGCAGAAAGGGCAAATTGCGTGCGCCGCTTGCTTTGAGCAGGGCGGCAAGCTCTGCGCCGATGTTGCCGCGCAGGGCGGAATCCGTCTTTTTATAGATGCAGCCCACGCCGTTTTCCACCGCGCTGCGGGTCAGCCTTGCAACTGCCTCGGCAGCCTTTGCGGCGGACAGATGCCGCGTTTCGGTATCCACCACCAGCACGGTGCTGCTGCAGGCGGAAAGGTCTGCCTGACCCACCACGACCTGCGTGGGGATGCCGTGTGCCGCAAGCTGTACGCCGGTATCCAGCGCACCAGTAAAATCATCTGCAATCATCAGCAGGCGAAGCATTGTTCGTGCCCCCTCACTTGTTTTTGTGCTTTCATTATGCCGTATCCGCCGCGGGAATGCACTCGGCGCAAGCGGGAAAAGTGTTTCATTTTAGCACGTTTTCAATTTTCTTTTTGTTTTGTTGGCAAAAACGTTCTATTTTGAAACCGCATTCTGTTTTCTTTTTGAACCAGACCGTTTATAATAGTTTCAAAGAGAAACACGGAGGGACGTTTTATGGTCGAGACTCACACCCGCATTCTGGGCATTGCCCCCTACGACGGAATGCGCACCGCCATGGAGCAGGCGGCGCAGGCCTACCCCAACGTTGAGCTGGAGGTGTACACCGGCGATCTGGAAGAGGGACAGGCCATCGTGCAGCGCATGGCCCCCAACAGCTACGACTGCATTATCTCCCGCGGCGGCACCGCCACCCTGATCCGGCAGGTGACCGACCTGCCGGTGGTGGATATCCATATCTCGGTGTATGATGTGCTGCGCACCATGAAACTGGCAGAGAACTACACCAGCCTGTACGCCATCGTGGGCTTTCCCAGCATCACCGAACCCGCCCACACCCTTTGCAGCCTGCTGAACTTTGATCTGGACATCCTTACCGTCCGCAGTGCCGAGGAGGTGCGCCATACCTTGGAGCGGCTCAAGCAGGGCGGCTACCGGATGGTGGTCTGTGATATGGTCACCCACACCATTGCCCGGGAGATGGGCTTTGACGCCTTCCTGATCACCTCCGGCATCGAGAGCCTGCACAGCGCCATCGATCAGGCGGTGAACATCAGCACATGGTTCGGCCAGCTGCGGCAGGAGAACCTGTTTCTACGCAGCATCACGCAGGAGCAGGGCGGCCGGGTGGTGGTGATGGAGCCGGACGGCAGCCTGTACTATAATAATATGAAGGACATCTCCCCGGAGCTGCACCGCTGTTTGCAGACCCATCTGCGGGAGATCCCCGCCACGGGCAGCTTAAAGTTCTATTACACCGAGCGCAGCCAGCTGTACAGCATCACGGCGCAGGTGCTGCTGATGAACAATGTGCAGCGGTATCTGTTCTACTGCGTGCCCTCCCGCATCCCGCTGCATTCCAGCCGCCCGGGGCTGCGGACGCTGAACCAGGGCGAGTGCGAGTATCTTTTCTCCAACAGCTTTTACAGCCTGAGCGGTGCCATGGGCACGCAGGACGCCGAGATCAACGCCCTTGCTGCCGTGCGCCAGCCCCTGTTCATCTGCGGCGAGCCGGGCACCGGCAAAGAGCAGATCGCCCGCTACCTCTACCTGCACAGCGCACTGGTAAACCGCCCCCTCGTGGTGGCGAACTGCGCCTTGATGAACGATAAATCATGGGATTTTCTGCTCAACCACTATAACTCGCCCCTGAACGCCAACGGCAACACGGTCTACTTCCAGAACTTTGAGGCTATCCCGGAACAGTGGAGCGCCGAACTGCTGGCTGCCATCGAGGAGACCGGTCTTGCCCGCCGGGTGCGGCTGCTGTTCTCCCGCTCGGTGCGCCCGGAAGAGCCGGTCTCGCCGGTCACCCGCCGCTTTATCGAGCGGTTGGGCGCGCTGACGCTGGAACTGCCCCCGCTGCGCAGCCGGTCGGACGAGATCCCGTCCCTTTCCAGTTTGTACCTGAACAGCCTGAATCTGGAGCTGGGCAAGCAGATCTCCGGCTTTGAGCCCCGCGCCATCGAGATGCTGCGGCAGTACCCGTGGCCGAACAACTACACCCAGTTCAAAAACCTTCTGCGCTCCCTTGCCACCCTGACGAACGGCCCCTACATCCGCAGCAGCAGCGTGGCAGACCTGCTCTCCAAGGAGCGCAGTCTGCGCAGCGCCCCGGCAGCGCACCCGGCGGCGGTGGTCAGCACCGACACCTCCCGCACGCTGGAAAGCATCATCGGCGAGGTGGTGCAGCAGACGGTAGCCGCCCACGGCGGCAACCGCGCCGCCGCCGCCCGGCAGCTGGGCATCAGCCGCACGACCCTGTGGCGGTATCTGGGTAAAATTGAAGCCGGGGAGCCTACCGACCCCACCTGATGCTTTTGACCCTCAACGGGTTCGTTTTCGGTGCTTCATACGGAGCACCGAAAGAGCGTTTTTCAAAAACGTGCAGCCTGCATCCATCGGATGCAGTTCAAGGGCTTGGGTGTTCCCCAACAAGTATTTTGCAACGCAAAAATGGTATATATATACGTGTGAAGACACCTCTTGTTAGCACTATGAGGCTGCTCAAAACGCCTCCCAAATTTGACAATCATTTTGCAAGAATGATCGTCCGTTTTCAAGCTCAACTTGAAGCAGACGGTTGTTTTTCTGCTCGGAAAAGTTCCGAGTTTGCATTCCGTTGCAAACAGAACGAGCTATCCAGCCCTCTCTTTTTACCAAGGTTCCCCTTTCTTTTTCTTGCAAGCTGCCGAAAGCAGCGTATTTTCAAAAGTTTTTGTTGACACGACTCAATTTTTGTGGTAATCTGTCCTAACAATTTAATATAACATATTTTTACATATTCGTTCAGACCCTGCGGGGATGAACATTTTGGCTTTCAGCCGTTACATAACCGACTAGCATGACCTTCCAGAAAAAGCGAAGGCAGAACTGGTCTGTTTTGTGACGGCTTTTTTGTTGCCGTTTTGCTCGTTGAACCTTGAAAACCGTATGACCGTCTGCATGGAATACCCGGCGATGACCCTGAGAAGGAGAGCCGGAAAACGCCGCCGGAAGGGGGCAGGAAAGCCATGCAGGGAGAACGGCGCACCCAATGTCAACTGGTCAAAATGGCCAACTGAAAAAACGGACGAGCTAACGGGCAGGGATTCGCAAATCTTTGCCTGTCAGCTTGCCCGGAGCAGGAGCGCAGAGGGGTGCGGGTCGCCTGCGGCGACCTCAAAAGGCCACCGGCCTTTTAAAGCACCGACCGAGCCGACAGGCGAGACCAGCTCTTTGCAAGGGTCAAAGGTGAAACCCTTGCCCAGTGATATGATGCTGTGCGTCATATACTACTGGGTATTATCTGGCGCAAAATGGAAAAAGCCATCACAGTTAATGGCCATTCTTCTCGTTTTATGATAGATGCCTAATGATGTTTCCAGTAGGAACCAGAATACTCTTTTGCCGCAGTCAGATTATTCGGATGCTCATACAAAAGCGCATACTGCGCATAGCTTGCATCCTGTGCAAAACCGTCCATGTAAAATTTGTTCATATCCTGAACCGGAGGCTTGGCGCTGGCGGTATTGTAAAGCGTTACTTTGTTCGTATCCGATTCACCCAAATCACCGATTTCAAACGTCAACCCGCCATCTATGACGGTCAGTTTCCATTCAGTGGTGAGCCCTCCTCTGCAAGACGGGTCACAAAAGAGTTCTGTACGCGGTATATCTTTCCGGAATAGTCAGACATCAAAACGTGTGCTGCACCAAACTCTCCATAATATTTTGTGTCCGGTCTCTCCTGATACTCCCGCATAAAATTCTCATACAGGCAATTCTCCCGGTACACATCATCCGAATCACCCAGTTGTTCCGCTTTTCCGCGGAGTCTCTGCTGTTCCAATGCTTCCTGCCAACCCAAAAGGGCACGCTCCAGATGCATTGCCTGTGTTCCCAACACATTTTCAAGCTGTTCCGGTTTTGTTTGATACAGCTCAATCAACTGCGGCAAAAACTCGTCCTGAAAGGTCTGGAGTTGTAAGGAACTGAACGGATTCTGTTTTCGGATCGCCGTCAGAAGTCGTTGCGTTTGTACATCTGCTCCAGTAAAGTTGCAGGTTTTCAACAAATACTGACAAAGCATTTGCATATTGCCGATATTATCCGTAATGTCGATCCCAATGATTGAAATTTTATCTGCATCTTCCCTGCCACTGTTCCAATCCGCGATCCATTGATACAGTTCATAGTCCTCTTTGGAGCTTGTGCAACGGTCAAGCCAGTCGGAAAAGGAAAGCCTCCCCTGCACCGTTTCATTCTCAAGAAATGTCGTGGCGTATCCGGCTTCCTCTACAAGAACACGCACGCCTTTTTCTTTTACCAGGTACTTGAACAGAACATTGCGGAATTGCTGATATTCTGTGCAGCGATGTGTTTCTCCAAAGAGATAGACCTGCGCATCATCATAGCGGAGCATTTTGGAAATGCCCGCACCGGTAGAGAGATCAATCTTTTGGGATTTTCTCGGGTATAATTCCCCAAAAGTCAAAAGAATGGTTAAAAAAAGAAGCGCACAAACAAAAACTTTTTTCACAAAAAGTGTCTCCTTATGAAAATCAAAGGCGTTTGATTTCGTCACAATCATCGGCCAATATCTACTTATCCGAAATCCAGCAGATGATTTTTAACTGCAATTTTTTCCATTGTTTTACTTTGTTAAGTTTATCGCGCCTACACACTCCTGTCAAGCGGCAGTACTGCGTTCAGAAAGACTAGGGGCTTGTGTAAATCCTGCGAGGGATGGGAAAGTTTCAAGACCAAGAAGGAGGCGCAGGAGCGAAAGATCACGGTCGAGAAAGAACTGCTGGACGGCACGTTCCTCGTCCCCGACACCATGACGGTGGAGGAAATGCTGTACAAGTGGATCCCGATCCAGTCCACCAAGCACAAATGGTCCCCCAAGACCTACACCCAGTCCGTGGCGATGGTGCAGAACCTGATCGTGCCGTATATCGGGAAACGGAAGGTACAGGAGCTGCGCACCTATGACATTGAGAAGTTCTATGCCATCCTTGCCAAGACCCCCCTGTGGGCAGTATGTGCACGGTGTGAAGCAAAAGCTTTCCGAGAAGCAGAAAAAGCGGCTGCTGTCCAGCACCTCTATCCACGAAGTCCACACGCTGCTCAAGACCGCATTCTCCTATGCGGTGGAATGGGACTTGATCCACAAGATTCCTCTGCTCCGTGATGCCCCCAAGGTCAATATCGAGGAACGCACCATCTGGGACGAGAAAACCATGCTGGCAGCGTTGCAGACCATCGAGAATCCTGCCCTGCATCTGGCGGTGCACATGAGCATGATCCTTTCGCTCCGTGAGGGCGAAATTCTCGGCTTGCAGCCGAGTGATCTGGACTTTGATGCCGCCACCATCTTGGTCAGCAAGACCATGCAGCGAGCCAACAAGGACGCTCTGGAAAAGCTCGATCCAAATCAGGTCTACTACACCTTCCCGAACAGGCGTGAGGGCAGCAAGTCCTCCCTTATCCTGAAAAAGCCCAAGACCAAGAAATCCAACCGTGTCCTGTATATGACAAAGCCCTTAAAGGAAGAACTGCTGGCATGGCTTGAAAAGTTGAAGCAGGACGAGCAGAACGCCCCGGAGAAATACAGCAACTGCGGGCAACTGTTCCGACTGCCGGACGGCTTGCCCATTGCACCGGAGCTGCTGACGAAATGGTACCGTCTGTGGAGAGCCGAGCACCCGGAGTTTGAGCAGATCGTGTTCCACGGTCTGCGGCACTTCAGTGCCACCTACCAGCTTTTGCAGTCTGACGGTGACTTCAAGTCGGTGCAGGGCAACACAGGTCATGCAACGGCATCTGTCCTGATGGACACCTACGCCCACACGCAGGACAAGCCCCGGTTGGAGCTGACCGAGAAGATCGAAGCGAACTTCTATTCCCAAGACCTGACCCCGGCAGCACCTCAGCCCCGGCAAAACGAAAAGCCGGCGGCAACAAAAATCTCCGGTAAGGAGATCCTTGAAGCCATCCGGCTGATGGACGCAGACGAACGCAGAGAATTGACGAGAGCCTTGTTCGCCTAAAATTTCTTCTTTTTATGCAAAGGAAAGCAGGCTGTGCAAACCTTGCGCAGAAAAGCCCCTGATTCGGGCAAATGTGCAAACGGTGTGCAGAAAGTGTGCAGCCGCTTTCCTACATAAAGAAAGAACGCCAAATCTTACGATTTGACGTTCAATGTCTGGTGCACCTCGCGCACTCATATCCGAACTTTTCTCCGCTTTCACGGCTTCCCCGAAAGCGACCGTTTCCGTACCTTCCTTATAATTAAAGGTAATGAGGACCTTATCATCGTAGAGATAGATGGCATTGATGAAGGTATCCACCAGTACCTGCCGCTGCTCCGGCTGGGTCATATCCAGCTTGCGGAAGCGAAGCAGCCAAAACCGGATGAACTCTTCTTTCATCTTCGGCTTGGCCAGCCGTTCCTCTGCAATGCGGGCTTGCAGTTCCTTCCTCTGCTCTTCCAGAGCTTCCAGCCGCTCCTTGGTGGAGCTGGTCAGAATGCCCATCTGGATAGCGTTCAGCATATTGGTGATACCGACTTCCGTTTCCTTCAACTGCTTTTCGTAGATGGGCAGGTCTGTGCTTTCCTGATTTTGCAATTCCATGACTTTGGCAATGATGGCATTCATGGAAGCGTCATCTTCCACCAGCTTCATGGTCTCGTTGACCACCAGATCTTCCAGCCACTGTTTCCGCACGGCCTTTTTATCGCAGGTCTTTTTCTTCTTGGCAGCAGCACACTTGTAGTAGGTATACATTTTCCCGGTGTGGCTGACGCCGCTTTCTCCGAACATCAGCGCACCGCACTTACCGCAGTACAGCTTGGTGGTGAGCAGATAGCTTTCCTCTGCCTTATGACGGGCAGGGGCCTTTTTATTTTTCGCCAGCTTTTCCTGCACCTTGTTGAACAGGTTCGCGTTTGCGCAGCGAAGCGGAGCAATGAAAGCCCCAGTGGGGCTTTTAAGCGACAGAACGGTCTGCGATAGCAGATGGAGGGGCCTCGCCCCGACAAGTTCAACAAATGTTTCCGAATTGTCAAGACGCAAAAAT
>ENA-OQED01000728-OQED01000728.1-human-gut-metagenome-genome-assembly--contig:-NODE-728-length-12867-cov-1.283124_pt1 | contig 12867 bp, 17 predicted proteins | sample MGYA00242790_ERZ504625 | MGnify/ENA primary metagenome ERZ504625 (study PRJEB26092, sample SAMD00036345) | human gut metagenome | host: Homo sapiens | study: EMG produced TPA metagenomics assembly of...
CAAAAGTTTTTATTCTCTTCAAATAGCGGAGAGAGTGGGATTCGAACCCACGCGCCCTTGCGGACAAACGGTTTTCAAGACCGCCTCGTTATGACCACTTCGATATCTCTCCATATACACTTTTCAGTGTTCGCCACGTCTCTGTCAGACGCAAGATGTATTCTATCATCAAATCTTTTTGATGTCAATACAAATTTTTTACATTTTTTCGATCTTTTTCAAAAACACTTCAGCAACGTCCAGATCCTCCGGAGTCGTGATCTTAATATTCTGATAGGAGCCCTCTACAAGTCTTACTTGAACGCCACTTTCCTGTTCTACTACCATGGCATCATCCGTTATCGCAGTCATATCTTTTTTTACGGATACTCTCGTGCGCTTTCTTTATTAAATCATAAGAAAATATCTGAGGAGTCTGAACTGTCCAGACTCTCTTTCGGTCTGGCGTCTCACTTACAAATCAGCTTCATCTGCTACTTTTACTGTGTCTTTAGAAGGCATGCGACAACACAGGCGCCTGTTTCCTGCACTCCAAACATTCCCCTTTCCAAAATCTCCTCGGTAATAAACGGTCTTGCCCCATCATGAATAAAGACATACTTACATTCTTCACACGCAAGAAGCCCCTTGTACACGGAATCATATCGTTCTTTTCCTCCGGCAATCACTGCTGAAACCTTTGTAAGCTGATAACGTTCCACAATTTCTCTTTTGCAGTAAGAGATCATGTCTTCTCCTGTCACTATGATAATATCATGAATCAAAGGACTCTCCTGAAAACATTTTAAAGAATAATATAAAACAGGATGTCCTGAATTTCCAGGAACTGCTTTTGTATTTTGCTGTGCATACGCTTTCCCTGCCCTGCTGCCAGCACGATTGCGGTTGTTTTTTCTTTCATTTCAGTACCTCCTGTTTATTGTTCAAAAGATCTCTTTGCCCCTTGTTTTATTGTATATTCAACGCTCTCCAAGTTTCAGATTCGGTACTGCATTGAGATCCCAGCCATGCCGAGTACCTTTCATATATTCATAATATGCAGCTACCCCTATCATCGCAGCATTGTCTGTACAAAAAATCGGTGATGGACGATAGAACGTATATCCCCTTTCTGCGCATGCCTTTTCCATTGCAGAACGAAGTGCACCATTGGAAGCAACCCCTCCTGCAATGGCAACCTTTTTCATGCCCAAAATCAGCTGCTGCCTGCATGGTATGCTCTACCAGTACGTCAACAACCGCCTTCTGGAAGGATGCCGCGATATCTGCACGGTTTACTTCCTCACCTTTCATTTTTGCCCCGTTTAAATAATTAAGAACTGCGGACTTCACGCCGCTGAAGCTGAAATCATATGGATTTTCACCGATTTTTGCACGTGGAAACTCGATAGCGTCCGGATTTCCTTCCTTTGCCAGCTTATCGATCTTCGGTCCTCCCGGATATCCCAGCCCAATGGCACGTGCAACCTTATCAAATGCCTCACCTGCCGCATCGTCTCTGGTTCGGCCCAGGATCTCAAACTGGCCGTAGTCCTTCACAATAACAAGATGGGTGTGTCCACCGGATACAATGGCACAGAGAAACGGCGGTTCCAGATCCCGGATGCTCAATATAATTGGCAGAAACATGGCCTTCTATATGATGCACGCCTACCAGTGGCATGTTTCTTGCATAGGCAATAGCCTTGGCTTCTGCCACACCTACAAGAAGTGCACCGACAAGCCCCGGTCCATAGGTTACACCGATAGCATCAATATCATCCAGAGTGACATTTGCCTCGTCCAGCGCTTCCTGGATGACCTGGTTGATCCTTTCTATATGATTTCTGGAGGCGATCTCCGGTACAACACCTCCGTACAGTTTATGGATCTCGATCTGTGAGGAAATCACGTTTGATAAGACAGTCCTTCCATTTTTTACAACGGAAGCTGCCGTTTCATCACAGGAGCTCTCAATACCAAGAATTAATGTATCTTTCATTTTTTCAGTCCTCTTCAAAATTCAGTTCCACACTCTTCCCGTCTTTTCCCGGCCATGCCTTCGGAAAGATCTCACGTACTGTATCCATGTAATCATCCGGACGTACCAGAGAAGGGCTGTAATGGGTCAGCCACATTTCCCCCACTTCCGCATCACGGGCAAGAGTGGCCGCTTCACGAAACGTCATGTGTTTGTAGCCTTTTGCCTTTTCGATCTTGTCATCTTCACCGTACATTCCCTCACAGATAAAAAGATCGGAACCTTTTGCATTACGTAAAATAGACTCTGTCGGTCTGGTATCTGTGGTATAGGTAAGCTTGATCCCTTTTCTTGGCGGACCAAGCACCATATCCGGTGTGTAGATCCTTCCTTCATCCTCCACAGTCTGTCCCTTCTGCAGCGGATTCCAGAATTTCAGCGGGATCTCATGCTCTCTGGCACTGTCAGGAGAAAATTTTCCCTGGCGCAGGATCTCAAGGGTATATCCATAGCAGGTAACATTATGGTTCACCCGAAATGCAGTGATCCGGTAACCGTTCAGTTCCAGAACTTCCTCCGGTTTCGTGATCTCGATAAATTTAATTTCAAAGGGCAGCTCCGGTGCGATCACACGAAGTGCGCTTACCACACGTTCCAGTCCTCTTGGGCCTACCAGAGTCAGCGGTTCTGTGCGGTCTGCATTTCCCATAGTCAAAAGGAGTCCCGGAAGTCCGCTGATATGATCCCCATGATAATGGGTAAAACAGATCACATCAATAGGCTTGAAGCTCCAGCCCTTTTCTTTAATGGCCACCTGAGTGCCTTCCCCGCAATCGATCATCAGACTGCTGCCGTTATAACGGGTCATCAGCGCGGTAAGCCATCTGCGTGGCAGCGGCATCATTCCTCCGCAGCCAAGTAAACAAACATCTAACATATTTTTCCTCTTTTCCTGTTCTGTGGCAAAGTTTAGCATACTTATCCCGTACAGACAAGTACCTCTCCCGGGTAAGCCTATTCAGAAACTGCGGTGCGTGTCATAAGAACAGCATCCTCTGTGGGATCTGTATAGTATCCCTTTCGCAGGCCATCCCGCACAAAGCCCTGACGTTCATAAAGCCGGATCGCATTCTCATTTCCTGCCCGGACCTCCAGATGAATCATGGTGATCCCACGCTCTTCTGCCAGACGGATCATACTTTCCATAAGGAAATTTCCGATTCCCTCTCTCTGACGATCTCTGCGGACAGCCACATTGGTCACATCCCCCTCATCCAGCACCGTAAGAAGACCACAATATCCCAGGATCCGGCCCTTTTCTTCCACAACAAGAAACATCCCATTCTCTTTCATAAGAAATGTCAGAAATCCCTCTTTTGTCCAGGGGACTGAAAAAAGTTCCTCTTCGATCTCCATAACCTGATCCAGATCATCCACAAGCATTTCTCTTAAGATCATGCGTTTTCCCCTTCTGATCCTTTTTTCAGTTTCTGGGCACGCTCCCGCTCAGCCTGTGAAACACGGAGATAATCCGGTTTGTGCTCAGCCGCTGTCTCGGTTCTGCCTTCTTTATAATAAAGGACACCAAGTGCACCTACAGCACCTGCTCTCTGTCTGGAAAGATGGGCCGGTGCAAAAGAAAACGGTACAGTAAGCTTATCTGCGATGATATCTTTAAATACCGGGACTCCGTCTCCGAGGAATGTTACGGCTTCTCCCATCTCATTCAGCATGGAAAGAAGCTCCTCAATTCCCACTGCCATCTGATCCTTTACCGTCATGAGCCTGTGATCCTCGTAACGATAGATTCCCGTATAAACCTGCTTTCTTCTGGCATCCATGATCGGACAGATCAGTCCGTTTACATCATAGAGATTATAGGCCAGTGCCTCCACAGTCGGAATCCCGACCAGTGGTTTGTCAAGGGCAAGTCCAAGTCCCTTGGCTGTGGCAGAGCCAATACGGAGTCCGGTAAAAGAGCCCGGTCCCTTGGCTACCGCAATAGCGTCAATCGTCTTCAGATCCAGCTCTGTCATCTTCACGATCTCATCCAGCATGGGAAGAAGAGTCTGGGAATGTGTTTTCTTATAATTAACTGTATATTCCGCTACCAGTGTATCGTCCTCCACAACGGCTACGGATGCCACGATTCCGGAACTGTCCAGTGCCAAAACTCTCATTCTGTCTTTTCTCCTCTCTCCTCAATGGTGATCTTTCTGTATTCAAAGCCCTTCTCAAGATCTTTTTCAATGGTAACTTCAATCCTTTTTTCCGGCAGGATCTCCTCAATGAGTTCCGCCCATTCAATCAGACAGATTCCCTGCCCGAAAAAATAATCATCGTATCCGATCTCTTCCATTTCTTCCAGGTCCCCGATACGATATACATCAAAATGATAAAATGGCAGACGTCCGTCTTCATATTCCTGGATAATGGTAAATGTAGGGCTGTTTACAGGTTCTGTAATTCCAAGACCTGCTGCCACTCCCTGTGTGAACACGGTTTTTCCAACTCCCAGATCGCCTGTCAGTGTGTAGATCTGTCCCGGCTTCGCATTCATTCCGATCGTCCTTCCGACCTCGAATGTTTCCTCAGGATCATGCGTTTCTATGACCATATTTTCCACCTTTTTCTTGCACAATTATTCTTTGCATATTATAATAGAGCGAACAGCGAAATACAATACTTTTTGAAAAGGAGTGCGAAAACTATGGCAAATCCTATCGTTACCATCACAATGGATAATGGCGATGTAATGAAAGCGGAATTATATCCGGAAGTTGCCCCGAACACAGTAAATAACTTCATCAGCCTTGTAAAAAAAGGCTTTTATGACGGCCTGATCTTCCACCGTGTCATCAACGGCTTATGATCCAGGGCGGATGCCCGGACGGAACCGGTATGGGTGGCCCGGGATACAGCATCAAGGGTGAGTTCTCCCAGAACCATTTCAAAAACGACCTGAAGCATACACCAGGTGTTCTCTCCATGGCAAGAGCCATGAATCCGAACTCTGCCGGAAGCCAGTTCTTTATCATGCACAAGGCTGCTCCGCATCTTGACGGAAGCTATGCTGCATTCGGTCAGATCATTGAGGGCATGGATGTTGTAAATGCTATCGCAGAGACAGACACGGACTACAGTGACCGTCCTCTTGACGAGCAGAAGATCAGCTCCATGACTGTTGATACCTTTGGTGTGGATTATCCGGAACCGGAGAAATGCTAACAGGAATAATTTTCTGAAATAAAAAAGCCCCGCGAAGAGCAGACTGTAACACAGATCATCTGCCTCTTCCCGGGGTATTTTTATACTGACATTCTCTTTTCTTTTACTTTTCGAAGGTCTTCACTTCTCCGTTTACTTTCGCAAAATACAGTTCTGCATCCTTCTCAAGTCCGGCTCTTCCGTTTGTTCCTTCTGTGATCGCCTTCTTCACCTCTTCGACCTGATCATCCGGCACAAGAAGCTTCAGGACAACCTTGTCGGTATATTCGGAATCCAGGATCGGCAAACTTCTTTCTCCTGCGATATACTGGATCTTTCCGATCCCTGTATAATCCGTCGTCACCTGAAGAGAGATCCCATGATGCTTCTCAATGACGGTACTTGCCGCCAGTCCTGCCTGGACTGCACCGGAATATGCCCGCACAAGCCCTCCTGTCCCAAGAAGGACACCTCCAAAATATCTGGTCACCACAATGGCCGCATTATAGATCCCGGCTCCCAGAAGTACATCCAGCATAGGCCTTCCGGCTGTTCCGGATGGTTCTCCGTCATCACTGCAGCGGGTGGCTTCCCGGTTCATCCCTACGGAATATACATAGCAGTTATGACGTGCATCCCAGTATTTTTTTTTCATTTCTTCGATAAAGGCAAGGGCCTCTTCTTCTGTTTCCACAGGACGGACGGTTGCGATGAAACGGGATTTTTTTCCACAAGTTCACCTTCGCCGCCTTCGTATATGGTTTTATAATGTTCCAGCATGGTTTACGCCTCCGTTATCTATATCCAACCCTCTGTTTCAGGCAGAGTTTTCTTTATTGTATAATAATTATCTTCATTGCACAATGTATAAGATATCATGAATTGTGAAATTTTTTTTAAGGCTTTATTTGGCTTTCCATATTTGTTATAATGAAACGGATTATAAAGGAGGAATATTATGAACTACGGAAAAAGATCCACTTCCAAGAAGCGGAATGCTCTGATCTCCCGTACTTCCATGCTGGAAAAAAGAGCACATGTTTCGTTTATCCGGGTTTTATTTACAGCTCTGATCGCAGTCTGCGTCATGGTTGTCTGCCTTGGTATCGGCTCCTTCCGGGGCGTGATCGCCGGAGCACCTGACGTCAACGATGTGGATATTTCACCTCTCGGATATGCAACCTTCCTGTATGATGACCAGGGAACACAGATCCGACAGCTTTCAGCCCCTACATCCAACCGTCTTCCGGTCTCCCTGGACCAGATCCCGGTCAGTCTGCAGCATGCAGTGGTAGCCATTGAGGATGAGCGTTTTTATGAACATAACGGTATTGATGTCCGCGGTATCGCACGTGCCGGAATGAAGGCGATCACCACCGGTAACTTTTCCGAGGGTGCCAGTACCATCACACAGCAGCTTCTGAAGAATAATGTTTTCACTGACTGGACCAACGAATCCACACAGCTGGAACGTTTCACACGTAAATTCCAGGAGCAGTACCTTGCTGTACAGATTGAAAAAAAATATGACAAAAATGTGATTCTTGAGAATTACCTGAATACCATTAACCTGGGTGCAGGTTCCTACGGTGTACAGGCCGCTTCCAAAAAATACTTTAACAAAGACGTATGGGATCTGAACCTTTCTGAATGTGCCACCCTTGCCGGCATCACGCAGAACCCTACCAAATTCAATCCGATCACCAATCCAAAAGCAAACTCCAAGAGACGGAAGGAAGTCCTGGATCACATGCTGGATCAGAATTACATCTCACAGGATGAATATAATGCAGCACTGAATGATGACGTTTATTCCCGTATCCAGGCCGCACAGCTTGAGAACACCGAAGAAGAAAGTACCGTTTACACGTATTTCGAAGATGAGGTTACCAATCAGGTCATCAGCGACCTGATGAACATTAAAGGATATACCAAGACACAGGCTACCAATCTTCTTTACAGCGGTGGTCTGAAGATCATGACAACCCTGGATTCCAACATGCAGCAGATCCTTGATGAGGAATATGCAAACCCTGATAACTATCCGGCCAATGTTCAGTATGAACTGGATTATGCACTGACTGTACAAAGCCCGGATGGAAAACAAACAAACTACAGCAAAGAAATGCTGCAGCTGTATTTCCGTGATCAGGATCCGGAATTTGATCTTCTCTTTGATTCTCCTGAAGAAGGTCAGCAGTATGTGGATCAATACAAGGCTAACATCCTGGCAGACGGAAGCACCGTAGTATCTGAGCGTGTAAACTTTGCGCCACAGCCACAGTCTTCCATGACTGTCATTGACCAGCATACCGGTTACGTAAAAGCCCTGATCGGAGGCCGTGGCGAAAAAACAGCCAGCCTGACCCTGAACCGTGCCACTGATACGACCAGACAGCCTGGTTCTACCTTTAAGATCGTTTCCACCTATGCACCTGCGTTGAACGAAAAAGGCGATACACTTGCTACAACCTTTATGGATGAGCCTTACGAATACCCGGACGGATCTCCTGTCAACAACGCCTCAAGAAGCTACGGCGGCGAGACCACCATCCGCAAAGCGATCCAGAATTCCATCAACGTTGTAGCTGTTAAATGCCTGGAGCAGGTTACCCCGGCTCTCGGCCTTAAATATCTGGATGATTTCGGTTTCACCACACTAGCTCACGGAACTGAGGCAGATAAAGATGCCAACGGAAATATCTGGAGTGACGCCAACCTGGCTACTGCTCTTGGCGGTATCACCAAAGGTGTCAAGAACGTGGAACTTTGTGCTGCATATGCAGCCATTGCTAATGGCGGGAACTATATCAAACCGATCTATATACACAGATCCTTGATCATGACGGAAATGTTCTGATCGAGAACTCCTCCGTTTCCAGATCTGTGATCAAAGACAGTACCGCTTATCTTCTTACAAGCGCCATGGAAGACGTTGTAAAAAAGGTACCGGTACCGCCTGCCAGCTGGACAATATGACTGTAGCCGGAAAAAACAGGTACTACAGAGGACTACAATGACCTGTGGTTCGTAGGCTACACACCGTACTACACCTGTGCAGTATGGTCCGGCTATGACAACAACGAAAAAATTCCGGAAGATGCCCGTAACTTCCACAAAAACCTCTGGAAAAAGGTTATGACCCGTATCCACGAGGGCCTGGAGGACAGAGATTTCGATATGCCTTCCAGTGTGGAAAAAGCCAGTGTCTGCGCAGAAACCGGTCTTCTTCCCAGATCCGGATGCCCGACTATCACAGAGTATTTTGATATCTCCAGTCTTCCCACCGAATACTGTGATCAGCATTTCTACGGCAGCAGCGATTACGATGAAGAGGACTATTATAATAACGAAGATACGGACGCCGATACCGATGCAGCAGCTGAAGCGATTCCAAGCGCAGCTCCGGACAGTACTGACAGCACCGACACTGACAATACTGACAATTCCGATGACGGTTCCGATAATACCGGTGATGATACTGACAATTCCGGAACAGACGACAACACCGGTGGTGATGACGGCAGCTATGATAACAGCAATGATACCGGTGGCGATGACGGCAGCTATGACACCGGCGAAGATCCAGTAGAATATTATGAATGATCTCCATTATAGGTATCTTTCATAAACAACATATAAAAAAAGTGGTTTCCTGAAATATGGAAACCACTTTTTTTACTTTTAATAACTTCTTACTGTCTCGCAGTTTATCAGTTCAGGCAAGTCCCACCCACCGCTTATTACTTTTCGCATTTGAAGCAGGGGACTTCCCTGGTTCGGTTAAAGTACCATCTTGGCTGCACCGTAGATTCCTGCATCATTGCCAAGTGTCGCGCTCACGATAGGAGTATCCTTGCAGGATTCAAAAGCATACTCTCTGTAATATTTCCGGATACAGTCAATAAGCGGCTGTCCGGCCTTGGAAACTCCTCCGCCGATAACAATGGTCTCCGGATCTGTCACACAGCAAATAATGGCAAGAGCACCACCCAGCTGCTCTCCGACCTTTTCCATGGTTGCTACAGCTACCGGATCATTCTCCTTAAATGCGTCCAGAACTGCTTTTGCTGAAATCTCTTCGGCATCTCTGAGAACACTGTTCTCACCGGAAGCTGCAAGCTCTTTTTTTGCCATGCGGACAATTCCGGTCGCAGAAGCATACTGTTCCAGACAGCCCCTGTTTCCGCAGTTGCAGGATTCTGTTTCATGATGATCCACATTGGCATGTCCGATCTCACCGCCAGCTCCGTGATGTCCGGTCACGATCTTTCCATCAACAATGATACCACCGCCTACACCTGTTCCAAGTGTGACCATGATCACATCGGAGGAGCCTGCTGCAGCACCCTTCCATGCCTCTCCCAATGCCGCTACATTGGCGTCATTTCCGGCTTCCGCATGAAGACCTGTAAGTTCTTCCATCTCTCCCACAACGTTCTTATATCCCCAGAAGAGATTTACTGCACGTGATACTTCGCCTTTGGAGTTTACCGGTCCCGGAACACCGATCCCGACGCCTTCCACCTCCTCTTTGGAGATACCCTTTTCTTCCATCTTGGCATTTACTGCTGCTGCCACATCAGGAAGGATCTGATCTCCATTGTTTTCTTTACGGGTTGGAATCTCCCATTTCTCAACAAGAGTACCATCCGTGCGGAAAAGTCCGCATTTTACAGTTGTTCCACCTACATCGATTCCAAAACAATATGTTCCCATTTCTTACCCTCTCTTATTCTTCGTCATCTGGATTTTCTCTTTTTTTCGCAAGATTTGCCTGTACACGCTTGTACAGAGCCTCTGCCGCATTGTATCCCATCTTCTTCTGTCTGTGGTTGACAGCCGCTGCCTCAACGATGATCGCCAGGTTACGGCCCGGACGGATCGGAAGAGAATGGCATACTACCTTATTTCCAAGGTACTCTGTATACTCCTCATGCAGTCCAAGACGATCGTATTCCTTGTCTCTGTCCCACTCCTCAAGCTTGATCACGAGATCGATAGACTGGGTATCCTTAACGCTCTCAACACCGAACAGTGTTTTTACATCGATGATACCGATACCACGAAGTTCGATAAAGTGACGTGTGATATCCGGCGCAGATCCCACCAGTGTTACGTCACTGACCTTACGGATTTCAACAACATCATCACTGACAAGACGATGACCTCTCTTGATCAGCTCCAGGGCTGCCTCGCTCTTACCGATACCACTCTCACCTGTGATCAGGATTCCCTCGCCGTAAACATCAACCAACACACCATGAATAGAAATACATGGTGCAAGCTGCACGCCCAGCCAGCGGATGATCTCTGCCATGAAGCTGGATGTTGTTCTTTCTGTCACGAATGTCGGAACATTATATTTAACAGCCAGATCGATCATGTCCTGAGACGGACGGGTCATGGTACTGAAAATAACACATGGGATCTTGCTGGAAATGAAACGTTCATATTTAAAACGTCTCTCCTCCTCATTAAGCTGCATCAGATACGTATACTCTACATATCCGATGATCTGAACTCGTTCATTGGCAAAATGCTCCAGATATCCGGTAAGCTGAAGCGCAGGTCTGTTGATCTCCGCAGTCTTGATCACGATGCCTGACAGGTCGATCTCCGGAGTCAGATTATTAAGCTCCAGTTCCTGTACCATCTTTGTCAACTGTACACCCTTCATACTTTTGTCTCCTTTTCGCTGAAAGTTTGCATTCTCACTGCCGTTTTACCGAGGCGTGAGACACCTTATCTTTAATTATACACAATCACTGCTGAAACTGCAATGCAGCATCAGGATTTATGAAAAAATTCATAGACCTGACGGGCGCTTCTGGCATTCATGCTCTCTGTCTGTGCCAGTTCTTCCTCCGATGCATCCCGGATATTTTCCACAGATTTAAATTTACGCAGAAGAGCTTTCCTCCTGGTATCACCGATCCCCGGGATATCATCCAGGATAGAATGGACCTGTTCCCTGCTCCTGAGGGAACGATGGTATTCAATGGCAAACCGGTGGGCTTCATCCTGGATCCTGGTGATCAGGCGGAAGCCTTCGCCGGATGTGTCAATGGGAATCTCCACATTGTTGAAATACAGGCCTCTCGTCCGATGATGATCATCCTTGACCATACCGCAGACCGGGATGCTTATCCCAAGCTCATTCAGTACCTTCAGAGCGATATTTACCTGCCCTCTTCCACCATCCATCAGGATCAGATCCGGAAGCCTTGCAAAGCTGTCAAATTCTCCGTTACTCTCATGAGTGAACCTTCGGGTCAGAACCTCTTCCATGCTGGCATAATCGTTGGGTCCCTGTACCCATTTGATCTTGAACTTACGGTAATCACTGCGTTTGGGACGGCCTTTTTCATAAACTACCATGGATCCCACAGACTCAAAGCCACTGATATTGGAAATATCGTAAGCTTCCATGCGCACCACATTTTTCAAACCCAGCCATTCTTCCACCTCGTGAACAGCTCCGATGGTTCGTCCTTCCTCCCGCCTGATCCGTTCTCTGTCCTTGGCAAGTACCATACGGGCATTTTCTAGGGCAAGTTCTACCAGCTTTTCCTTGGTTCCCTTCTTCGGGACCCGGATGTGTACCTTCTGCTTTCTTCTTCCTGACAGCCACTCCTCGATGATATCTGCATCTTCGATCTCACTTTGCAGCATGATCTCAGATGGGATAAATGGCGTTCCCGCATAAAACTGTTTCAGAAAGCTGGAAAGGACCTGCGCCTTTGTATCACCTTTTGCCACACGGAGATAAAAATGATCTCTGCCGATCAGCCTGCCATCCCGGATAAAAAACACCTGGACAACCGCATCCTGATCCCTGAGGTCTTCACTGTCATCCATGGCTACTGCAATGATGTCCCTGTCTTCCTGCCCGTAGCCGGTAATCTTCTGCCGTTCCCCGATCTTCCGGATACTGCTGATCAGGTCCCGGTATTCCATAGCATCTTCGTAGCGCATTTCCTCCGAAGCTTTCTGCATTTTTTCCATCAGCTCACTAATGGCGTCCTGAAAATCTCCATTCAGAAATTTGATCACCTTATTGATATTCTTCCGGTATTCTTCCTGGCTGACATATCCCTGGCAGGGTGCCTTGCACTGTTTCATATGATAGTACAGACAGGGCCGGTCCTTTCCGGTATCTCTCGGAAGACTGCGGTTGCAGGAGCGCACCTGATACAGCTTTCGCACCAGTTCGATCACGTCCTTTACTGCTCCGCCGCTTGTATAGGGACCAAAATATTTTGCCTTGTCCTTTTTCATTCTCCTGGCAAAAAGCACTCTCGGGTATGGCTCATGAACTGTCACCTTAATAAACGGATAGCTCTTGTCATCTTTGAGCATGGTATTATATTTCGGACGATGTTCCTTGATAAGATTACACTCCAGCACAAGGGCTTCCAGCTCCGAATCCGTAATAATGTACTCAAATCTGGTAATATGTGTAACCATCCGTTCAATCTTGGCACCTTTATTACGACTGCTCTGGAAATACTGGCGCACACGATTCTTAAGGCTTATGGCTTTTCCCACATAGATGATCTCGTCTTTCTCGCCATGCATGATATAAACTCCCGGTTTTGCCGGAAGCTTCTTTAATTCTTCCTCGATTATGAACATACTTTATTCTCCTGTTTTACTATTACAGTAATAAGAAAACCGGGAGAAATCCCGGTTTTCTT